>OHKJ01001080.1_pt1 | contig 10907 bp, 9 predicted proteins | sample 1568791 | NCBI WGS metagenome assembly OHKJ01 (sample SAMEA3879584, study PRJEB24766) | human gut metagenome | biome: human-associated habitat; feature: feces | place: USA | collected 1985/1987 | reverse complement strand
CCGGATGAATTTGCCGGAAAGAGCCATAACACGCCGTACGCGGGCCTGAGCCTGTCCGGAAGGGTGAGGGCGGCCGTGAAGCAGGGTGTTCTTACATATCAGATGTGAATGCGACCATAGGATCATGGAAAGAGAAAAGGAGAATGACGACATGCTGCAAGTAGACCGTTTGTATGAGGCGGTGGCCCAGCGCGGCCCCGTGTGCGTGGGGCTGGACACCGACCCCTCTTATTTGCCGGAGGGCTTTGCACAGCCGGGGCGCACGGCCGGGGAAAACGTGTTTGCCTTCAACTGCGAAGTCATTGAGGCCACAAAGGCCGCCGCCGCGTGCTTCAAGGTGCAGATTGCCTATTATGAGGCCTTGGGGCTGGACGGCCTACGCGCTTATAAGGATACGGTGGAATACCTGCGTGCGCAGGGCCTGCCGGTGATTGCGGACGTGAAGCGCGGCGACATTGCCAAAACGGCCGAGATGTACGCAAGGGCGCACTTCACGGGCGAGCTGGAAGTGGACTGGATGACGCTGGCGCCCTACATGGGGCTGGATTCCATCGAGCCCTATGCGCAGTACATGCGCGAAAACGGCAAGGGCGTGTTCGTCCTGTGCCGCACCTCAAACCCCGGCGCAAAGGATTTTGAGTATGAGGTGCTTGCCGACGGGCGCCATGTGTACGATATGGTGGGCGACAAGCTGAACGCCATGGGCAAGGCGTTTTTGGGCGAAAGCGGCTATTCCTCGCTGGGCCTCGTCATCGGCGGCACTCACATCGAAGAGGCAAGGCAGATCCGCGCGCGCTACCGCGATTCGTTCTTCCTCATCCCCGGCTACGGCGCACAGGGCGGTACCGCGCAGGACATTGCGCAGTACCTCAGCGCGGGCAACGGCGGTGTGGTGAACTCCAGCCGCGGTGTGCTGCTGGCATACAAAAAGCAGCCGGGCGTGCCGTTTGCCGAGGCGGCGTACAACGAGTGCGTAAAAATGAAGGAGGCCATTGCCCATGCCTGCGCAGAGCTTTGAGGCCGGCGTGCTGGTGGCAAGCCAGCAGGCAGCGGATATTTTCCTTCTCACCGTATACCTTCCGCCGCAGTGCGAAAAGCCCAAAGCGGGCCAGTTCTACATGCTGCGCGCCTGGGCGGCAGACGAGCCGCCGCTGCTCTCGCGCCCTATCAGCGTACACCATTATGAGGAGGGCACGCGCGCGCTGAGCTTTCTGTTTCAGGTGAAGGGTCCGGGCACGCGCAAGCTGGCGGCCCTGCGGCAGGGCAACACGCTGCAGCTCACCGGCCCCGCGGGCAACGGCTTTGCTCTGGAGGGTGAAAAAGTTGCTCTTGTGGGTGGCGGCATCGGCACGGCGCCGATGTATCAGCTGACCCGGGAGCTGGCGGCTGCCGGGGTCAAGCCGGATGTGTTCTTCGGCTTCCGGGATACACCCTACTGCATGGAGCAGTACCGTACCCTGGCCCGCCTGGTAAAGGTATCCACCGACACGGGCGCAGTGGGCTTCCATGGCTTTGTTACCCAGCTGTATGACCCGGCGGATTACGATGTGGTGCTGGTGTGCGGCCCCACGGTGATGATGCGCAATGCGGCCCGTCTCTGTGCAGAGAAAGGCACCCCCTGCTTTGTCAGCCTGGAAAAGAAGATGGCCTGCGGCATCGGAGCCTGCCTGGGCTGCACCTGCCAGACCAAAGAGGGCGAAGGCAAGAGCGCATGCAAGCACGGCCCGGTATTTGATGCAACGGAGGTGTTCTTCTGATGGCAGATCTGAAAACCAGCTTGCTGGGTATTACCATGAACAGTCCCATCATTGGGGCTTCCGGCACAGTGGGCTATGGGCCGGAGTATGAAGAACTGGCGGACTTTTCTAAGATCGGAGGCATCTCCGGCAAAGGTCTGACCCTGCACGGCCAGTACGGCAACAAGGGCGAGCGCCTGTGGGAGACCCCCTCCGGCCTGATCAACAGCATTGGCTTGCAGAACCCCGGCGTGCGCCACTTTATCCAGGTGGAGCTGCCGGAGATGATGCAGCTGAAGCAGCGCTACGGCACAGCCGTCATCGCCAATCTGGGCGGCCACAGCGAGGAAGAGTATGTGGAGGGCGCTGCCCTGCTGAACGACAGCGCTGTGGATATCGTGGAGCTGAATATTTCCTGCCCCAATGTCAAGGCCGGCGGCATGTCCTACGGTGTCAAGGCAGAGGCTGCCGGCGCCGTGGTCGGTATGGTGCGCAAGGTCTGCCAAAAACCGCTGATGGTCAAGCTCAGCCCGCAGGCAGAGAATATCCCGGATATGTGCCGGGCCGTGGAAGCCGCCGGTGCAGACGCCATCAGCCTGACCAATACCTTCCAGGCCTGTGCCATTGATCTGGAAAAGCGCCGTCCGGTGTTCGATAACATTTTTGCCGGACTGTCCGGCCCGGCGGTGCGTCCCATTGCCCTGCGGATGGTATGGCAGGCGGTGGGTGCAGTGAACATCCCGGTGGTGGGCTTGGGCGGCATTGCGACCGGCAAGGATGCACTGGAGTTCATTATGGCAGGCGCTGCCGCTGTCCAGGTGGGCGCAGCCAACTTTGCAAACCCCCGCGCGATGGAGACCATCGCGGACGAGATGAGCGTCTGGATGGATACCCACGGGGTCAAGACCCTGGACGAGATCCGGGGATGCGCCCGCAGCTTTGCATAAAATGCCTATAAAGCTGCATTTATTCAGCAAAATCAAAAACATAGTGGATGAATTTGCAATTCATAAAAACCATGCTACAATACCGTTTGTATACAAAATTTTTAAGAGAGGGAGAAACGAACCATGAGCGAAGCACTTGAGATCCTGAAGAGCTGTGACGCATTTCTGGAGGGGCATTTCCTGCTGTCCTCCGGCCGTCATTCCAGCGCCTACTGCCAGATGGCTTATCTGCAGCAGTACCCCGACCGCTGCGCCGAGGCCATGAAGGAGGTAGCCGCCCGCATCCGTGAGATGGATGTGGACGTTATCGTCGGCCCTGCGATGGGCGGCATCGTCTACGCCTACGAGCTGGCCCGCCAGACTGGCAAGCGGGCGATCTTTACCGAGCGTGTAGAGAATGTTATGACCCTGAAGCGCTTTGCCATCAATCCGGGTGAGAAGTGCCTGATCGCAGAGGATGTGGTGACCACCGGTGTCTCCTCTCTGGAGACCAAGCGGGTCATCGAGGAGGCCGGCGGCGAGTGCCTGGGCATCGTTTGTGTGGTGGACCGCACCAAGCCCGAGGCTCCGTCTCCCATCCCCATCCTGGCCAGCGCCCTGAAGCTGGACCTGCCCAACTATGCGCCGGAAGAGTGCCCCATCTGCAAGGAGGGCAAGCTGCCTCTGGTGCACCTGGGCAGCCGCAAGATGAAGCAGGAAGCAAAGCAGACCCTGTAAGTCCGCCGCACCCTGATAGCAAGTGAGGTATCCTATGAACGCATATCTTCTTTTGGCAAACGGCATGGTCTTTCCCGGCCAGTCGGTGGGCGCACAGGGCGTCACAGTGGGCGAGGTCGTCTTTTCCACCGGCATGGTGGGTTTCCAGGAGACCTTGACCGACCCCAGCTACTACGGCCAGATCATTACCCAGACCTACCCCCTGATCGGCAACTACGGCATGAACCGGGACGATATGGAGTCTGAGCAGATCTGGGCTAAGGGCTACATCGTCCGGGAAGCCTGCAAGACCCCCTCCAACTGGCGCTGTGAGGAGACCCTGGACAGCTTTTTGAAAAAGAACAACACCATCGGCATCGAGGGTGTGGACACCCGCCACCTGACCCGTATCATCCGGGAGAGCGGTGTTATGAACGGTGCGATCCTGACCGAGTTTGACCCGGCAGACCCCGCCAATGCAGATAAGACCCAGGCTCTCCTGGAGACCATCCGGGCGTATGCAGTTACCGATGCTGTCAAGAGCGTGACCTGCGCAGAGCCCCAGGTGTACAACGAGAAGGGCGAGACCCACATTGTGCTGATGCATTACGGCTGCAAGCGCAATATCGTGCGCTGCCTGGTCAAGCGTGGCTGCAAGGTCACGGTCATGCCCGCTGCGGCCACGGCACAGCAGGTGGCAGCCCTGGCACCGGACGGCATCATGCTGTCCAACGGCCCTGGCGACCCTGCCGAGCCGGTGGAGGTCATCGAGAACCTGAAGCAGATCTTTGAACTGGGCATCCCCACCTTTGGCATCTGCCTGGGCCATCAGTTGTCTGCACTGGCCGCAGGTGCTAAGACGGTGAAGCTGAAGTACGGCCACCGGGGTGCAAACCAGCCTGTGACCGATTTTGCCTCCGGCCGCACCTTTATCACCAGCCAGAACCATGGCTACGCAGTGGTAGGGGAGGAGCTGCCCGCCGAGATGGGCGTTGTGGCCCAGGTGAACGCCAACGACGGCACCTGTGAGGGCATCCAGTATAAAAAATGGAACTGCTTTACTGTGCAGTTCCACCCGGAAGCAAACGGCGGCCCCAAGGACACCGAGTTCCTGTTTGACCGCTTCCTCGATAATGTAAAGACCGCAAAGGAGGCACGCTGATATGCCCAAGGACCCTCGGATCAAAAAGGTGCTGGTCATTGGCTCCGGCCCCATCATCATTGGTCAGGCGGCCGAGTTTGACTACTCCGGCACCCAGGCCTGCCGCGCCCTGAAGGCAGAGGGCATCGAGACTGTTCTGCTGAACTCGAACCCCGCTACCATCATGACCGACCCGGATGTGGCGGATCATGTTTATATCGAGCCCATGACCCTGGAGGTCGTGGAGCGCATCCTGGACATTGAAAAGCCGGACTCTGTGCTGCCCAACCTGGGCGGTCAGATGGGCCTGAACCTGTCCATGGAGCTGGCACGCTCCGGCTATCTGGACCGTACCGGCATCCGTCTGCTGGCCTGCAAGCCTGAGACCATCGACCGGGCAGAGGACCGGGAGCTGTTCAAGGAGACCATGGAGAAGCTGCACCAGCCCATCATCCCCTCGGAGGTGGTGGAGACCTTGCAGGATGCTCTGGCCTGTGCAGACCGCATTGGCTACCCGGTTATCGTCCGGCCTGCCTTTACCATGGGCGGCACCGGCGGCGGCATCTGCGAGACCCGGGAAAAGCTGATCGAGATCGGCACCAACGGCCTGCGGCTTTCCCCCATCCATCAGATCCTGGTGGAAAAGTGCATCGCCGGCTGGAAAGAGATCGAGTATGAGGTGATGCGTGACCATAAGGGCAACGTCATCACCGTCTGCAACATGGAGAACCTGGACCCCGTGGGCATCCACACCGGTGACTCGGTGGTCGTGGCACCCTCCCAGACGCTGACCGACTATGAGTACCAGATGCTGCGTACGGCTGCGCTGGACATCATCACCGAGCTGGGCATTGAGGGCGGCTGCAACTGCCAGTTTGCCCTGAATCCGGACAGCTTTGATTATGCGGTCATCGAGGTCAACCCCCGTGTGTCCCGTTCCTCGGCGCTGGCCTCCAAGGCCACCGGCTACCCCATTGCAAAGGTGGCCACCAAGATCGCCATCGGCTACACCCTGGACGAGATCACCAACGACGTTACCGGCAAGACCTGCGCCTGCTTTGAGCCGGCCCTGGACTACATCGTGGTCAAGTACCCGAAGTGGCCCTTTGATAAGTTCGTCTACGCCGATAAGTCTCTGGGCACCCAGATGATGGCTACCGGCGAGGTGATGAGCATCGGCAACAGCTTTGAGGCGGCTATGATGAAGGCGGTCTCCTCCATTGAGCTGGGTATGGACACCCTGACCCATAAGCCCTTTGAGGAGCTGAGCGATGAGGCCATCATCGACCATATGCATGTGCAGGATGCAGAGCGTGTGTTCTGCGTCTACGAGGCATTGAAGCGCGGCATCGACCACGAGACCATCTACCGCATCACCAAGATCGACTGGTGGTTCCTGGATAAGATGCAGCACCTGGCGGACCTGGAAAAGGGTCTGGCTGCCTGCAACGGCGTGCTGACCGAGGCACAGTACAAGGAGGCCAAGAAGTACGGCTTCCAGGATAAGACCATCTGCCGTCTGGCACAGGTGGACAAGCTGCCGGTGGAGAATTACCGGGCCGGCTTTAAGATGGTGGATACCTGTGCAGCAGAGTTCTCTGCCAACACTCCGTACTTCTACTCCACCTACGATGGAGACAATGAGGCTGCGCAGTTCATCCAGCAGAAGGAGCAGCAGACTGGAGAGAAGAAAAAGAAGATCCTGGTCTTTGGCTCCGGCCCCATCCGCATCGGTCAGGGCATTGAGTTCGACTACTGCTCGGTGCACTGTGTCTGGACTCTGAAGAACAACGGCTGCGAGGCGATCCTGGTCAACAACAACCCGGAGACCGTCTCCACTGACTTTGATACCGGCGACCGTCTGTACTTTGACCCGCTGAACCCGGAGAGCGTGGACAACATCATCGCCACCGAAAAGCCGGATGGCTGTGTGGTGCAGTTTGGTGGTCAGACTGCCATCAAGCTGGCCAAGCATATGGAAGAGATCGGCCTGCCCATTCTGGGCACCCCGGCGGACGCCATTGATGAGGCCGAGGACCGTGAGCGCTTTGACGACCTGCTGGAGCGCTGCGGCATCCCCCGTGCCCCTGGCCGTACTGTGTTCAACCTGGAAGAGGCGCTGGCTGCTGCCGAGGAGATCGGCCTGCCGGTGCTGATGCGTCCCTCCTATGTGCTGGGCGGCCAGAACATGATCGTGGCCTACACGGAGGCGGACGTCATCGAGTATATGGGCGTTATCACCGAGCATGTGGACATGGATCACCCGGTGCTGCTGGATAAGTACATCATGGGCACCGAGTGTGAGGTGGACGCTATCTGCGATGGTGAAAACTACCTGATCCCCGGTATCATGGAACAGCTGGAGCGCACCGGTGTCCACTCCGGCGACTCCATCTGCGTCTACCCGGCCCAGCATCTGACCCAGGCCGAGATCGACACCATGGTGGATTACACCGGCCGCTTTGCCCGTGAGCTGAAGGTGGTGGGCCTGGTCAACGTACAGTACGCTGTCTCCAACGGCAAGGTGTACGTGATCGAGGTGAACCCCCGTTCCTCCCGCACGGTCCCCTATATCTCCAAGGTCACCGGTGTGCCCATGGTGGATCTGGCTGTGCGCTGCTGCCTGGGCGAGAAGCTGGCAGATATGGGCTATGGCACGGGTCTGCACCCCAACGCCCCCTATGTGGCGGTCAAGGTGCCTGTGTTCAGCTTTGAGAAGCTCCACGGCGTGGATACGCAGTTTGGCCCGGAGATGAAGTCCACCGGCGAAGTGCTGGGCATTGCCCCCAACCTCCACGATGCACTGCTCAAGGGCCTGATCGGTGCGGGCTATACCTTTAAGACCCCTGGTCCGGGCAGCTGCTGCATCTTCACCGTGAAGGACACCGATAAGCCGGAGTTCGTGGATATCGCCTGGAAGCTCAGGGACATGGGTTACAAGCTCTATGGCACCTCTGGTACCTGTGCTTGGCTCAATAAACATATGGTGCCCTGCAACGAGGTGCGCAACATCTCGGGCGAGGGTCCCAATATCGTGGACCTTCTGCAGAGCGGTCTGGTGGACTATGTGTTCTCCACCAGTGCAAAGGGCCGCGACCCGCATCGGGACTCGGTGCGTCTGCGCCGCAAGGCAGTGGAGCTGAGCATCCCCTGCATCACTGCCGTGGATACGGCCAACGTGCTGGTAGATTGTCTGCGTGGCGAGCACAGCATGAAGGATATCCCGCTGGTGGATATTGCAACGCTGTATCATAAAAATTAAGCGCAGTCCGGACTTTGCTTTGTGTGCAATCCGGTGCGTTTTGTGCGCAAGCACTCGTAAACCGAGACCGTATTTGGTATACTCACCTACGCAAAATTTGCCAAAAGACGTTACTTTTGGACGTTCCAGGAGGAAATAGATCCATGACCCGTTCCCAGATGATCGAAACCGTGGCGCGCAAGACCGGTTTTACCGAAGCACAGGTCGAAACCACGATGGATGCAATGTTTGACCAGATCGCAGACTGCCTGCGTGCAGACGAGAAGGTGACCATTGCTGGCTTTGGCCGCTTCGAGATGCGCCCCCGCAAGCCGAAGGCCTACACCAACCCCAAGACGAAGGTGTCCAGCCGTCTGGAGTCCACCTCCATCCCGGGCTTTAAGGCCAGCGGCCGCTTCAAGCAGAAGCTGGAGGCCGGCCGTGCCGCGGATAAGAAGCTGGAAGAAAGCGCCTGATCCTAAGCTGACCAAAACCCCCGTACCCTTTTGGTACGGGGGTTTTGCTTTTGCAGCCCGGCAGCAGAGAAAAACAGCCCGCCGTTCCAAGGGCTTCTGTGCTGACAAGCGCTCTTTTTCATGGTATACTGAAAAAAGAGTTTTTTTGCATCACAGCAGCCCGCAGGCTGTGCCCCTAAAAGAGAGGCTGTTTGGATAATATAATAGAATGGAGATAGAACAGATGCTATACAGCGAGTTGCAGTGTACCGAGGCTATCCGCAAAGCCGTGGAGCGCATGGGCTTTACCGAGATGACCGAAGTGCAGGAAAAGACAATCCCGGTCATGATGGCAGGGCGGGATGTGATCGCCAAGGCGCCCACCGGCACCGGTAAGACCTGCGCATTCGGCATCCCGGTGGTGCAGCAGATCGACCCGGATCGCAAGGTGCCGCAGGCTGTGATCCTGGCACCCACCCGAGAGCTGGGCCAGCAGATCGCCGCAGAGCTTACAGAGCTGGTGTACTTTATGCCCCAGGTGCAGGTCGTCTGCGTTTATGGCGGCGCAAATATGGACAAGCAGGCCCGTCAGCTGGCAGAAGGCTGCCAGATCGTGGTGGCAACACCCGGCCGCCTGATGGACCATTACAAGCGCCGCAGCATCGATCTGTCCTGCGTAGAGCAGGTCATCCTGGATGAAGCGGATGAGATGCTGAATATGGGCTTTTATAAGGATGTGCGGCACATCATTGGCTTGATGAAGGCACGGAAGCATCTGTCCATGTTCTCGGCTACCATCAGCCGGGAGGTCATGGACATTGGCTGGCTGTATCAAAAGGATGCAGAGGAGATCACCGTCCAGCCCAAAGAGGAAAGCCAGCCCAAGATCACCCAGTATATGTTGGAGACCTCCGGCCGCAATAAGCTGTCTGACCTGGCGCAGATCATCATTGGCGAGGGGTATAAGCGTGTGATGGTATTCTGTGACACCAAGTTTGGCACAGCAACGCTGGCCAATCAGCTGGCACGGCTGGGCTTCTCGGTGGACTGCCTGCACGGAGACCTGTCCCAGAAGGAGCGCAACCAGATCATGCAGAACTTCCGGGATGGCAAGCTGGCGATCCTGGTGGCGACGGATGTGGCCGCCCGCGGCATTGATGTGTCGGACGTGGATGCTGTGATCAATTACGATGTTCCGGGAGACAATGAACACTATACCCACCGCATTGGCCGCACCGGGCGTGCCAAACGGGAGGGCGTAAGCTACCTGTTCTATGTGCCGGAGGAGAAAAAGCGTGTGCAGGAGCTGCTGCGCCTGACCCGCAATACCGATCTGTGCACCCCTGTCCACTTTGATTTCAACCATGAGCGCATCGTGGTGGAAAAAAAGCAGGACAATGCGGACCGCTTCCAGATCAAGAGCTATTTTTAATGTTTTCAGACTGGCGTTTTCTTCGCCAGTCTTTTTTGTTGCCAGCAGCAAAAAAGAGCGGCCAGAAGTCTTGACACGCCAAGTGCATTGTATTATACTTTGTAATACAAAGGCGGTGATGTTACAATGACAACACAAGAACAAAAAACGACCCGGCGAAAAGAGCTGGGGATCTTCCTTCTATTCAGCTTTGGTTTGGCCTGGCTTTTGCAGATCGCAGCCAGCAAGGCGCTGCTGCAAGGCGATGCAGCCTTGTTTAGTCCGCTGCTGTCGCTGAGCATGCTGTGTCCTCTTGCGGGAGCACTGGCCTGCAAACTGATGTTTCAGTCCTCTTTGGGGGTGGGCTGGCGGCCGGCCTTTAAGGGAAAACTGCGCTGGTGGGCAGCAGCTTGGTTTGGTCCGGCATTGCTTACATTTTTAGGGGCAGCGCTCTATTTTCTGATCTTTCCTGCCCGGCTGGATACCAGCGGCACAGCGCTGCTGGCCTCAATGGGCCCGGAGTGGGATCTGGAGAGTTTGAAACAGGAACTGGGGATCACCCCTATGAGCTATCTGCTGACGGTGGCTCTCCAGGCAGTGAGCTTTGCTCCGCTGATCAATATGTTGGTTGCTGTGGGCGAAGAAGCAGGCTGGCGTGGCTTTATGATGCCCAGACTGACCGAGGCTTTGGGCCTGTGGCAGGCCCGGGTCGTGGGCGGCATCATTTGGGCGGTCTGGCATTGGCCGGTGATCCTGCTGGCGGGCTATGAATATGGGGTCAACTATCTGGGCGCTCCGGTTCTGGGTCTGCTGGTGTGGTGTGTGGTGTGTATTGCGCTGAACACCCTGCTGGATTGGCTCTATCAAAAGAGCGGCAGCATCTGGGTGCCTTCCCTGGCGCACGGCGCTTTTAATGCAATCGCTGCGCTGCCTGCGCTGCTGATCTATCCAGAGGATACCTATTATTCGGTATTGGGTCCCATGCCTGTGGGGGTCATCTCGATCCTTCCTGCTTTGCTGCTGGCTGTTTGGGTAACGGTACAGCAGATGCGTGAACAGAAATAAGCGCAGTTTCAGCGCCTCCGATTCGTCATCGGAGGCGCTTTTTATATCCCTATTATAAATAGGAAGGGGATAAGTGGCAAAAACCAAAGGGTAATCGGGAGAAAAACTGTGTCTTGTATACAAACATCCATTAAAAGTGCAAAAAGGGCTTGCCAAACTTCGGGAGGTATGGTATTATACTTGAGCGCCAAGGGCCGCCGGAAAGAATGACTTCC
>OHKJ01001075.1_pt1 | contig 10948 bp, 7 predicted proteins | sample 1568791 | NCBI WGS metagenome assembly OHKJ01 (sample SAMEA3879584, study PRJEB24766) | human gut metagenome | biome: human-associated habitat; feature: feces | place: USA | collected 1985/1987 | reverse complement strand
TATTGTTCAGATCAAGCAGATATCCATCCTTATCATAGATCTCTACTCCTGCCGGAATATTAGCAAATATATTTTTAAAAAGTTTCTCACTACGGTCCAATGCACGATTAGCCTCTACAGCCTCAGTTGAGTCCGTAAACAATCCTACCACCTCATCTTTCTCCGGTGAATACACAATCCAATGAGTGTACAATCCCGTTTGAGGAAAATACTCATCCTTTTCTTTATAAGACTTACCATCAAGCACTTCAAGGATAAAATCCATTTTCTCTGAATGATCGGAAAACAAATCCGAAGCCAACACACCTACATATTGTTCCAAAGGTTTGCCAAAGAAATGGGAACTGATCTGGTTAGCGTCCGTTATCCGATAATCATAAGCCTTGTTGTTCTCGTCACGAAGAACAGACATACGTATATACCCCATTGGCATAAAATGGAAAAGATTACGTAAGAAAGACTGTTCATAAGTTACTTTATCTTTTGCTACGCGTAGTTCAATACAAATGCTTATAATATTTCCCAACGAAGAGAACCATTGAAAATCCTCATTACTCCAGTTACGATAACTATCTATCAATTCAATACCCATTCCTCCCCATACATGATCCCCAGCCATCAAAGGAGTTACCATGAATGAATAGACTCCCCGTTCAGCAAATTCTCGTCGCATTTCCGATGCTTCTTCCGGTAGTTGTTTCAACGAATTCAAAACGATAGCTTTGCCAGACAAAATCTGCTGATTCCACCATTCCGACCGATCGACCGGTATGTCTTGCCAACATTGTTTTTCTGTCGACATCCCTTCGGAAACGACCTCATACGTGCAACTGCGATAAGTGTGTTCTTTATTGTACTCGAAAATATAGACACGTCCTTTTCCATTATAAAGATTCAGTATATCCTTTAAAATCTCTGTTACACATTCTTCAACTCTTTCATCCCGAAGAAAACGGTATAAAGACTGCGAAATGTAGTTCTGACGGAGAAGCAAGTCATTCACACGTTTCAGAGCTTTCTTCTGTTCTATCTGTTCAGGAGCCTCCACGCGTTGAATCACTCCAAAAGATTTGTCTCCCCCATTAGTCCCCGTTCCTTTCTCACGGGAAGCCAAACGGGTATGCAACCAGACTTCGCCATATTTCGAATAGATGGGAAAGGTCTGTTCGTAAAAATCCTTATGGATAGAACTATTTGCCCGGAACTCATGTGCAATCTGACAACGATAATCTTCACGCACCAAGTTCAGAAAATCAGAAAATGAGATAGTATCTCCATCCAAATCCAAAAGATCACAAAGAAAGTCGGAACAAAGATAATATCCTCCCGTCAAATCCGCTTCCCACCATCCGACTTGAGCCAAAGAAGCCATTTTGCGATACCGCTCGTAATCTGTATGCATAATATTGATTTTTAAAGACACAAATATAAGAAAAATACATTACAAACAGCTATTTACAACTCAAAATTCAAGGCTGTATAAACAAAATAGTTGACAAACGGAACAATAAATGCGTACGTCGGTATCGACGCACGCATCAAACAATTGAAAAACCTCTTTAATCTTTTATTAATTCAAAGTCGGAAAAGAATAGTTTGTCCAAGCAAAAACGGAAGTGTTTGCACCGGCATTAGAGGCCGATGGATTAGTCAGTGTGATAGTTCCCTGCCCAACGACATTCTTATCGGGATTTGTTTTATCAACATAATCCACCACTTTTTCGTTTGTATATGAGAAAGAAGAAGTCGTAATATTGATAGTCACGGTGCCTCCCCCTTTTGAGTCGGTAACGTCAACCAGGTCTTTCGCTTTCAGTACATCAGCCGAAGTAGAAGCTACCAATGTATTCTTGATAGTAGCAGTCGCGCCACGACGTACCTTGATTACATCGTCCATTGCATTCTTCTGTCCGGTAGTCGTATTTCCACCTACCGTGTTATTGACAATCGTCATTCCGTCTATGATAAAATCAGACTGTCCCACATGGTCTACTCCGTTTCCATCCAGATTACCATCAGCCTCAACTCCACGCGGATCTTCTTCCGTGCTGGTATACCCGTCTTCCCAGATACCATAACAATTACTCAATGTGCCCTTATATCCTTGAGTGAAATCGAACATATCATCATCCGGATTGACAGCCAGCAGATTAGTCACATTTACTGTTCCACCGAAGAATTCGATAGCGTCATCGGCACTTTCCAACACATAAACGTTCTGAATTTTCGTCCCGTTACCCACACCATTCAAAGTCAGCCCGTTGTGCTCAATATCAGCCGTATTACGTGCACCGGCATAGAGGATATTCACATAAGTCAGCGCACCGGAATTGTCGGCTCTGTCACTACCACCGTATTTGTAAGCATTGTTAATCTCCGCATTGGCTGTATTAGTACCCTCTGCTCCTGCACCGGAAATAGGAGCTTTACCATTAAGGATAATTCCTCCCCAGTCACCGGCTTTCTTTGTCGCTTCTCCAGAAGTAAATGTGACAGGTTGTGAAGACGTACCGTTAGCATAAAGTTTTCCACCCTGTGCTACAAGAATATAGCTACTGAAACCTTTAGTCGCTTTAATCATTGTTCCGGCAGGAATAGTCAGTTCGCCTCCATTTTCGATAATCACCGTTCCACCCAGAATGTATTCCCCTTCTTCCAACGTTTGTTTACCGGTCAGGTTTCCCATCAATGTTTTACCGTCGGCAGCTAGAATAGAAGCCCCGTCGGGAGTATCATTCCCGTCATCATCACTACCACAAGAAGTTAAAGTCAAAGTTGTTGTGATAGCAGCCATTGCCATCATACTTAAGAATAATCTTTTCATCTTTTTAGCGTTTAATTGATAATATTTCTGTTTATATAGGGCTTAGAATGTACACGACACTCCCAAGCTCACGTTAATTCCTTTTTTATAGTCGCCCAATATCACTTTCTGACCGCTACCGTTCGCCTTACGGCTCAGTTGATAGGAGGGATTAAGCAAGTTGCGTGCTTTAAGAGTAAGGGCAATATGTTTGCCTAACTTCGCTTGCGATACGAAGTCTAGCGTAGCCACTCCCTCTTCCATCACATCCTGAAACCCTTGTGTACCGATAGTGTACACTTTTTCTCCCACATATCCGAGGACCAATGTATTGGTAAATGAATATCCGGCTGAAACATAGGTGTGTGACAGATCGAAGTTGGCAATCCAAGGAGCCGCCCCTTCCAGTTGCGAGCCATCCGTATCGGTAGCGGCAATATTGGGGTCGTTCACTTTGGCATTCGTGTAGATATACGATCCGTTCAATCCTGCCGTCAGGCGGTTCATACCGTTGTTGGCTGTCGGGCGTGAGAATATTTTTTTGCGTATCTCCAGTTCAATCCCCGTCACAGTAGCCTGATCGGCTACGTTTTCGTATGAAAGGAAACCTCCGGCACTTGGCGTTTCGATACGCGAAATAGGATTCTTTATCATTTTGTAGAAAGCAGTAACAGAGATCAATTCGGTTGATGTAGGGTTGAAATCCCATTTCAAGTCTATGTTGTAATTGTCCGACGGTTTCAGATTTGCGTTACCCTGACTCTTAAAGTTGACACCCACATAGCGGTAAGGTGAGATTTCCTTCGACTGAGGCAAAGTATATGTCTTGCTCAATCCAAGCCGCAAGGCGTTCTTATCATTTAGCCTATACCTTATGTTCAAACTCGGAAGGAAGTAGTTTTTCCGGATATTGTTCTTGCCTTTGGAGTTTCCTTTATCCACATTGTAGTCTACGGTCATATCCACATTATCATACTTCAAACCGAGATTGATCACCCAATGCCGGGTGAACTGATAGACCGCTTCCGCATAAACCGAATGTATGTTCTTCTTCACCGCATATTTATCCACCGCATTGTCCAGCGTGAAACGGTCGTTGAAATGAGCCGCAGAATAAAAGTCATCCAATGAAATATCGTCCACCGAAGTAAATGAAGGACCATTCAAGGTAACCATATTGTATTCCGTCTGTTTGAAATCATCGTTAATGATACGTCCGGTGTATCCGAACCGAAGTCTGGAGATTTCTTCCCAATCGTCTTTCAAGCGATAAACCACTCCGGCACGAAGATTCAGATCATTCTCCGTCAGAGAAGAAAAAGTACGGAACTGTGTATTACCTCCTACCAATCCGTATCCGGTTTCATTCCGGGTTATCTGGTTGATACGGCGATCCGGCTCATATCCGCGCACCATATTATAAGAGGCTCCTGCGTCAACGCTCAGCCGGTCTGTCAATCCCCAGTTCGTCATGATCTGGTTGACTAATAACAGATTGTCGTTCACCTGCTGACGATGGGTCATTCCCAGATTACCGTAATCATCACTGAAAGTAGCGTCTTTCCCTTCGTAGTTTCCCACCGACTGTACATTGTACCATCATGAAGTTGTAAGACAAATGATGACGATTGTGCATATCATAATCTACATTAGCCAATGCCAACTGACTGATATTCGTTGTTGACTTATGTCCGTTCAGTTCTTTGTATATAGTACCGCCCGTATTTGTATTACGTATGATTTCATCCGTATATCGATAATCAACGGAATGTCCCACAGTGGCAAAGAACGAAAGAGCATCCCGTTGCCGACCTACATAAAACTTCTTTCCGCCTGCGATATTATAACTGCGGTCCATCTGGAAGTTTTGCGCCGACGGGTCGAGTTTGTTCTTAAAGCCCCACACATCCGTGCCCGGTTCCGTCCGATTGGCAAATCCCAGCAGATTCACTCCATCCGGTTGGAAGAAATCGGAGGAAAGGGTCTGTGTATTCACACCGGCCGATACACTGGCGCTAATGTAACCGTCACCTACCAGTTCTTTGGACGAGATATCAATATTTGCGCCCCCTACATCGCCTCCGTTCCCGGCAGTAAATGCTTTGTTGACTCCTACGGACTGTATAAGGTCGGTTCCGAAAAAATCAAGAGAGATATTCTTGTATTCCGGGTCTTCCGACGGCACAGGGAAACCATTGAACGTAGTAGTATTATAGCGGTCACCCAATCCACGTACGAATACGTTCTTCACACCGTCCTGCTTGGAAATTCCGGTGACTTTCGTCACAGCTCCTTCCGCATCCGAAACTCCTTTGCGTGAAAGTTCCTTCACACTGACTGACTGCACGGCAATGACCGCCTTTTGCTGTTCCAGCAAAGCCATATTCTCATTTTCCCGGTTCTTTTTCGCCACAACAACCACATCCGACAGTTCTTGCGCATCCGTCTCCATCTCCAGATTCAGAATGACCAGATTCCCATTCTCTACACGGACCTTCCGACGTACTTCAGTCTTATATCCTACGTATTTGATTTCGATATCATACATACCCTCCAACACTCCCACACCGTTTAGCTCAAAATTACCGTTCATATCGGTAACCGCTCCGACCTGGGTTCCAAGCAAGCGTATCGTCGCACCTATCAAAGGCTCTTTGGATAACTTGTCCTTTACAGCTCCTTTAATCTTGATATTGGCAGCCAATGCGGGAAGTACACACAACAGACAAAAGAAGGCCACCACTGAAAATCGGATAAGAAATAGCTTTTTCATCTACCTTTACTCTACGTTTTTGATTACGTCGGCAAAGGTAGATGGGCTGTATTACAAGATTGAGACAAAGAAAATACAATCAATTGAAAGAGTCGTTGCAATGTTATTACACTGCAATATCCTCTATCAGTTTTCTATCTTTACTCCTATCCGGCGCAAGTCCGCTCCCGACGGATTTTGGAAGACACGCAAGTCGAATTCCGGAATAATGGCAAGCACATGATCGAAAACATCCGCCTGTATGCCTTCATACGGAATCCAGTCCTTAGAAGCGGAAAAGAAATAAAGTTCCATCGGAATACCTGTTTCGGTAGGTTGAAGCTGGCGTACCATGCACGTCAAGTCTTGATTGACGGTAGGCAGGCTCTTCAGATAATTCGTAAGATAGGCACGAAAGACGCCCAAGTTAGTCTGGCGACGCCCATTCACCAATACGGAGTTGTCAATATGATGCTCTTTGTTATACTCCTTCACGACCTTCTCCGTTGCCTCCACATACTCCTTCAACAATTGGATTTTACGATACTTCGCCAACATCTCCGGTGTACAGAAACGAACGCTAGTCATGTCGATATTAATGGAACGCTTCACACGCCGTCCACCGGATTCCCGCATCCCCTGCCAGTTTTGGAAAGAATCACTGACCAGCAGATAAGGCGGTATCGTCGTAATCGTATTATCCCAGTTACGCACTTTTACCGTATTCAAAGTCACTTCTATCACAGTTCCGTCGGCGCCATATTTCGGCATAGCAATCCAGTCGCCTACTTTCAGCATATTATTGGCAGAAAGCTGAATACCGGAAACAAAACCCATAATACTATCCTTGAACACCAACATCAGGATAGCGGCCGAAGCTCCCAATCCGGTAAGCAACACCATCGGACTCTGCTTAATCAGAATACTTACGATAATAATGGCCCCGACAAAGAAAAGAACGACTTGAGCAGTCTGCAACAACCCCTTCAGAGGCTTGTCCTTATATTGCTCCTTTTCACTGTAAACATGATATACCGCCGACAGAAAGACACTGATGAAACGAAGGAAAACCGCCAAGATATAAATAAGGCAAAGCCGTCGCAGGAAATCGAGCAAGTTGGAGTCGGCATGTTCCGGGAAAGCGATGGGAATAGCAAGGTAAATCAATATCGGGGCTACCATCCGGCTGACGTGAACCATCACCTTATGGTCGAACACTATGTCGTCCCAAGTAGCTTTGGTCTGTTTCACCAATTTCGCTACCGTACGCAAAATGATCTTACGGCAAATCAGATTAGCTAACAAGGCCACACCAATAATCAGCAACAAAATGACAAAGTTGTCCACCTTATCCGCCAAAGCCTCATCCATTCCTGCCGAAAGCAATGCATGGTTCACTTCCTGAATCACTACATCAGTCACCTCCTGCGTTCCGCCATTGGCCAACTCAACTGTCACGGTATCAACTATTTCTTTTACTTCTTCCATAAGTAATCTTCTCTCTATTCTTCTTTCTTGTTCTTATTTCCCTCGTTCCAAGTATTCACGAATATCCTGTCGCAGCCAGTCGTAGTGGAAAAGCCGCTTATAGGCTACATTCTTCTTCAACATGATTTCCACATTTACCTGACTGTTCTGATAACAAGTCAATTCGTTCTTAAATTGTTCATTATGTTCGGCAAGTCGCTTGATTTCCTGTTCCCGTTCCCGGCGCAATACCGTACAAACCGGAATCAGAAGTTTCATCACCACATTATCCATCACGTGGTGTCCCTGCATATACAGATAGGTATTTTCCGGAAATAGCCCCAACTCTCTCAGATCTGTTCCTAAGGCATTTACTTGATTCATGCTGCGGGAAAAACGTTTCTTCAGTTCCGACAATTTCTGATTTACCCGTTGCTGCAATGATTCAAGACTCTTTTCCGGGTGTCTGAGATTTATCTCACGCAGAGAAGTATAGGCATGAAAATCATACATCGGAAAGGTGTAAGTATCCCGTTGGCGATAGAACCACACGTTCCATAAGAAAAGCGGATATACGATTTCAGAGTATCTTTTCAGGTAAGCATTGAAGTCCATCACAAAACGGTCGTTCAACGTAGCCTGCACACATACCTCATGAAGGCTTTCGGCAAAGCAATGATAGTTTTCAATGGCGTATGTATAGGTCTGGAAGATATATTTGTTGCGGTTGATTTTACGGGAAGTATTGGTTGCGCCCTGCAACAGGAAATCATAATCGCTGTCCACACAGGCAATCAGGCTTCTTCCCAGTTCCGCGGTATTCAACGTATTCATCAAGACCATCTTTTTCCCTTTAGCCAATGAAGTAGTAGAAGGAAGCATTACCTGGAAATAGTGTTCGTCATCTTCAAATTCTTCGAGCAACGTACGCCAGAAAGCAATGTCATCATAGCTTTCCACATAAGCTATGATACGCCGACGGGCCTTCTTTGAATAAAGCTTATGAGCGGCATTGAAATAAGAAGATGTCAGATTATCTCGTAGTGAAGTTGCCATTATTATATAATGTTGAAATATCACTTACTTCCGTCACTGCATCCAGCCAGCCCTCCATAATGACGGCCGGCGAATGGGTAGTCAGGATGATCTGTACATTCGGATTCAACTCACGTATCATGGCAATCAACTTCTGTTGCCATTCAATGTGGAGAGAGGCTTCCGGCTCATCCATAAACAGCACGCAATGGCTGTTGTCCTGCACAAGCACGGTCAACAGAATGACTAGCATTTGCTTCTCACCGGAAGAAAGTTTGTAAGGAAACAACAGTTCTCCATCCTGATAGAAAGCAATATCATTCCGTTTACGGTCTATTTTCTTGCGTGTATAACTGAACAGTTCGTCAATCATATCTTGAAAACGACGCTTGGCTATGGACAAAGTAGCTGCTTTGACCCGTACTTTCTCGTCATTATCGGAGAGCATTTCAATCATCTTGTTACCTATATTGACCTGATAATCAAGATAGCGGCGTTGCAACAGATAAAGCTGCCAATCCAATTCGGACTTCACGTTCTTATCGGCCATGCGGGCAGTAAAGTCACCCATAATCAGAGGACGGTCGTAACTCCGGATCACATCGTATGGGATATAGGTCGCCTGAGGATTGTCGAAGAAAAGACGAACACCGTTCTTCTCGTCACTTTTCATTTCACCGGAGAGTTCTTCAAGATATCCTACCGAACGGTTCAAGATGGTAGTTTTTCCTACTCCGTTAATACCGGAAAGGATATTCACATCGGGACGCAAATCCCATCCTATATTAAAACGCTCCCAGAGTCCATGAATTTCGATACGACGGATATAGTTGGCCTGTTGTTCCATAATATTCAATTTTATTCAAGGCAAATATAAACAAATCATACGACAAATTAGCTACCTTTGCAGCAGTTTTCAATAAAGGTAACAATTAAAAAGGCGTATACGCACTTATGAAGAATAACAAGAATCTGCAAGGTCATCTGTTTGCACTTACGGCAAACGTCATGTGGGGGCTGATGTCTCCTATCGGTAAATCAGCGCTTCAGGAATTCTCCGCAATATCCGTCACCACTTTTCGGATGGTGGGAGCGGCGGCGGCTTTTTGGATACTTTCCATTTTCTGCAAACAGGAACACGTGAATCATCAGGATATGCTGAAGATATTCTTCGCTTCACTATTTGCTTTGGTGTTCAATCAGGGAGTATTCATTTTCGGCCTTTCAATGACTTCACCCATCGACGCTTCCATCGTAACCACTACTTTACCGATTGTCACTATGATCGTAGCGGCTATTTATCTGAAAGAACCGATTACCAATAAAAAGGTACTGGGTATTTTCGTCGGTGCTATGGGAGCGCTTATCCTCATTATGAGCAGCCAAGCGGGAAACAACGGAAACGGAAGCTTAATCGGCGACCTGCTTTGTTTGGTGGCACAGATCAGTTTCTCCATCTACTTAACCGTATTCAAGGGATTATCCCAGCAATATTCGGCAGTCACTATCAATAAGTGGATGTTCGTTTACGCTTCGATGTGTTACATACCGTTCTCTTATCACGACATTTCCATCATTCAATGGGGGGCAGTCTCCACAATCGCCATCATAGAGGTTCTTTACGTAGTATTGGGAGGCAGTTTCCTTGCCTATCTCTGCATCATGACCGCACAGAAACTACTCCGTCCCACCGTTGTCAGTATGTATAACTATATGCAGCCGATTGTAGCTACAATCGCTGCCATCATCATGGGGATAGGAAGCTTCGGCTGGCAGAAAGGACTGGCTATCGCACTCGTGTTCTTGGGAGTATATATCGTGACACAGAGCAAATCAAGAGCCGACTTCGAAAAGATAGGAAAAGAACTGTAATCTGTGGTGAACTACATCTTTAAGTCCTCAAAATAAGTGTCCAGCAAACTTTTGGCGGCTATGAATGAAGTAAGATTACCACTTAATACTTGTTGTTCCTTCTTTTGAAGCATGGCTTCAATCTTCGGATTATGGTAGAAACTGTCGCGAAGCTGTTCATTGATACTTTCATACATCCAGTATTTGCTCTGCTCGTTACGGCGATATTCAAAATAGCCATTTTCTTTTACAAAGCCAATGTACTCATAAACCATATCCCATACTTCCTTAACGCCTATATTGTAAAAACCGGAATAAGTCAGAACCTTTGGTGTCCATCCGGATTCGGGCGCAGGAAACAGATGCAGCGCATTACGGAACTGACTGGCAGCCAACTTGGCAGGTTCCAGATTATCTCCGTCGGCTTTGTTGATGACAATACCGTCCGCCATTGGATCACTGAATGGGATTCCGATTTCGATCATGCTGACGCCATGTTTTTCGAGAGTACGGATGACATTGACTGTTCCATCAAGGGCAGGATCACCTGCACAAAAATAAATAGAAAGAATATCTTTCTTGTTGCTATTAAAGAGTTGATTAATTCTGTTCATGATTTTGAGAATTTAAATTTATGACTTTAGTTCATTTAGAAACATCCGGATTCGTTCCGGGTCCTTTTCCCCAGGCTTCAGTTCGAAACGGCTGTTCAGGTCGTACCCTGCCAGACGGGGATGGTTGAATGCTTTCAATGCATTGGCACTGTGTGAGTTGATACCGCCACTCAATAGGAATGGAACTTGTCCGTTGTAGGTATGCAGAATGTTCCAGTCGAATTGGTTTCCTGAGCCACCATACTGCTCACATTTCGTATCAAACAGGAAAAGATTGCAAGCTTTTTCATACTCGCTTACGTGATTCAAGTCTTTTGGGTGAGCCACAGAAAAAGCTTTGATGATTTTCAGGCCGGAGGTGCGCAATGACTGACAGTATTCCGGTGATTCTTTGCCGTGGAGCTGGATATATTCCAGCCCGAAACG
>OHKJ01001068.1_pt1 | contig 11005 bp, 10 predicted proteins | sample 1568791 | NCBI WGS metagenome assembly OHKJ01 (sample SAMEA3879584, study PRJEB24766) | human gut metagenome | biome: human-associated habitat; feature: feces | place: USA | collected 1985/1987 | reverse complement strand
CCATGGAAAAGATAGAAAAGAGCTTCGGTAAAGGTTCTATCATGAAAATGGGTGACGACAGTGTTGAACAAGTAGAAGTGATCCCGACAGGCTCCATAGCCTTGAACGTGGCACTTGGCGTGGGAGGTTACCCAAGAGGTAGAATCATCGAAATTTATGGTCCGGAATCTTCCGGTAAAACGACATTGGCCATTCATGCCATTGCCGAAGCACAAAAGTCTGGCGGTATAGCAGCTTTCATTGATGCAGAACATGCTTTCGACCGTTTCTATGCATCTAAATTAGGTGTAAACATCGACGACCTGTACATCTCCCAGCCAGACAACGGGGAGCAGGCATTGGAAATTGCAGAACAACTGATCCGTTCTTCCGCTATCGACATTATCGTAATCGACTCCGTTGCCGCATTGACTCCTAAAGCTGAAATTGAAGGTGACATGGGTGACAATAAAGTAGGTCTTCAGGCACGTTTGATGTCTCAGGCATTACGTAAGTTGACAGCAGCAGTCAGCAAGACACGTACAACTTGTATCTTTATCAATCAGTTGCGTGAGAAGATCGGTGTAATGTTCGGCAGTCCGGAAACAACTACCGGTGGTAATGCCTTAAAATTCTACGCATCCGTACGTTTGGATATCCGTCCGGGACAACCGATCAAAGATGGTGAAGAGATTCTGGGCAAACTGACTAAAGTAAAAGTCGTGAAGAATAAAGTGGCTCCTCCTTTCCGGAGAGCAGAATTTGATATCATGTTCGGTGAAGGCATCTCCCATTCCGGAGAAATCGTTGACTTGGGTGCCGATCTGGGAATCATCAAGAAAAGCGGTTCATGGTATAGTTACAACGACACGAAGCTGGGACAGGGACGCGACGCTGCCAAACAATGTATTGCCGACAATCCGGAACTAGCAGAAGAGCTGGAAGGACTGATCTTTGAAGAGTTAAAGAAGAAATAATCACTTCCACCTTACAGTTTTTCAAAGCTGTAATCGGAGGGGTGAGGGTTGTACAAAAAAAGTGGGAGAATATCGTACGAAACGAACATTCTCCCACTTCTTTTATATATTACCTAATCCTTATTCTTACTTATGCAAAGTAATAGATATATGCCAATGTACTCAAACTAATGACTACCCATAACGCTATTCCCTGCAATAACGGTTTTACGCCAACTGCTTTCAGAACATCTATCGAAAGAGAAGCACCAATAAAGAACATCGTAATTGTCAATGTCTTACGAGCAATTCCATTAATAGCATTTCCAATTTCCGGCATTCCATCCAGCAAATAAGTATTTACGATCATCGCCAGTACAAAGTAGAAAATAAACCAGGGAATACTAATCTTTTGTCCCTTACTCTTAAAAATGAATGAAGTAGCGAAAGCTATCGGAATAATCCAAAGAGCACGAGTCAATTTGATGGTAGTAGCCACCTTCAAAGCCTCCTCTCCATAAGCAGCACCGGCTCCAACCACAGAACTTGTATCATGGATAGCAATAGCCGCCCAAGTACCAAACTCATGTTCGCTCATGTTCAGAGCATGACCAATCATTGGAAATATGAAAAGCGCAATAGCATTCAAAATAAAGATAGCACCCAATGCCACAGACATTTCACTATCTTTTGCCTTCAATACCGGTCCTACTGCCGCAATGGCACTACCACCACAAATAGCCGTTCCCGAACTGATCAGATAAGAAGTATTTCTATCTATCTTAAATATCTTGCGTCCGATAAACCAACCTATCGCCAATGTACCTACCACCGAAATAATAGTAAACTCCATCCCTTCCTTACCGGAAGCCAACGCTGATTGCAGATTCATACCGAATCCTAATCCGACAACGGAGTATTGCAATAGATATTTAGAAGTCTTTTTATTGAATTTCGGATGTGCCTGTCCGCAAGTCAATGCAAAAATAAGTCCGAGGAACAGAGCTACTGGAGGAGTCACCCATGCAGACCATGCCTGCAAACCCGGAATATAATCCAAAAATAAGAAAAGAGTCAAAGTAGAAAGCAGGGCGACATAAATAGTCTTATTTTTTGCCTGCAATGTTTTTGTAGCTGTTGAAATCATATAATATATCTTTAATTGTTTTTCTGGAGCGCAAAGGTATGACAAACAATCAAGACACGCTAATCGTTTCTAATTATACGTTATAACTTTTAGTTATAGCTCTAACCTCTTCTTTATCAAGATTACCTTATTACACTTCTACAATATCTTTTCCCAAAGGTGATAACGCTAATGCAGCCAAGCAACAACCATAAAAGATTCATTAAACAGCCCATATAAAAGTCAGATTTTATTTCTATCTATCAGTCTAATAATCCCGGATAAAAGTACTTTACCCACGCTACATAAGTATCATGAGCAGAGAGACAAGTATCTAGCAAATATCCATGAGTATTCACGAACTCCCCAAGTCCACGATAATAAAATTGCTTATGGCGCTCATCTATAATAAATGGAACGATATTATGACGAAGGCATTCACGAACCAAAATGATTGGATGTCTCAATTATATCATCAACCGGTACACCTATTAGAGTATTTTTTACTTGCGTTCTAAATTTAGATAAGCGATTACCATATAAAGAAAAAGCGCGGGAATCTGTACAGTACACTTTTTAAAGTATGCCAAATATATAAACATACTCCGCAGCCACCCTTTCCTACTTCCACTTTATCCTAGTACTTTCCATACAATCTATTAATAAATAAATTCCTTTTTATTAATGCTAAACTTCTTTTTCTCAAATATAAAACCTACCTTTGTACAAGAGGAAACTATAAACGAAGCTTTCGTTTATAGTTTATACTTAATCCAAAAGTACTTATCTATTAGAGAAAAAGAAGTTTTGCCCTAGTATACAAGAACTTATCTACTAATGATTTAAACAACAAACAGTATGGCAAAGTACATAATGGAGGAGATGCCCGACTTACAGAATACGGGAAAAAGAATCACATATCCGAAGTTTGCACGGGTAGACAATGCAAGCATAAAAGAACTCGCCCAACGAGTGGGTGACGTCAGTGGTTTCAGCCCAGGAGATATAGAAGGTATATTGCTCCAAACCTCCATCGAAATGGCACACATAATGGCGGAAGGACGCTCGGTTAAGATAGACGGAATCGGCACATTCACAGCGTCGCTGGCCCTGTACAAAGATAAAGAACGGGAAGGAGCTGAAGAAGGAAGTGAACATCGTAATGCACAGAGTATTTATGTAGGAAATGTAAATTTCCGAGTAGACAAAATCATGCTGAGAAGAATTAATGAAAGATGCCGACTGGAAAGAGCCTCTTGGAAAAAGCAACGTTCCTCACAGAAGTTCACACCGGAGCAACGTCTCAAACTGGCATTGAAATATCTCGACGAGCATTCGTTCCTTACGGTTCATGAATATCGGAAACTAACAGGACTTTTACAAACGGCAGCAACCATAGAATTAAAACAATGGGGAGATCAACCCAATTCCGGAATCGGAATCGCTGGAAGAGGTGCACACAGAATCTATATAAAAAAGAAACAAGAAGAATAATGAGTTAAAGATTATGTCTCAAAAGGTGCGGAAAGCATGAGAGATGGTAGCATAAAAAAGATCTCTCATAAAATGCTAAACTGATAATCAACAATTTACAAGCAAATCATGAGAGATGAGAGATAATATTGTTTTTTCTTCTAGTGGAGATTCCTAAGCGAGGTTATAAACTCTTGCTATGATGTCCCGCAAAACGCATAAAGACTTGGGACAATCCTCCCTCCTGCCCTTGCAACTGAACAAAGTTAAACTCACGTTGCATCGGCATTCCTTTTATTTCAACTACCCTCAGAGTGCCGGCAACAAGTTCCTTATGTACCGAACGGATGGAAACAATTCCCATACAATCCGTATGCTCCAGAAAAAGCTTGATACTTTCCGTACTGCCAAGATACATTAAAACATTCAGAGAAGAGAGCTTCAGATTATACTGCAGCAGAGCACGCTCAAATACATCTAATGTACCGGAACCTCTTTCGCGCAAGACCAAAGGGATATTTGGAAGTTCTTCCGGAAGGATTTCGTCGGCAACCGCCAATTTACTCCGCGTATGAACCACAGCCACGAGTTCATCTTGCAGGAATGCAGTGTACTTCAAATTCGGCAAACGGAAGATACCCTCTACCAATCCCAGATCAATACGATGTTCCTGCAACGCCACCTCCACTCCACGGGAATTCCCATTTATCAAAGAAAGATTGATTTGTGGAAACTTTGTTATGAAGTTGGCCAATAAAGGAGGAAGGACGTATTGCGCAATCGTAGTGCTGGCACCCAGTTTTAATTCTCCGATATATTCGTCATGCAACAAGTGCATCTCGTATTCCAATTGCTTATAATCATCCAGAATCTTTTCACTATGCTTCAGTAACAACTCTCCGGCCTCAGTCAAGGAGATTTTACTTCCCTGACGCTCGAAAAGACGGGTTTGATAACAAGTCTCCAACTCCTGAATATGCTTGGTGATAGCAGGCTGGCTGACAAACAACTCTTGCGAAGCCTTCGTAAAACTTAGGTTCTTCGCTACACTCTGAAAAACTTTTAAACGAAAATCGGACACAGCAACTTAGTATTAGCGATTATAACTCCTCCGCCCTTATTCCCAATGAATGCATCACAGGAAAAGCCAACATATCCCATTTGTAGTTTACCGGTATTTCCGGTTCATTCATACGGAACTGCACAACTTCCTTGCCTTTCAGTCCCTGTAGAACATCAGTCACTTTCTTCCCATATTCCTCGTTGAAAGAAACAACAATCATCCGCTTCACATCCGCCGAATCGGAAACAACGGAAAGCAAATCCATAAACAGGTCTTCTCTCGACACCATGCCCTCCGACGGGACACCGGCAAAAGAGAACTCGCCATACGGACTTTGGAAAGCAACTCCGTTCAGCTCCTCCTGCAAGTCGGAAGGCTGGCAATGTTGCAAGTGTCTCGATTCTTTATCATATACAAAAAGAAATTGCACCTCGTTCTTTCCTTCGTTGATTCCTGCATCCAGAGTCAGATAGGAAGTAAACAACGAAAGGTCTATCTCTTGTAAAGAACGTTGCAATGTCTTCTCAAAATAGTTCTTTATATCCGTTATTACAAAATTCAGAAAAGCGGCATCTATCAGCACTACTGTTTCGGACAGTTTTATTTGGGGTTTATCATTCATATATACCTTAATTATATCATTACAGCGGATAAAGATACTACAATACTTTCATTTATCCACTTGATTATCTTGCAAATTCGTCAGTCTGCACTAAACAAAAAAAGTCATTTTGTCCTTTAACTCCTTAATAATCATGCTATTTTGTCATATTTTTCTACTTGGCAAATCTTTTGCGCCCTTTTAAGTGTTATTAGAAACATGAAATAAGAAAGGAGAACAACAATATGAATTTTAACAATTTTACCATCAAATCTCAAGAAGCGGTGCAGGAGGCCGTGAACCTGGTACAAAGTCGGGGACAACAGGCTATTGAACCTGTCCACATCATGCAGGGAGTGATGAAAGTAGGCGAAAACGTCACTAACTTCATTTTCCAGAAATTGGGCATGAACGGACAACAGGTTGCTCTTGTTGTAGACAGACAAATCGATTCACTTCCGAAAGTATCCGGTGGCGAGCCGTACCTGAGTCGTGAATCCAACGAGGTTTTACAGAAAGCGACACAGTATTCCAAAGAAATGGGCGACGAATTCGTCTCGCTGGAACATATCATACTCGCATTGCTGACTGTCAAGAGTACCGTTTCTACCATCCTGAAGGACGCAGGTATGACGGAAAAGGAACTGCGCAACGCCATCAGTGAATTGAGAAAAGGAGAAAAGGTTACGTCGCAATCAAGTGAAGACACCTATCAGTCACTCGAAAAGTATGCCATCAACTTGAATGAGGCTGCCCGTAGCGGTAAGTTGGACCCTGTCATCGGACGTGACGAGGAGATCCGCCGCGTACTTCAGATATTGAGCCGTCGTACTAAAAACAATCCGATTCTGATTGGAGAACCGGGTACCGGTAAGACAGCCATTGTAGAAGGATTGGCGCATCGTATTCTTCGTGGAGACGTGCCCGAAAATCTGAAAAACAAACAGGTGTATTCATTGGATATGGGAGCATTGGTTGCCGGTGCAAAATACAAAGGTGAGTTTGAGGAACGGTTGAAGTCCGTAGTCAATGAGGTGAAGAAATCCGAAGGTGATATCATCTTGTTTATTGACGAGATTCACACGCTGGTAGGCGCCGGAAAAGGGGAAGGCGCAATGGACGCCGCCAATATCCTAAAACCGGCCTTAGCACGTGGCGAGTTGCGGTCTATCGGTGCTACGACTCTCGACGAATACCAGAAATATTTCGAGAAGGATAAGGCTTTGGAACGCCGTTTCCAAATCGTGCAGGTGGATGAGCCGGATAACTTGAGCACAATCTCTATCCTGCGTGGACTGAAAGAACGCTACGAGAACCATCATCATGTCCGTATCAAAGATGATGCGATCATTGCAGCCGTAGAACTAAGTAGCCGCTACATCACCGATCGTTTCTTGCCGGACAAAGCTATCGACCTGATGGACGAAGCTGCCGCTAAATTACGCATGGAGGTGGATTCCGTTCCGGAAGAGCTGGATGAGATTTCCCGTAAAATCAAACAATTGGAGATTGAGCGTGAAGCCATCAAACGTGAGAATGACAAGCCTAAGTTGGAAATCATCGGTAAGGAGCTTGCCGAACTGAAAGAGCAGGAAAAGTCTTTCAAGGCAAAATGGCAGAGCGAAAAGACGTTGATGGACAAGATCCAACAGAATAAGGTGGAGATTGAGAATCTGAAATTTGAGGCGGAAAAGGCGGAACGGGAAGGCGACTACGGAAAAGTTGCGGAAATACGTTACGGTAAACTCCAAGCTTTGGACAAAGAAATAGAAGAGACTCAGCAAAAGCTCCGCGAAATGCAAGGTGATACCGCCATGATTAAAGAGGAAGTAGACGCTGAAGACATTGCAGACGTAGTTTCTCGTTGGACGGGTATTCCGGTCAGCAAAATGATGCAGAGCGAGAAAGACAAACTGTTGCATCTTGAAGAAGAGCTTCACGAACGGGTTATCGGGCAGGATGAAGCGATAGAAGCTGTTGCGGACGCTGTACGTCGTAGCCGCGCCGGACTGCAAGACCCGAAACGCCCGATCGGCTCATTTATCTTTCTCGGAACGACCGGTGTGGGTAAAACAGAGCTTGCAAAGGCATTGGCTGAATTTCTGTTTGATGACGAAACGATGATGACCCGTATCGATATGAGCGAGTATCAGGAAAAGCATAGTGTTTCCCGTTTGGTCGGAGCGCCTCCGGGATATGTAGGATACGATGAAGGCGGTCAACTGACGGAAGCTATCCGACGAAAACCTTATTCTGTCGTTCTGTTCGATGAAATAGAGAAAGCTCATCCGGATGTATTCAACATTCTGTTGCAAGTATTGGATGACGGACGGCTGACAGACAACAAAGGAAGGGTGGTCAACTTCAAGAACACTATCATCATCATGACTTCAAATATGGGTAGTTCCTATATACAGAGCCAGATGGAGAAGCTGAATGGTGCAAACAAAGAAGAGGTAGTCGAAGAAACGAAAAAGGAAGTGATGAATATGCTGAAAAAGACCATTCGTCCGGAATTCTTGAATCGTATCGACGAAACAATCATGTTCTTGCCGTTAACAGAAAAGGAAATCAAGCAGATTGTACTCTTACAGATCAAGAGCGTACAGAAGATGTTAGCCGAAAACGGAGTGGAACTTGAGATGACCGAAGCTGCTTTGGACTTCTTATCTAAAGTAGGATATGATCCCGAATTCGGAGCACGTCCGGTAAAGAGGGCTATTCAACGCTACCTACTGAACGACTTGTCCAAAAAACTACTTTCTCAGGAAGTAGACCGAAGCAAAGCAATTATTGTAGACGCTAGCGGTGACGGATTAGTATTCAGGAACTAAAGGTTTCATTAAATTAAAATGAGGATGTGTCATAAATAATCTGCGATAATTTGCGTTCATCGCGGTATGACACACTCTCATTTTTTATTTCTCTGAATATATTATCCTACGAACTTCCGGTTGACAGTTCGGATGGCTCATCACCAATACATAAGTCCCATATTTAGGAACCAGCATAGAAATTGAGGGCAACTCAAACTTGGACTTCCCCTTCAGCTCTCCCTGTGAATCGTATAAAAATACCATCGTACCAACTAATAAGCCGGTTATGCACAAGATTCCTTTTTGATTGTCCAAACGGACATTTACTTCTTTATTTGTTATTGTCTCCATCTCCCCTAACATCAATTTAAAACTATGAAGGCAAAGATACATAAAAAGAAGTATTATTTACAATATAAACAGAAGATATTTATTTTAATCAAAGATTACCCAATTAATACTAATATATTTTTGAAATATCCACATTACAACTAAAAAAGCATGATAACCATCTTTATGTGATTATCATGCTTCCACTTCGATTAAACAATCGGCTCAATTCCTTATTCCGTAACTGTTTCCTCTTTAGCCTCTTCCGGTTTAAATTCCGTGATTCCGTTAGCAACCAAGATATTATACCAGGAAACTAATTTCTTGATATCAGCCACATACACACGTTCGCGATCGAAATTCGGCAATACTTCAGCCAAATATTCACGCAATTGTTCAGGAGTTGCTTTCTTTGGATCAATAGAAGCGGCTGCAGATTTTTCTTTTTCCTTGATTGCTTCCAACACTTCATACAAAGGAACTTCCGCATCGTCCGTGTACATTGCTATATCTGCCAAAGAAATAATTTTTTCATTGCCATAAGCAGGAAAACGTTTTTTCTCAGCATTGACTGATTCTACAATCAACATATTTTTTCCTTGCGAAATGAGTTTGTACAATCCCGGTTTGCCGGAGATAGACAAGATAGTCTTCAACATAGTATATATTCTTTTGTTTATTAATTATTTTTTTGCGGAGCAAAGGTAATGATTATTTTTAGATAGCAAAGAAATAAGCTCTAAAACCTGCGGAATTAAGGGTGTTTCATCGTCATTCACAATCACAAAGTCGGCTTGACTTCTCTTAACCTCATCACTCATTTGAGCCTCGATACGCTGCATTACCAAGTCCTTTGAAGAGCCATCACGTCGCATGGCACGTTCTACCCTTATATCCAATGGTGCATATACCATTACCAAAACATCGACCTCATCTCTAAAACCAGACTCTATAAGAATGGCTGATTCCATGCCGACTAATGGTTTACGACTCAACCGACCGGCCCATTGACGGAAATCATTTTTCACCTGTGGATGAATAATCCCATTCACTTCTTTCGTGCGTTCCGGATACCCAAACATATAGGTAGCCAAAAAAGGACGGTTTAATTCCCCATTCTGAAAAACTTCCTCACCAACCAAAGCGCACAGTTCCCGATGAATTACCTCATCCGTATTCGTAATACGTTTCGCCTCTATATCAGAAATATAAACAGGGATTCCCATTATGCCGAGCAATCTGGAAACCACACTTTTCCCGCTACCGATACCACCGGTTATACCTATCTTAATCGCCATAATCAGGAGAAACTTGCTCTATCAGAAAATCCACTTGTGCCGGATTGAAGCGTACCTGGCTCACCCCTTTCGGCAGATTCTTAATCTTTACCGTATACTTGTCGGAACCCAGACGGAGCAGTTCCTCATAGGACACGTAAATATGAAAATCATCAGCGTTAATCTGCCTGAAATGACTCAGACCAACCTGAAACGTGACCTGCACCTTGGAAGGGAAAGCGCGCAGCACCTTGTCGGCAGGAAAGTTAACGCCACGCAACGGCACCTCCACTGTCTTTTCCGTATAAATATCCACCGGAAGCATCATCTCAATGGAAGAAGGCACAAACTTCACACCTTTCTGGATACGCAGGGGGACTTGCTGCCTCAAGGTATCCGATATATCTTCCAGCTTCACCGGTTGCGTATAGGCAACAGCAATCGTATCCAGCACGCCTTGCGGCGCATACACCAATACGGAATCGGGACTGAATATCGTATCCGAAAGATAATACTCACGTCCGGCACTCAGCGTGCCGCGCAGCTTCACCGGCACCAGTTTGGAGGCTCCCGTCGAATAGATGTACTCCAATGTATCCGGCTTCATGGAAAGCAGGCGGGTAGAGGCATTCAGCTGGTTCAGCACTTTCTTTTCAAACTGCGAGGGATATATCCTTACTTGATTATCCACGCCCTTATAATCGGCATAATCGAGAATAACGGGATAAAAGCTCTTTCCCAACATATAGTTGAGCAGTACCGTTCCCTTATCCTTTACCTTGATACGGAGTTCTGAAGCAGGTTCAGAGGTAATCACCACATTATTGGGCACTCCCTTCAGCCGCACCGGTATAGAAAAGTCCGCCTCATAGTCGTTGTTCAAGGTCTGCAAGAGCCAGAAGCCACCGGCTACAAAGAAAAAAAACAAAAAAATGAAGAACTCCCTGCTTTTATCGCTAAGCAGAAAGTCCTTCACTTCTCTTGATATCTTCAGATATGTACGTTGTATGTTCCTACGTTCAAACATAGGCTCACATTTCTATTATTTAGATGCCTGACTGCTGTTCGCATCAGCAGCTGCAGCAAAAATAGAATTCTTGTCTATACGAATCTTAACGTTAGAAGCGATTTCAAGCACCACATCATTGTCGTTGATTTCCTTGATAACACCATGGATACCACCAGCTGTGATTACTTTCTGATTCACTTGAAGCGATTTACGGAAGTTTGCTATTTCCTTTTGCTTCTTGTTTTGAGGACGAATCATAAAGAAATACATAATAACGAACATGGCTATCAGCATAATCCACATCATGCTACCACCACCGGCAGGGCCTGCAGCGGGAGCCTGCAGGAAGAATACAGTCATTAAGTTCATAAATAC
>OHKJ01001067.1_pt1 | contig 11018 bp, 15 predicted proteins | sample 1568791 | NCBI WGS metagenome assembly OHKJ01 (sample SAMEA3879584, study PRJEB24766) | human gut metagenome | biome: human-associated habitat; feature: feces | place: USA | collected 1985/1987 | reverse complement strand
GTTAGCAACGGGCTGGCTGGAAGTGTTTTTTAACCTGCTGTTCTGCGTGCTGGTGGTTCGTGCTCGTGGGAACGTTTCAAAAATCTTTGTATTACGAAGGCGCTGAGATGAAGTCGAAAGATGAAATTTTTGATGCTGTTCTTGGCAAAGAGGGCGGCTACGTCAACCACCCTGATGATAAAGGTGGTCCGACTAAATGGGGCATTACTGGAAAAGTTGCCCGTGCACACGGTTATCAGGGGGATATTCGTGACCTGACGCGTGGGCAGGCCCTCGAAATTCTTGAAGCGGACTACTGGTACGGGCCACGTTTTCACAAGGTTGCGAGCCTGTCTCCGGAGATCGCTGCTGAATTGTGTGATACCGGCGTAAACATGGGGCCGTCAGTGGCATCCAGAATGCTTCAGCGCTGGCTTAATGTATTTAACCAGAAAGGAGAGTTGTATCCGGACATTGATGCAGATGGTTGTATCGGCCCACGTACCATTAATGCGTTACGCGCCTATTTGTCAAAACGTGGCAGGGATGGTGAGTTGGTGATTCTGACAGCGCTAAACTGTACGCAGGGAGATCGCTACCTTGAACTGGCAGAAAAACGTGAGGCTAATGAATCGTTCGTGTATGGCTGGATGAAAGAGCGCGTGGTGGTGTAGTTGGCATTAATGAGGCCAGTAAATCCAACCTGCGGTTAGCTTGTTATTAGACTTACCGAACAAGAAAAACGACTGGAGAAAGAGTTCGGTTTTTATACCAAACAAAGAGGAGAATATGAATCAGTGAGTACAGAGAAAAATCCTCGGCAGATCGTATAAATCTTCTTTTAAAGCCGTCCGTTATGAAAGGAATAGAAAAGAAAGTAACTGCACGTCTTTATGTGACACGGTCTGCTTTTGCTATTTTTCTTTTGGAGGTTGTTATTTGCGCATCAAGTGCAGATAGAGTTGCCCATCGAGATGGGCAACTTATGATATTATTGTGAGCAATATACCCGAGCTTCCAGCGGAGTATAAATGCCGAAAGTGATAAAACCGAGCAATCCATTTACGAATGTTTGCTGGGTTTCAGTCTTAACAACTTTTTCTGCGCCACCACAAATTTTGGCTGCATCGACAGTTTTCTTCTGACCAATTCCAGAAACGAAGAAATGATGAGTGATGGTTTCCTTCGGTGTTACTGTTGTCGGTTGGTTTTCAACAGTAAACGTCTGTTGAGCACATCCAGAGATAAGCAGGGCCAGCGTGAAAGTGAGTAGCGTTTTTTTCATAGTGTTATTCCCGTTGTGTTTTTAAGGTTGTTGAATCGTATTTGTAGAAATTTAAACAAAACCTAAACAATGAGTTGAAATCTCATATTTTTAATGTTTATTAAAGTATGCCAGATGTGCTGTATTTTCATTGTATTCCCGGATTAACTATGTCCTCAGTACCGACTGGTAACTCCTGTGTGGGAGTGCCGGATAGTGAGGGGGATTAAACCGGGCGATATGGTTTAGCGTGGAAAAAATTGTGTCGTGTTCTGAATGCTTTCGGTAAACAATAATGAGTTGTCAAAGGTATAGTAATACCTTTTGTGTTCATGGACATTTGTAACCCATCGGAAAACTCCAGCCTTAGCCAGATTTTCCCTGTATTCATGAAATGTGATTTCTCTTGATTTCAACTTATGAGAGTAAGTTTCTATAAGTCGCGTGTCTCTGCGAAATTTAACATTCACAACCTCCTCAAGTCCTTTTATTAACACTGCGTTATCATTTTTCAATACAACGTGAATATTACCTGTGGCTAAATAGTAAATGTAATGTGAGACATTGTGACGTTTTAGTTCAGAGTAAAATCGGTCACAGTTTAAATCTTTCCGCACTTGATCAAATATTTCTTTAAAAAGGGCAACCTGAGCCATCAGTATAACCTTGTATATGATATGGGGTGCGTAGTCTGCATGAGAGCTTTTAATACTGCAATCTGGTCAGATGTCTTTATCCTGTGTGGATGATAATTGATCTTACCCAGCAATAGTGGACACGCGGCTAAGTGAGTAAACTCTCAGTCAGAGGTGACTCACATGACAAAAACAGTATCAACCAGTAAAAAACCCCGTAAACAGCATTCGCCTGAATTTCGCAGTGAAGCCCTGAAGCTTGCTGAACGCATCGGTGTTACTGCCGCAGCCCGTGAACTCAGCCTGTATGAATCACAGCTCTACAACTGGCGCAGTAAACAGCAAAATCAGCAGACGTCTTCTGAACGTGAACTGGAGATGTCTACCGAGATTGCACGTCTCAAACGCCAGCTGGCAGAACGGGATGAAGAGCTGGCTATCCTCCAAAAGGCCGCGACATACTTCGCGAAGCGCCTGAAATGAAGTATGTCTTTATTGAAAAACATCAGGCTGAGTTCAGCATCAAAGCAATGTGCCGCGTGCTCCGGGTGGCCCGCAGCGGCTGGTATACGTGGTGTCAGCGGCGGACAAGGATAAGCATGCGTCAGCAGTTCCGCCAACACTGCGACAGCGTTGTCCTCGCGGCTTTTACCCGGTCAAAACAGCGTTACGGTGCCCCACGCCTGACGGATGAACTGCGTGCTCAGGGTTACCCCTTTAACGTAAAAACCGTGGCGGCAAGCCTGCGCCGTCAGGGACTGAGGGCAAAGGCCTCCCGGAAGTTCAGCCCGGTCAGCTACCGCGCACACGGCCTGCCTGTGTCAGAAAATCTGTTGGAGCAGGATTTTTACGCCAGTGGCCCGAACCAGAAGTGGGCAGGAGACATCACGTACTTACGTACAGATGAAGGCTGGCTGTATCTGGCAGTGGTCATTGACCTGTGGTCACGTGCCGTTATTGGCTGGTCAATGTCGCCACGCATGACGGCGCAACTGGCCTGCGATGCCCTGCAGATGGCGCTGTGGCGGCGTAAGAGGCCCCGGAACGTTATCGTTCACACGGACCGTGGAGGCCAGTACTGTTCAGCAGATTATCAGGCGCAACAGAAACGGCATAATCTGCGTGGAAGTATGAGCGCAAAAGGTTGCTGCTACGATAATGCCTGCGTGGAAAGCTTCTTTCATTCGCTGAAAGTGGAATGTATCCATGGAGAACACTTTATCAGCCGGGAAATAATGCGGGCAACGGTGTTTAATTATATCGAATGTGATTACAATCGGTGGCGGCGGCACAGTTGGTGTGGCGGCCTCAGTCCGGAACAATTTGAAAACCAGAACCTCGCTTAGGCCTGTGTCCATATTACGTGGGTAGGATCAAATTGTCAGAGATTATGAGGTTTTTTTAACCTATGGAATTACCGGAAGGTGCGAAAATTACAAAGTAAGAAGCGTTATAGAAGTCCTTCATACAGTGAAGGACTTCTATAATCTTAGAAATAAAAAAACCGGTCATAGGGAGCTACACAGAACCGGTCGGCGAAGATCGCCAATACCACCCATGCATCGATACAACATACTACTGACAATAGCTGCTATTGATGTAAAAGCAATGTTATGCATCGATGAAAATAAAAAACCGGCAGGGGAAATCCATTGAAGATTTGCCGGTGGCAAAAGTAGCCAATGCTTTTATAACCGTAGTCGCAGAGTTATGAAGTGCAACACCGAATGCTGTCGGTATATGACTGAATGGTGTTTCAATGATGTACATCATTCCTACTGTAAATGTAATTAATAATAACTCTATTTGTACGGGTCCTTCCGGTGGGGTGGTCTGCCACGGGGCGGCAGCGGCGCGGATTTTCGCTATTTATGAAAATTTTTCGGGAAAAAGCGTGTCGGTACTTCTCGTGTATAACTCATTGTTTTTTCATCAATCACATCCGTAAAAGGTCCGACATGAAAGTGCCCGAAAAAGACGTTTTTGAGCACTTCCATGTCGGACCCTGCATTTGATATGGAAATGTTTTATGAAGGTTAATAAAAAGAAGCTCGCGGAAATTTTCAACGTGGATCCACGAACGATTGAACGCTGGCAGTCTCAGGGGCTCTCTTGTGTCTCTGGTGGTAGTAAGGGGGTTGAATCTGTATTTGATACCGCCATGGCAATTCAGTGGTATGCGCAGCGCGAAGCCGATATTGAAAACGAAAAACTCCGCAAAGAGACCGAGGATTTGCGTGCGGCTGCGGAATCAGATTTACAACCCGGCACCATTGACTATGAGCGCTACCGACTCACAAAAGCACAGGCTGATGCACAGGAACTGAAAAATGCCCGCGAAGAAGGGCTGGTACTGGAAACGGAATTGTTTACCTTCATTCTGCAACGTGTGGCACAGGAGATTTCGGGGATACTTGTACGTGTGCCGCTGACATTACAGCGTAAATATCCGGATATTTCACCGTCACACCTTGATGTGGTGAAAACTGAAATCGCAAAAGCCTCCAACGTTGCAGCTAAAGCTGGTGAGAACGTAGGCGGGTGGATTGATGATTTCAGACGCACAGAAGGCAGCTAATGCAGCCGGTGCGATAGCAACAGGGCTTGTATCTCTCAATATTCCGGTACCACTGACGACAGTTCAGTGGGCTGATCAGCATTATTATCTGCCAAAAGAGTCTTCATATACTCCCGGGCAATGGGAAACACTGCCGTTTCAGGTTGCCATCATGAACAGCATGGGGAATGACCGGATCCGCACCGTTAATCTGATTAAATCGGCGCGTGTTGGTTACACCAAAATGCTGTTGGGGGTGGAGGCTTATTTTATTGAACACAAATCCCGTAACAGCCTGCTTTTTCAGCCGACAGATTCTGCGGCAGAAGATTTTATGAAATCCCATGTCGAACCAACGATAAGAGACGTTCCTGTATTACTGGAGCTGGCTCCGTGGTTTGGCAGAAAACATCGGGACAACACGCTTACCCTGAAACGTTTCTCCTCCGGTGTGGGATTCTGGTGTCTGGGCGGAGCTGCTGCCAAAAACTACCGTGAAAAATCTGTGGATGTGGTCTGCTATGACGAACTCTCCTCGTTTGAACCGGATGTGGAAAAAGAAGGTTCACCAACTCTGCTTGGCGATAAGCGTATCGAAGGTTCGGTATGGCCTAAATCCATACGCGGCTCAACGCCCAAAATTAAAGGTTTTTGCCAGATTGAAAAAGCCGCGAACGAATCTGCACATTTTATGCGGTTTTATGTGCCATGCCCTCATTGTGGTGAAGCCCAGTATCTGAAGTTTGGCGATGATGCGACAACCTTTGGCCTGAAATGGGAGAAGGGCAAGCCGGAGACGGTGTATTACCTGTGTGAACATAATGGCTGCGCGATCCGTCAGTCGGAACTTGACCAGACCGACGGGCGGTGGATTTGTGACAATACCGGGATGTGGACGCGTGACGGTCTGACATTTTACAGCGCCGGTGATGAGGAAATCCCGCCACCGCGCTCAATCTCGTACCACATCTGGACGGCATACAGCCCGTTCACCACCTGGGTACAGATTGTTTATGACTGGCTTGATGCACTGAAGGATCCGAATGGCGTCAAGACGTTCATTAACACCACGCTGGGGGAGCCTTATGAAGAGGCTGTGGCAGAAAAACTGAGCTTTGAGTTATTGCTGGAAAAAGTCTGCCACTATGATGCGCAGGTTCCCCTGCGGGTGGTTTACCTGACCGCAGGGATCGACTCTCAGAAAAACCGTTATGAGATTTATGTCTGGGGCTGGGCTCCTGGCGAAGAAGCTTTTCTGATTGACAAGCAGATCATCATGGGGAGACCGGAAGATGAGGACACCCTTAAACGCGTTGATGCCGTGATCCGGAAAAAATACCGTCATGCAGATGGCACTGAAATTTCCATTTCCCGCGTCTGCTGGGATACCGGTGGTATTGACCAGGACATTGTGTATCAGCGATCCAGAAAACACGGCACTTTTTTTGTGCTCCCCATCAAAGGGGCGTCGGTGTACGGCAAGCCGGTGATCACCATGCCAAAAAAGCGAAACCAGCGTGGGGTGTTTTTGTGTGAGGTGGGTTCCGATACCGTCAAGGAAATGCTGTATGCGCGTTTTGCCCTGCCGGTGGTATCTGCCAGTGAAGTCGCACCGTATACCTTCCGTTTTCCGGATAACCCGGACATTTTTTCTGATGTTGAAGCTAAACAACTCGTGGCAGAAGAGCTGGTTGAAAAAGTTGTGAACGGGCGGGTGAAACTCCAGTGGGATGCCAGAAAACGGCGTAATGAAGCTCTGGACTGTCTGGTGTATGCCTATGCAGCGCTGCGCATTTCCGTTCAGCGGTGGCAACTGGATCTGGATGCACTGGCCCGCGCCAGAAGAGATGAACAGGACGACGATGAAATGACTATTGAAGAAATCGCGGCTGCTCTGAGTGGAGGATAAGTGATGATTTATACGCATGAAATGCTATGCGATGCCCGCCGGGCGTTACATGAACTGATGATCGGACGTGCTGTGGTTTCCGTCAGCAAGGACGGGCGTCAGGTTCAGTATTCGCGGGCGACAATTGGTGAACTGCGTCAGTATATTGAAGAGCTGGAAAGTGCGCTGGGTGTATCCGGACGGCGTCGTGGCCCGGCAGGAGTGGGGCTGTGAACGGGGAACTGGTGGATATTCATGGGCAGCCTTTACGGCAAAGCATGGGATATTCTGGTGGTGGTTCCGGGTTCGGTGGGCAAATGGCAGAATGGTTGCCTGCACCGGAAAGTGCCGACGTGGCGCTCTTACCTTCCATTCATCTGGGTAACGCCCGCGCGGATGAGCTGGTCCGTAACAACGGTATTGCATCGAATGCAGTGGAAATTCATAAGGATCATATTGTCGGGCACATGTTTCGTCTGAGTTACCGTCCCAACTGGCGCTGGCTGGGGATGTCGGAAGCAGATTCACATGCTTTTATTGAAGATGTTGAGGCGGCGTGGATGGAATACTGCGATCCGGTGTTTGGTACGATGGATGTGGAAGGGCGTCGTTCGTTTACCGAATTTATTCGTGAAGGGGTGGGGGTCCATACGTTTAACGGTGAAATTTTTGTCCAGCCCGTATGGGATGCGGAATCCACGTCATTATTCCGGACGAAATTCAAAACCATCAGCCCGAAGCGTGTCAGTACACCCGGTTATGGTACCGGCGATCGTTTTATGCGTGCCGGGGTGGAAATAAACCGACACGGAAAAGCGCTGGCCTACCATGTTCAGGATGATGACTGGCCCGGCTACGGTGTCAGTAAATGGACACGAATTACGGCAACACTGCCTTCCGGACGACCGGGAATGATCCATGTGTTTCAGCCACAGGAAGACGGGCAGACCCGCGGGGCCAACCAGTTTTATTCTGTAATGGAGCGTCTCAAGATGCTCGACACACTGCAGGCCACGCAACTGCAGTCGGCGGTGGTTCGCGCCATTTATGTCTATTATCTCCCCGTAGTTGTCGCCACCATTCATCAACTCCACTAAAACCCTTGATATGTCTGGAATGTCGTTTTTTGTATTTATGATGACCGTTCATTACCTTTCGTGTTTTTCGCGGTTTTGTGTATTGCAATGTGTATTGCAAGTTGGCGTTTGGATGGGGTGTGTATTGCAAATTGACGTGTAGGCTACATATGGCTATCGAGAATAAACTGACTGACAAACTTCTGAAAAGTCTTGCAGGTAAGCCGCAGGACAGACAAAAAATCATGGCTGATGGGCGGGGGCTATCTGTTCGTGTAAGCGTGGTTGGGGGAATTAGTTTCGTTTTTTACTATCGTATTGGCGGCAGGGATGCCCCTCCGGTATGGCTGACCCTTGGGCGTTATCCTGATATGTCTCTGGCAGCCGCCAGGAGATCACGCGACCAGTGCCGTGAATGGCTGGCGGAAAATCTGGATCCTCGCAGACAAATAAAACTTGTAGCTGAAAAAAACATGCGCCCTGTAACTGTAAGGGATGCGGTGCTTTACTGGTACGATAATCACGCCAGGACAGCCAGAAAGCAGCATGAGTATTTAATAAAAAGATTTGAAAAGCATATTTTTCCATATATCGGAGATATGGCTATAGAACAGTGCAAATTGCATACCTGGCTTACTGTATTTGACAGAATTAAAAAAAATGCTCCTGTTATGTCTGGTGCTATTTTTCTTGATATTAAACAGGCGTTACGTTTTTGCCGTATCAGGCAATACATTAGTTGCGATCCATTCGGTGATATTAACGTTAGTTATGTTGGACGTTCAGCAGGCATAAGGGATCGTGTTCTGAGTATTAATGAAGCCGCTGACGTATGGTCTTATGCCTATGGCAACAATTTACTTACCCTTTCATCAATACATAACCGAAGAATTATGGTTATCTGCCTGGTGTTTGGTTGCCGTCAGCAGGAGGCGCGGTTATCCACTTGGGAAGAATGGGATTTAAAAAACTGGATTTGGACAGTTCCAAAAGAGCACAGCAAGAACGGCGAGGTTATTGTAAGACCAGTCCCTGATGGAATAAAACAATGGGTTATTAATCTTTATGCGGAAACAAAGCACCGGGATTGTGTTATCGGTAGATCACTGAAGCGAGCGACAATAACAGGAGCAGCAAGCCGGATATGTAGGCGGCTAGGGCATGATGTAAATGGTCTGTGGTGCATACATGATTTCAGGCGTACATTTTCAACAATGCTTAACGATATGGGTGCCGATCCTTATATTGTAGAGCTTCTGCTTGGTCATAAAGTTAAAGGTGTGGCGGGTGTTTATAATAAAAGCAAGCATGTAAAGAAAAAACTTGAGGTTCTTAATATGTGGGTTAATTACCTTAACACGATAGCCGGATTTAATAATAACGTTATTGAACTGAGTAAAGAGGTTGTTTGATATGTCAGTTTATTCACTTGTTGATGAAAAAGATTTTACTGCAATGCCGGATATTGATCGTGTCATTCGTGAAAAAGAATGCGTGGCACTTACTACGCTGGCAAATTCAACACGCTGGAAACTGGAAAAGACAGGTAAGTTCCCAAAACGTATTAAGATTGGTGAACGTGCCGCTGGCTATCGTCTCTCGGAGATTCAGGCGTGGATCCGTGGCGATTGGCACCCAGGATGGAAACCGGAAAAAACAAAACAGCAATAACCAGGAGATAAACACAGCCCCGCTCAATGCGGGGTTTTTTGTATGTGAGGTAAAAAGCGATGAATAAAAATATTGCCGTGACGGGCAAAGGTGACGCTCGTCTAGTGAAAAAATTCTGTGATATTCGTGATCTGGTCGTTCTGCGCTTTGATGGTGTGAACGTTCGCGTGGTGTATCTGAACGGCGATCCGTGGTTTGTTGCAGTTGACGTGTGCGCTGCGCTGGAAATTGTTGATCACAAGGTTGCGTTACGCCGTCTCGATGATGATGAAAAGGGGGAGTGTTTAATACCCACCCTTGGCGGAAATCAAACAATGCGAACTGTATGCGAGTCAGGTTTCTACAAACTAATAGCCCGTAGCCGCAAAGCAACGACGCCTGGCACGTTCGCCCATCGTTTCAGTAACTGGGTATTCAGAAATGTGATACCGGGTATCAGAAAAACGGGGGCTTATGGTATCCCGTGGGGCGCATTACAGGATTTTTCCCGCCGTAAAGAGCAATATCAGATAAGTGCCAGCGAGAAGGGGAGGGAGCTACAGGCATGTAAGCGCAAAAAGCGTGAGCTGGAGGAAGAAGAAAAAAGGCTGATACGTGAATATCAGCCTGAGTTTTACTTTGGTGAGCGTATTCAGTAACCACTCGCAGTGCTGATTATACGGTACATCGTGTTAACCGGGAAGCTACCCACCAGCAAGGCAAAATCTTCTGCTAAAAAATGATATATGGTCAGCCGTCCGGAAAGCATGAAATTTTACAAAAATGGAAAATGAAGATTTTTATTGTGCTGGTGGGTAAAAACAAAAAGCGCCCCGTTGCCGGAGCGCCTTTGTGAACAATTAACCTACTGCGCAAAAAATGAATCTGAGCAGTGGGATTATATCAACCGTGTGACGAAGCGCCACAATTGCCGGATAACAGGCAAAACAAAGGCCACCCGCTACGGTGGCCCTTCAACACAAGCTACACGTTATCCCCAACGCATGAGCATCACCAACAATGCCACATTTGCGGCTGGTGGGCAAAGCTTTAGCGGAATTTTTTCCCTGTTGCCTGGAGTGGGTAATGATTACTTGTATCGCTTATTCCTGCACAAAACAGGGCTGCTCTTTTTGATGAAATCCTCAAGCAAAAAACACTCTGTTGATGCTCTTGGTAATTCTCTGGTGGAAGGATGGGGTTTTATCCCCCATTTTCGTTTACGTTCTTCCAGAAAGGAGGTGAGTATATCTAGTTTCTGTGCGTCCATCATTTTTCTCTTGGATACTTCTTTGTGCCATGGATCCTCACACCACGGCGCTGATAGTGGTTATTTCTGCTCTTCAACATCACCATGTCGTGATGTTTTCCAGGTATGCGACCCCATTTTTGTGCGCCTGTACTCTTTTAAGAACTTCTCAAGGCCAAACGCACATGGCGCGAATCTCTCCTGTTCTTGTTCGCTTACCGCGTTTTTGCGTTGTTTTTTCCTGGATGAAGATAATTTCTTTAATGATTTGTCAGTCATCGTAGATACCTGTAACCCAGTGCGCCACAGTTCACCGCACCACGGCGCTGGTGATGGTTACTCCTGCTCTTTGGCCTTCCGGCGCTGTTCATATTTTAATTTGCGTCCACAGGCATCTAAGACCCATGCGGAAAAATTAGCACTAGGATTAGTTAATTTTTCTTGTTCAACACTGGCATCAATCCCATCTATAAGCTCGTGCGGGAATCGAATATTTTTCTTTGCTGATTTGTTGTTTGTGTTTCCGCTAGACATTGGTACACCTCACTTAAATGGATTTTATGGGCGCACACAATACAGTAAAAAAAGTGAGAAGTTAAGTATTGACATGTGCGCACACATGATTTTAATCTGTGCGCACAGTTTGGGTTGCGTTGCTCAAATTAAGCAACGCCCCGCAGTGCTCGCAACACATGCAGGGCGTCTAACCACCAACGATAG
>OHKJ01001065.1_pt1 | contig 11064 bp, 7 predicted proteins | sample 1568791 | NCBI WGS metagenome assembly OHKJ01 (sample SAMEA3879584, study PRJEB24766) | human gut metagenome | biome: human-associated habitat; feature: feces | place: USA | collected 1985/1987 | reverse complement strand
TTATCAATCCGGCTGCAAAAAAGATGCCGCAGAGAATTCCCGTTCCAAGGGCCAATACACCCGGAAGATATATCATATGAAACTGTACGACTTCTTTCAGAGCATTGACGGCCTGTACATACACACCAAAGATCAGCAGAAGTGTAGATCCCGATATTCCCGGCAAGAGCATGGCGGAAACTGCCGCAACGCCTGTCACTGTCAAATAAGCGTATTGAAGCAAAGACAGATTTGTAAAATCTACTGTGCCCGCTCCGATATCGCTTGTTCTTTGCAACGCCAAAGCTACGACCGCTAAAACTCCTAAAACCGTATATATGATCCAGCGGTATTTGCCTCTCAACGTTTCTCTTTCCTCATAGATGATCAGGGGAATGGCTGAAACCGTAAAGCCTAAGAAAAGAGAACTTAGAAAGTAGATATTGTTTTCGAAAGCTTTAGACAAAATCATTACGCAGGATATCATGCCTACGGCCCAGCCTGCCGAAAACTTGAGAAGATACAAAAAAGCAGATCTTCTCAGATTGCGATCCTTGCCTATAAGATCGTGAAGTGCTCCCAAAAACTTCTCATAAAATCCTAAAATAAAAGCTATTGTGCCTCCGGACACGCCCGGCACACTGTCTGCTAAAGACATGGATAATCCCTGCAGCATAGAAATCAACATCTGTTCGTCTCCCATCATTTTTTAGTATAAGTCTATCAGCTATATATAAACTATACTTAAGTCATTTATAAACCAGAAATAAAAAATACAAGACACTTAAACTATGTCCTGTATTTTGAAAGTAATTATACGTCGATTTTTTAAAGAAATTGTTTCAGTTTTTCTATGAGTCCCCTGTCTGCTGGCAGCCATTCTACCGAGTCCAGCTCGTCTCTTTTCAGCCATCTGGCATCCTCGTGTTCTCTCAGGGTGATCTTTTCAGACATCAGATCGCATATATAGCAGTGCATTTCAAGATGGAAAGTAGGATAATCATATTCTACTACGTCAAACAGCTCCTCTATTTTAATCTCTACATCCAGTTCTTCTCTGATCTCACGTATCAGAGCGCTGCGAGGAGTCTCTCCGGGCTCGACTTTTCCTCCCGGAAATTCCCAGCCGTCTTTAAACTCTCCGTATCCTCTCTGGGTAGCAAAAATATTCTCATCTTTTTTTATTATAGCCGCAGCCACCTGGATTTTTTTCATCTCATTCTCCTGTTATATATTCGTAAATGTCTTCTCTTACCGGTTCGTCCAGCACATAAGTTATTTCAAACGCCTCATCCTTAGTCTTTTCCAAAATGACAGGCTTAGGCCGGCCTACGGCATTTATTTCGCCTAAGAAATAAAATTCCTTGGCTTCTCTATCGTTCTTATTTTTCCTGACGAACAAATACATCCTGTTGTCTTTCTCGCTCTCTTTGCGCTTATATATGTGATCTGCGTCAGGCGAGTTCACATCTCTGGGATGCTTAGAAAAGGCTATCAGCTCCTTGTTGGACACAAAACGATGGTCATATGAAGCATTTTTTCTGTCGTAGCTTATAAAGACCGGCATGGTCTTTGTCTTTTTTTCATAGAAGTATCCTCCTACATTCAGCGGATTCATCTGCTTTTCCCAGTTGAGGAGCCGGCAGATATCCTCATAAGTGTACTTCTGATAGAGGCAAAAGTTTGTATCTTTATATCTGGCAGAATAATTATTTACATATCTTGAAACAGCGAATTGGGCCAGCTCTCTCACCATTTGAGAAAAGTCCTCGTTTTCAGTCATTTCTTTGAAAGACGGCGACACGCGCCACCGGCCGCCGGAAGACAGCTCCATGAACGGCTCCCCCAGCGTCTCTCTGTCCTTTGGCATCAGAAAGTCGAAACTCAGATTGTTTATGACAGAGATTTCTTCTGCTTCTGAAACTTCAATTTTATAATTCTCTTTCATCCGCCTTCTGAATTCAGCCGCCGGATCTTGCGGCTGTTTTAAAAGACATAAGAGAAGTTCCATCTCGTGAGGGCGTTTCCCCTTGGCAAATTTCTTTGAAATATACTCGAGGGCCGACACCTGTTCCTGAGAAAGCTCCGTCTTATAGTTGTCCCCGTCACATTTTTTCAGGAAAGTATGATACGTGCCGAATGATTTATTCTCGAAAATCTTAGTAACGTCGATAGCCCCGTACTGATCAAAGTCCATCAGGGACGGAACACGTCCGAGACGGTATTTCAGGCTTTTGTACGCTTCTCTTATCAATCTGACGTCGTTGGTCTTAGCCGCGTCGATGGATTCGTATATCCTCTTTCTCGCTACTCGGTCAAAATGTATGCTGGAGCTTCCCGGTATTATCCTTGTACCCGAAGACACGTATCTCCTGATGGTATCTTTATTATAGCTCCTGTCCCCTGACAGCGCCACAGGTATCATGAAGTTATTCTTATAGTTTCCGATAAAGTCCAGGATCACCACGAAGTCTTTTCCCTGGCTCTTTCGCAGTCCTCTCCCCAGCTGCTGCACAAATACTACGGGAGATTTAGTGGGTCTTAGCATCACCACCTGATTTATCTCAGGTATATCTACTCCCTCATTGAAAATATCGACGGTGAATATGTAATCGAGCCGATCATCAATGTCGTCTCTCACAAGCCTGTCTATGGCCCTCTCCCGGGCGTCCTGGCTGTCCTCTCCTGACAGATTTAGAGTCTTATATCCTCTACTGTTAAATTTTTCCGAAAGTATCTTTGATTCTTCTCTTGTGCTGCAAAATATCAGACCCTTAACGCGGTTTCCACTGTAACCGTAATACTTTATCTTCTCGATTATATGTTCTACCCTCACATCCGAGACGAGCTTGCTGAAATTTTTCAGCCCTGTCTCATCGTCGAAAGTCTCTCCATCGATCTCCAGTTCGCTGATACCAAAATAGTGAAACGGGCACAGCATATCTTCTTCGAGGGCCTGCTTCAGCCTGATCTCGTATGCTATATTGTGATCGAACAGACTAAATATATCAAAGCCGTCTGTCCTCTCCGGGCTGGCCGTCATTCCCAGATAAAGTTTAGGAGTAAAATATTCCATCACTTTCCGGTGCATCTCGGCTCCCGCCCTGTGAACCTCATCTACCACGATAACGTCGAAAGCGTCTCTTTCAAATTTTGTCAGAACTTCATCTTTAGACAAGGTCTGAACGGTAGAAAACAGCAGATCTTTTTCATAGTCCTTATGCGATGCCGAAAGTATTCCGAAAGATTTACTCTGTCCAAAGACTGCTTCATAACTTCTCTTAGCCTGCTTTGCGATCTGTTCTCTGTGTACAAGAAAAAGCGCCCTCTCCGGTTTCATGCCGCGAAGCGCAAAAGCCGACGCATAAGTCTTTCCCGTACCGGTGGCGGATATGAGGAGAGCCCTTTTTTCTCCCTTTACTAAGAGGTCCTTCAGATTCTCCATGAAGGAGACCTGCATGGAATTAGGCTTTAGGGAATCCTGTCTCTGAGGCGACTTTTGGAAAGTCTCTCTGGCCCTTCTGCGGTTGTCGTAAACGCCTTTATATATCTGAATACAATCGTCAAGAGGTCTGGATTTATCCCATAACTTATCGAACTCGCCCCTCATCTCTCTGACATACTGGCCTTTTTCCGTGGCGATGATCTTAGTGTTCCACTCCTTGTTGACTGCCAAAGCGTGCATAGTCATATTTGAGCTGCCGACGATTATCTTATATATCTCCTCTTCCCTGAACATATACCCTTTAGTATGAAAACCTGCGCCGCCTTCTTCTACGAAATACATCCTCACGTCTATATTGCTGAATCGGCTGAGCCTCATCAGAGCCTCAGGCTCGCTGAAATTCAGATAATTGGTAGTCAGTATCCGGCCTCTCACGTTCCTCTCCTCCAGCTCTTTGAGAGTCTGAAGAAGCGGCACTACGCCTCCCTCGGTGATGAAGGCGACGCTTATGAAAAACTCGTCGCACCGCTTCAGTTCCTGTTCGATGGAAGCGATGACTTTTCGTCCTTCCTTGTAATCGTTGGATATGAACTGAGGCCTGTAGCCCGGCTCCGAATTTTGGCTGTAGTCTATGAATGCCGTATGAAATCCTGCTTGCATCTGTTGGAGTTTCTTATCCATGCTGCGTCCTTTGCTGTGTGTGGTTATGCTACTGTCGCGTTAGCATTGATTTTATCAATTACTTTTCTTATTCCCGACCATATTTCCATATCGGTAAATACTTCTGCGACGCTCCCTCGATCGGTGAAAGGCGATTCCTGAAGCACTGACAAATCTTTCATCAGACCGTTATGCACGATATATTCCACTATCTGATTTACAAAGTAAATCTGTCTGTTGTCAAGATTTGTTTCATCAAGATACGCAGCAAAGGCTTCTTTCGCTGTATTCATATCTAAGCCTACGATCTCACGCACGAACTCTCCAAGCGGCTTATCACCATATTCTGCTCGGTATTCATCCTTTGTCCCAATCTCGCTCCATAAAATATTTTCTAATGCTTCCATGTCTATAGCCGTCATAGGTTTATTTTTCATAAGCTTGGCAATAGCAATATTATCTTTATGCTGCCGAACGTAATACTCAGCCTTGGCTCTATAATTTTTGAGATCATCATTTTCAAGTTTTGATTCTTTCCACTCGACGGAAAGAATGTCATCTTCAAAATCGGTGTCATAGCGTATTTTCGTCTTAGGAATATATTTCATTAGGCCGCGCAAATTATTTCTGATATACTCAAAATCATTTACATCTGCTGTTTCCAGATAATCAGTATGCAAAATTTTATTTATAAGGTCAGCCTGCATCATGATATCCGGAATATTAGCCACTCCTGAAATAGCTTGCACCTTTTTTAGCAAATCGCTGCGGGCTTTTCCATACGCTTTTCCAGCAAGGTAAGCCAGCTCTATGCCGTATATAAGAGCGTCAAAACGTACTGCAGTCGCTTCATCTTCATCAGGTAAAATAAGTGGCGCAACCTCCTCACGGACATATAAGGTATCATTATAGCTCAGCGTCTGATAATTTGTTTTGTCAGAATACATATCGACATACTTCAAGTGTTGATGGACCGCAAAGTTTTCACGGTTTAATTCACCTACTTTTTCACTCATGCGGTCTACAAGAGAGTCTCTGAGTTGAGACAATTCTTTAGTCTGATATTGTATATCCTGCAATTTATACGCTATTTGAAATTCAAGATTGAACACCGCTCCTTGAAGTGCCATCATGTTTGCGGTCGCTTTCCCCTTGTTCATGCGGAAAAATTCGAAGTTTCCACAAAAATCAAATATATAGAAATTCTTTTTATCCTCCTCGTCTATCAGACCCGGGCACAAGCGCGTGCCTCTTCCTATCATTTGCCAAAATTTTGCTTTACTCATTACTTTCTTGAAGAAAACCAGATTCAGAACCTCTGGTATATCAATTCCCGTATCCAGCATATCTACTGAAATAGCAATCTGTGGCAGTTTCTGAGAGTCAGAAAACTCATCTATAGCGCTCTGAGCATATGCCATACGATTATCTATAACCATGGCATAACCCGGAAGATTAGGGTATTCTCTTCCGAAGATTTCAAGGATTTTTTCTGCATGGTCATGATTCTTTGCAAAAATGATAGTCTTGCCTAATTTTTCACCGTAATTTATGCGCAGTCCCTCTGTCATAAGAATATGAAGTGCCTTTTTTATGGTATCATCATTGAATATCCACGAATTCAGGGCAGATGAACTAATGCTTTTCGGAAGCTGCCCATCTTCATTTTCAAATGTATCTTCATAAACTTCTTTATCTTCTTCGGACAACTCTTCGTAAACTATACCCTGATCTATAAATTTCAGAGAAGTTTCCACTGAAAGAAAATCAACAAGATATCCGTCTTTTACAGCCTGCGCTAACTCATATCCATATGTAGGAACACCATTCTCAAGTTCAAATATACTGTAAGTATTTTTATCTATTTCATCCTTTGGCGTGGCGGTGAGACCTACAATAGGCGTATCAAAATATGTAAATATATCCTTATACTTATTATAGATAGATCTATGAGCCTCGTCACAAATTAAAAGATCAAAATGCCCACACGTAAATAATTTGCCCTCTTCATCCTTGACAGAATCTATCGAATTCATCATAGTCTGATATGTAGAGAACACGCAGCGCGCATTATAATTATCCTTTTCTTCACAGAGATTGGTGACTGATAAGTCAGGAAGGAGATTGACAAAGCTTCTCTTCGCCTGAGTTACGAGGGAATTCCTGTCCGCAAGAAATAGTATGTTTTTCACCCATCCTTTTTTTAATAGAACATCACATAGTGAAATCACTGTTCTCGTTTTTCCTGAGCCAGTTGCCATTACAAGAAGTGCTTTGCGTCTGTTCTTTTTTCCAAAGCTGTCGCATACGGCTTTTACGGCCGCCTCTTGATAATATCTTCCGGCTATATTTTTATCTATGGTAATATAGTCGAGGCTCGTTCTACTGGATTGAAGGTTAAACCACTTTTCCAAGTCGCGTTTAGAATAAATCGCTGATACTTTTCGTTCCGGATATTTTCCGTCTACTATCTTCGTATCAAAACCATTTGTAAGGAAGATAATCGGTCTGCGGCCATACTTTTTTTCAAGTATATCGGCATATAACTTTGCTTGATGTCTTCCTTTTGACACATCTTCGCATGTACGCTTTGCCTCGATCACAGCAAGAGGTCTATGGGCATCGTCATACAACACATAGTAAGCATATCCCTGCTCTGATTTGTTTGGCATTCCCGAAAGCTCAACTTCATTGAGCCAGTCCTTCCCTTCAGTCCACCCCGCATCCATCAGCATGGTATCTATATATATCTTTCTCGTCTCGTATTCGGATAGATCCAGAGGCTTAGGGACATATGTCTGCTGCTGCGCTTCTCTCCTTGCTGTAAGCTGTGCTTTTAAGGATGCATTTTCTTCAAGCAGCGCTTTGAAATCCACTTCAGAAATCTGAGGCATCTTGGAAGATGCCTCCTGTACAGATTTTTCGAGGAGGGTGTAGTCGAATTGCCCTTTTTCATACGATTCGCCGTAGCAATACGCAACGAAATCAAGAAATATATAGAGATTCTCGAGACACAATTTGGCCTTATCTAAAGTTATTTTCTTACCCCCGTGAGCTGCATTATTTCCAACCTTTCTGATAAAGTCCATACGCTTCCATATATCTGTTCCTACAATGTCCCTAAACTCTTCCGTACTCATCAGGCTGACCAACGTTTTTTGATACGGCATGATAAGATCGCCGTCTACCGAGTACATCCATTTAACGGCGAACTCCATGGCACGACGACAATTTAAAACGCTGGCCTCTATGTCCATATGTAATATTTTTTCTGCTGAAACAGCCACGTCTGAGAAAGAGTCGAACTGCGTATTTTTCTTTAAAAAGTCAAAGTTGGTCATATGAATACCTCTTTATCAGTTTTAATTATTATCTTCTAAAAGCTCTTGAATCTTTTTTGCGTCTGCGTTGTGTGTTTTTGTGTTTTCCAATAATCTTTTATAAAAAGCGGCTACATCGTAATCGTTTAAAATATATTTGACTTGATTATTGTTCAGAGCAATTTTATACAACTCATCTTGATCACCTGCCGACCAATTATTAATTGTTCTTAGTTTTTTAATAGTCGTATGTGTACTTGCAAAGCTGCGACTACTTTCTAACTCAATAATCAAATCTATTCTTTTCCTTTCTTCGTCATTGATTTTTTCGTCTTCGCGTTTACATTCTTTTTTATAATCATAATAAATTCTATTTAATGCTTCATTTTCGACTGTTCTATCAATAATTTTCTTAACTAAAGTATCCATTTCTTTGCCTTCGGAATAATCCGCCGGTACAAAAAACCTGATTCGTTCATCACGCATCATCTTATATACTTTTGTTTTATCATTCATTTCGGCATTATAAACACCGATGGAATATCCGCCGTTTGTATTAACAAGTTTCATACAGGGAATATCTGTATCGCTATCTCCTATATAAATCATATTTTCAAATGGAATTCTCTCTTCGTCCGAAGAAAAATGATCATTCACTGCAAAATCGTTAATATCTAAGACTCCTTTTTTTATTCTAAACAAAAATTGTGTTTTGTTCGTATAATTTACTACTTGCGCCGGCCATATTGCCACTCCTTTTTCATTATAATAGAACGAGCTGGCGTAAATTTTTTTAAAGGCGCCTTCTTTAGCAACTGAAGTACCTTCTATCATTTCTTTGAGGCCTGAAGAAATAATATAATGTTCAACTATAACCCCCTTCTTATCCCCATATTGACATATTCGATTAAACCAATCCTCCACCCCAGGAAAAAGCTGAACTTTAGATCCATATTCCATAAGCGTTTCTTTAGTGAATAATACTTTACCTTCTGATTCCTGCTTCATTACATACATATATGACAGATTCTGATCCATTTCGTTTTCTGATGCCAGAGTATTCGATCTATGCCAAAATTCACCGATATCATATCCCACTGATTGAATGTAGCCCTGCGCCTGCATATCGGTAGGAGACAAGGTCTTATCAAAATCGTAGCAAATCGCAATAATTGGTTTTTCTTCTTTCTTTTCTCTTATGTATTCATTAGACATATTTTCTTTTCTCCTTTACCCAAAATACTTCTGCATCAAACTATCAAATAATAACTGTGTCTCATCTAACGCTTTTTGCACGACAGCTTTTGATTTGTCTATATGGGCGACGAAGGCGGCGAATTGGTTTTGTTTATCGAGAGGCGGGACAGGGATTCTCAGAGAGCCATACTTTTTTGTTGCTATCTCTTCTTCCAGTGCGGCTTTTGCTTTGATTTTACCCAATTCCAATACTCATCCAGTTTTGTATACCAAAACAGGTATCTCGGATTAATTATCTGCTGGTTCAATCTATATCGGATGAGGTACCCAGCAAAAATCTGATTGCCTTGTATGAACGCATAAGTCTTCCCTACAGTTGCGCCCATTCGCGCAAACATAAAATCTCCATACGCCAGTCGATATTGCTCATCATCATCTGGATTGATGGATGCCACCACATCATTGTTGAGTGTTCCATCGTCATTGATATCTGTAATTCTCACATAACGAGGTCTGGCGGGGTCATATGCAATCGCTGCTGATTGTGCACCATATTCACCTTGGGTTAACGATACCTCATCCACGGTTTTGGTCGGATAGCCTTTATCTATAAACAGTTCGACAAATCGAGCTTTGATGAGGGTATCAAGTAAAGCAAGCTGTTTTTTGCGATTTTGGATTATGCGAGACACCCTATTAATGATGCTAACGACCTCGTTCTGTTGTTCTTCTGTTGGACAATTTATTAAAAGCGTATCTATATGGCCTTTCTTAATATTATTAATGTTTATTCCTTGTGCAAGCGCTGCGATCGTTCTCCGATAATAGGAACTCTGAAAAAATGCTGCGAAATAATCTGAATTTATACCCGTAGGACGAATAGCCTTGCAAAATGCTCCGAATGTAAATTCGCCATCTATATTTATCTGAACAGATTTCCCTACTAAATCAATACTTCCACTTGAAGCACAAATTAATATATCACCTTTCTGTAGGTATTGTAATTCTGCAACCTTGCTTTTATCCACAAACAAAACATTATCAAAATTTAGTTGCCCATTATCAATATTATTTGCCCGCAACAAGATTACAGAATCTTCATCAATATAGTCGTGCAAATCTGTAGGTTTATAAGATACACCTCGTATTTGTGTTGCGACCTCAGATACCATCTTTTTCTTCATCCTCTCACCCTCACAAATAATAATTTATCTACTATCATCTTTTTCTTCCACCGTTTATGTATATTTCAAAATATTTATTGCACTCATCTTTAAGAGTTTCCATTTAGGCAAACAAGAACCCCATCTCGAGCCGCATCATCCTCCCTTTACTGAAATCATGTTCAAAATTATATCTCCAATCATTAAACGTGTTGGATACATTATCTAAAGGCGCAATTCCCCACAAGTTTTCCCAGCTGCCATATCTTTTAATGGTGTCAGCTTTTATATTTTCTTTTATAACACGCGGCAATTCTTTAAACAATTCTTTTAGCCTATGCTCTTTAGGATATTCAATTTCATGTAAATATAATAGCAGTTTGAGAAAAATCTCACATGACAATGCAGCATTGACGGCAGCCGGTGTAACACAGTTCATGCAAGCATAAGACATTTCATTTCCTTTTTCTATACAAAGGTTTGCACATTTAAAAAATTGTTCTCCTGTCCGCAGCATCTCGAGGCTGTCAGCGTTTTTTATCCTTTTCTTCATTTTCTTACACCAATAATTTCAGATCTCTTTTTCCAATAATTCCTGAAGCTCTGCCAGATTCTTGGAAATCTCCATTTCCAGCTCATGCAAGTTTACCATTATTTCTTCTGTAGGAGGATATTCAACGGGCGTATATTCCACTTCCTTATATTTATTGATTGAAAGATCGTACTCATTTTCGATTATTTCATTCTTCTCTACAAAAAATGACTGTTCTGTACGCTTTCTTGAGACTTCATCTTCAAGATTTTGGAACCGCTTGATTATATCAGATATATCATTTTCTTTGACCGCATTGCGCTTGTCGTCAAGGCTGAATCCGTCAGCCTTCATATCATAAAACCACACTCTGTCTGTTCCGCCATATCCGGTCTTTGTAAATATCAGGATAGCTGTTGAAACTCCGGCATAAGGCTTAAAAACTCCGGAAGGCATTGATATCACTGCTTCCAGTCGGTTTTCTTCAACAAGTGCCTTTCTGATAGCCTTATGAGCCTTTGACGAGCCAAATAAAACTCCATCCGGAACTATGCAGGCACATCTTCCTCCCGTTTTCAGCATCCTCAAGAATAATGCCAAAAACAGAAGTTCTGTCTTCTTAGTTTTACACACCTTCAAAAGATCAGGAGATACCGTATCATAATCGAGGCTTCCTTTAAAAGGAGGATTTGCCAATATCAAACTGTATTTTTCTTTATCCGGATTTTGGTCGGACAGGCTGTCCCTGTACTCGATGAAAGGGTTGTC
>OHKJ01001061.1_pt1 | contig 11115 bp, 6 predicted proteins | sample 1568791 | NCBI WGS metagenome assembly OHKJ01 (sample SAMEA3879584, study PRJEB24766) | human gut metagenome | biome: human-associated habitat; feature: feces | place: USA | collected 1985/1987 | reverse complement strand
TATAACTTTTAATAATTAAAACCTAATAAAGTATGAAGAACATCTTCTTTATTTGCGTGTTCTCACTGATTGCATTTACAGGATGCACAGATGACGACGAACTCTACAAAAACAGTGGAAAAGATTCTGCCGAAGAGGAAACAAGTTTTCCTAACGAGGAAATCGACCAACGTTTGTTTAAAGTTATCAATTTAGATTATCCGGGATTGGAACAGGTAAAAGCATGGTATGAAACAGGAAATTATTACTCTGCATCCAAAGCTCTTCTCGAATACTATAGAGGTCGAATTGGTATCATTAATCCTTATGTATCCTTAAATTCTATTACAACACAACAAGCAAGATACGCAGAATTAGCATTAGCAGAAAACGGTTATCGTTTTTATATAAATGCCAATTACTTAGAAGAAAAAGATCTTGGAAATGGCAAAGAAAAAGTTCCGTACAGCCTAAAATCGGGAAAAGAGATCAATTGGGAGTTTATTCCCAAAGGTGCTGACAAGGAATACCGTAAGCAGTTACATCGGCACAATTGGATTCCATTCCAAGCCATGGCATATCAAAAGACACAAGATGAAATATATATGTTGGGATGGAAAGACGTGTATTCAGATTGGGTATCAAAATTCCCTAAAACAGAAACAGTTGTAGATGAATTTGCATGGTGGCAATTACAAGTATCTACACGTCTAATGGGGCAAGCACAAGCATTTGAATATTTCAAGTTTTCATCCAATTTCACCCCCCAATGGCTTTCTTTCTTTTTAGTTCACTTTGCAGAACATGCCGATTTCTTGCTAAAAAATCGCTATCAAGACGAAAATAATATTCTATTTAGCCAAATAATCTCAATGGTATTTGCCGGAACTCTATTTCCGGAATTCAAAGATGCTCCTCAATGGCAAGCAGAAGGTTGTAGAATCATTAATGAACAACTTGAAAAACAATTCTTACCGGACGGAATGCTTAGTGACCTTTCCTTACATTATCACATAGGTATATTAGACGAACTCTATAATCTCAAAAGGCTCATCCAAGAGAATCATTTACCGGAAAATTTACTCACTTCCAAGTTTGACCAAATCCTAGAGAAAGCGACCGAAATAGTTATACATTTTACCTATCCCAACTATTTTGAGGCAGGTAGCAATGAATATTGTACATCAGCTTTCAATGATTCGTGGATGAAAACGAAAAATGTATTAGAGAAAAACTTCAAGAAATATGCTGAGATGTTCCCCAATAATCAAGAATTAGCGTGGATGGCAACTCGTGGTGGACAAGGACATGCACCAAGCGCAGGAATAAAAGTTTTCGAGAACTCCGGACACTATATTCTACGAAATGGATGGGATAAAACTTCCACTATGCTAATACATAGTAATAACTATTCAAATGAAAAGATGGATATATGGAGTCACAATCAACCGGATAACGGAACATTTGAATTATATCATAATGGGCGTAACTTTTTCCCTGATTCCGGAGTATCTTCTTATGAAGGTAGTGGAACTCCTAATAATATTCGCAGTTGGTTCCGTCAAACAAAATCTCATAACACAATGATTCTAAGCGATAAAGAAACAGAAGACAATGATAAACCTAATGCAAAAAGATATGGAGATGAAGATATAAAAAACACCTTAGGTAAATTAATCCGTAAAGGAGAAACTAACCAATATCAATTTGTAGCCACAGAGAATCAAGGATATGCCAACTTTACTCATAGACGTTCTATATTCTTTGTCACGCCTAAAGAAAAACCATTTTTTGTAATAGTAGATGAAGGTATAGGAAACGCAACCGGATTTAGTAAACTATATTTCCATCTCTGTGACGATAAAACAGCAGAATCTGTTTCTTTAGATATAGAAAACCACGGAGCACATACTACATTTAGTGACAATAACAACTTATTCATACGTAGTTTTGGTAATGCAGATATCACCCAAAATGAAGTCAAAGGATATATTTCCTACGACACCAAAGGTTTATTCCTTCCCCGTAAGGCTTACTCACTCGTAATGGATAAAAAAGAGAATAGTCCGGTACGATATATAACCGTAATATATCCCATCGCAAACGAAACACCTGAAATCTCGGCCAGATTCACTGATGATGAAACATTTATTGAGGATGCAATAAAGCTCGAGGTCACAGTAAATGGTCAGAGATATGAATTAGGATACACTAAATAATCAACCTATAATAATATAACTAATACTGATATAAAATGAGTCTAAGAAAATTAACATTTAGTTTTTTGGCGATTCTAATAGTTACAGTTTCACCGCTGTTCTATGTTTCTTGTTCTGATACAGAAACAACAGACTCGTCCAACTTCGCACTTTATTATACAGGATTGACCAACATAGCTCCATCTATGACCGGAACAATCAGTAAACCTACATATAAAGGTAGTGCCCCTTCTGATTTTACAATTACCGGTATCACACTTAACAATGAAGTGTATACAGGAAATTGTTTTCAGATTGATTCTGAAACAGGGGTAATTTCTGTGCAAAACACAGAAAATGCAGCTAAAGGACGCTACAAAATTTCCATCTCTTGCATATCCGGAGGGACTCGATATGAATATAAAGATATTGTAATTGTTAAATTATTAGCATCCGCTCCTGATGGTATAGAAATTACCCCTAATTTAATACAAGCGGACTACAGCGACATTATTGATAAAAATAGTGAAGTAGATATGCCTATAGCCAAGATTACAACATCTGGAGAAGAACATATTTCTATCAAGAAATACACAATAGGTAATGTATACAAGATCACTAATGAAGGTGAAGAAACGCCAGAATATGAACCTCTAGCTGTCAGTTTCAATGACTGTTTTACTATTTCTTCTGAAGGAGAATTTACAATTGTTCAAGGAGAAAGCTCTAGTATTCTTGAAGTAGGTCTTTATACTGTAGACATAATTCTAGAAACTCAATTAGAAGAATCTCTATTAGAAAAAAAGATCAAAATTAAGGTTATCTCCAAACCGATGGATTTCTACTACGAAGTAGCCGAAGGCGAAATAGAAGAAGAAAGCGAACAAACCCCGAACGGAACAACTTTCAGATCCCAATCCCCCGTTTACTCAGGCTCTACAGATGGATTAAAATATAGTATCTATGCCATCGAACCTGAAACAGAGAAAATATATGAGAAGATAAAAATAGATGAGCAAACGGGTGAGATATACATCGAAAAAGGACACAAATTAACTAAGGGCTCAACCTATAAAGTCAGTGTATGTGCAAAAAATATGTATAATGAAGAAGGAGAAGTCGGACTAGTTAAAGAGAATGCTTATGAGATAAAAGTCGTAGCATTTATTGCACCATTTGAAGAATTCTATTATGGAACTCAAGTAGGAGCAGAAAGTTGTACTTATGAAGGCATGGAACTTTCTTCTTATAAAATAGAACCTAATATAAAAGGTGGAGGTGAAAATATTAAATATCAATTATTAAGTTGCGACTCAAGAATTGAAAAATACATTGATAAAGAGCAACTACAAACAAATGGGATCATTGAATTATTAGAGGGTAACAAAACATTTAAAGACGAAAATTACAAAATATCTGTTCGTGCCTTTAATTCTAAATATGAAATAAAAACAGAGCTAACATTACGCCCAACTAAAAACCCAGACAGAATCACTTATATTAGTTGTGGTAATAATTTAGGAGCAAATAAGCAACCATTAGAAGGTAAGCAGTACGACAACCAATTCAGATTTAATAGAAAACCTGAGATGAAGGATGCTACGTTCACGATAAACACTGATGCATATCCTGATGCAAATATAGAATTTACATATACAAATATTCATCAAACAATAAAAGCAGAGATTATTGATGGTAATAAATTAAAATTTGACAATAATTCTTGGAATAATAATGCAGTATGTGGAATAAGTAAAATAACAGCTACCGTTAATGGCAAAGTTTCTTTTTCTGTCCCTATATTTATTCACTGTAATGGATTTGCAAAAGAACTGGAAAAAACAGGAAATAAATCCGTTGTTGAAACAGGCTATGAAGCTAGAATTGAATACACTCCGTTTGTTTTACATGTCAACCCGCATAATGGTGGAACATCTATATCTCCTCAAATAACAACAAGACCAACAGGAGATGATACACAAGAGACAATCCTATCTGGAGACAAACTAGAAATATTTGCTTTGGACTATAGAAGAACATTCAAATATTACAACTTTAATGGTTTACATACAGATAATGGTCAACAACCAAGTGAGGGAAAATTCCTAAGTAATTTATGGTCAACGAGTGGAGGAACTCCTAGCAAAAATGACAAAGCTCCAGTATCCTATTTTACAGGACTCGGCTTTGACCAAAAGTTAGGATATGTCATAAATGAACAAATAGAGAATCACCATGAAGTAAAAATAAATAAAAATAAATGGTATGACACAACAGGATGGGCAAATGGATTCTTTGTTGGAGAAATGACTTTCCGAATAGATGGTGAAAAGAGTAAACTTAATGATGGAGGTAAAACCAATCCAATTATCATCTGGCTCGATGAAAATTACGAAGAGTAAAACGAATAATCTAATAATTATGCACAATATAATAACCAATACAATTAGCCATAGAGGGTTCATCACCCTCTTGGCACTGGTCATGTCAATCAGTCTGTATGCCCAGAATTTAGTTAAAGGAACAGTTGTTGACGAAACAGATCTTCCGTTAATTGGAGCAACTGTTTTAATAAAAGGAAATAGCGGAGGAACAATTACTGATATTGATGGCAATTATTCTATCAATGCCAAAAAAGGAAGCACCATTGTGGTTTCCTATATCGGATATAAAACACAGGAAGTGAAATATACCGGACAGCAAAAAGTAAACATAAAAATGATACCTGACAATCAAGCATTAGACGAGGTAGTAGTAGTAGGTTACGGTTCTATGAAACGTAGCGACTTGACCGGTTCAGTTGCTTCGGTAGCCGCAAAAGACGTTGTAGGTTTTCAAAGCAGTTCTGTCATTGGAGCTTTAGGAGGCCAAATTGCCGGTGTACAAATTACTCAATCCGATGGTGGCCCCGGGTCAGGTTTCAACATCAACATTCGTGGTGTCGGTACTATGACGGGAGACGCTTCCCCCCTGTTCATTGTTGACGGATTTGAAGTAGACAACATTGATAACATTGCCAACTCGGACATTGAGTCTATGGAATTTTTAAAAGACGCCTCTTCTTCAGCAATTTATGGTGCCCGTGCTGCCAATGGTGTTGTTATGATTACTACCAAATCCGGAAAAAGCGGACGGCCAACAGTTACATACAACGGTTCCGCCAGTTATCGTAAGATCACTAAAAAATTAGATCTTCTCAGCCCTTATGAGTTTGTAAAATTGCAAGGAGAAATTAACGAAAAATATCCGGATACATATTATAAAGAAGGAAATGATGACAATGGCATTCCATACCGTTATCAATCATTAGAGGATTATATTGGTCAAAGTGGAGTAGACTGGCAGGATGAAACATTTAATCCCACTTGGTCACAAGATCACAACCTTTCAATCACAGGTGGAGACGAAAAGACCACATATTCTCTTTTATTCACACGTTATAACGAAAATGGTATTTTCAATAACAGTGGATTTGACAGGACAACAGCCAAATTCCGCTTAAAGCAAAAGCTTACCAAAAAAATATCATTTGATGCAACTATAAATTATGCGCAAACAAATAGAAAAGGAATTGGAACAACTGCGGATAGCGGACGCTTTAATATGCTGGCACAAATTTTAAGCGCACGTCCTACAGGTGGGCTTAAATTAACAGATGAAGAATTGCTGGCATCTGCAATCGATCCTGTAATGTTGGAAGATGGAAGCAGTCTGGCACAAGTAAATCCTGTAAAACAGACAGAGTCTGTAACCAATAAAAAAAGAGCGGAAATGTGGTCTGCCAATGTCTCTCTGACTTGGGAAATTATTAAAGGATTGACTTTCAGAACAGCAGCAACTTATAATACCACAAACAATCGCATTGACAAATTCTATAAAGAGGGTTCAAAAGAAGCATTCCGTAATGGTCAAAAGCCTTACGGAGACACCCAAATGGGACGTGATTTACGTTGGACCAATTCTAACCAGTTAACTTGGAAACAAAAAATCAACAAAAAGAACAGCTATGATATCATGTTAGGACATGAAATATCTTATCGTAGCAATGAATATTTGTTAGGGCAGGCAATGGACTTTCCTGTTGACTATTTAGGTAACAACAATTTAGGGTTGGGAGCTACCCCAAGTAAAGTCGTCACAGACTTTGGTGACAAAAAGTTGTTGTCTTTCTTTGCACGTGGTAATTACAACTATGACAATCGTTACTTATTGACGGCCACGGTACGTGCCGATGGTTCTACTGTATTCTCAAAGAAAAACAAATGGGGATTCTTCCCTTCATTCTCGGCAGCGTGGCGTGTCTCAGAAGAAGCCTTTATGAAAGATATTTCATGGTTGTCTAATTTTAAGGTTCTTTTGGGATGGGGTATCGTTGGTAACGACCGAATCTCTAATTATCTCTCACTTGATTTATATCAAAATAATAGATATGGTATCGGTAACAGTTTAGTAACTGTACTTACCCCTAAACAAATTAAAAATCAAAATTTGAAATGGGAAGGCTCGTCCAGTGTCAATTTAGGAGTAGATTTAGGCTTCTTTGACAGCCGTTTAAATTTCACTGCTGATTTCTTCATCAAAAACACAAAAGACTTGTTGTTAGCTCAAGAATTAGCACATGTTACCGGACATAGTACCCAATACCAAAATATTGGTAAAATACAGAATCGCGGTATAGAGTTAAATCTTAGCAGTACTAACATTCAGACGAAATCATTCACATGGAGTACCAATTTCAATATTTCATTTATTCGTAATGAACTGAAATCATTAGAGTCCGGTGCTAATTATAAAACAACCCGTTCCGGTTTCGACGGTAACTTCACCCAAGATGACTACATAGCTATGGTGGGTTCATCATTAGGCTTGATTTACGGGTATGAATTTGATGGTATCTACCAAAGTTCTGACTTTTACATAGATGGATATACAGACGCGAACAATCCTAAATATATTTTAAAGGAAGGAGTAGTAAATAATACTCGCTATACTGATGCAGATGGTTTACGTCCTGGCGTTGTAAAATATAAAGATCAGAATGGTGATGGCATTATTACTTCAGAAGACCGTACGGTAATAGGTAACGCACTTCCTAAATGGTATGGTGGTATTACAAATACATTCAACTATAGAGGAATAGATTTAAGTTTCATGTTCCAGTTCAATTATGGGAATGACATCTATAATGCTACACGTTTGTATGCCACACAAACTAGAAATGGCCGTAGAAACATGATGGCAGAAGTAGCCGATCGTTGGAGTGAAACAAATGCATCTAATAAAGTACCTTCGGTTAAAGGTTATATAACAAATGATGTATATTCTCGTTTTGTAGAAGATGGTTCCTTCTTACGTTTGAAGAATGTTACTCTCGGATACACGTTACCGCATAAATGGACTAAGAAATTTTATGTATCTAAATTACGTGTTTACGCCAGTGGACAAAATCTATTCTGCATCAATGGATACAGTGGATATGATCCGGAAGTTAGTACGGCAGGAAGTAATCCTATGACACCAGGTTTAGACTGGGGTGCTTATCCTAAGAGTAGAGTATTTACATTCGGTATTGATCTTCAATTCTAATAAAGAACGCAATGAAAAAGATATTTTATTATATATTATTGTCAGCGATGTGCATACTTCCTTTCTCATGCTCGCTTGACGAAGAATCTCGGACAGAGATTGATAAAAATAGATTCATGAAAAACGCCTTAGAAGCGGAAACTGTATTGTTAGGCGTTTATCAAAGTTTAGTGAGTGATGCCATGTATGGCTATCACCTCTCAATTCTGTTCAATCTGGCAACAGATTGTGAACAAGTAGAAGGAAGTACTACTGAAAATTACCGTATCATTCCTTCCAATGCTTTTAATGCAAGCCAAGCAGAAATACAACAAACATGGGCTGCTTTATATAAAGCTATTTATAATGCGAATGATTTCATGGAGATTCTTCAACAACGTATGAACGATTTCAATGAAACCGACAAGCAATTGGCTTATATTTACATAGCCGAGGCAAGAGCTATTCGTGGTATGTGCTATTTCGAGTTAGTACGCAGATTTGGTAATGTGCCATTAATGACTAATACAGCAATGTCCGAACAAGCTCCAAGTACTTTCGTTCAGGAAAAACCTGAAACTATTTATAAATTTATTGAAGAAGACTTGTTATATGCTATACAAACACTTCCTTATGCAATAGACGATACAAATCGCCAAAGCAATAAATACCGTATGTCCAAGGGAGCTGCTTTAGGCCTATTAACCAAAGTCTATGCCACATGGGCCGGATATCCGGTTAAAGATCACACTAAATGGGCAGAGGCAGCCAAAACTGCGAAGGTGCTAGTCGAATCACAAAAACATGATTTGTTAAATGACTTTAAACAATTATGGGAAAATACTTGTAATGGTGTTTGGGATCCTACTGAAAGTTTAATTGAAATTAGTTTCTACAGTCCGACAGCATCCGGAGGCGCCAGTGACCCGTGCGGACGCATTGGAAAATGGAATGGAGTAAAAACGACAATGCTTGCAGGAGAACGTGGAAGTTGCGCAGGTAATGTTAAGGTTATTCATCCTTTCGTTCTGAAATGGAGAGAAAAGGACTTGACAGACGGTGAGGTATATAATCCGGAAACCGTTAAAGACAAACGCCTGAACCTTTCAGTAGCAAATTACCAATATAGTCCAAACAAAGTTTTATATGCTAAAGGTAAAAGTGATACTGATAAAAAAGCATTGGAAAATGATGCAGATAGTAAATTAAAGAACAAAGAAAAACAAAACTACCCCCGCCAAATGGGACATTGAAAAATACGTAAAGAATAAATTAATCAATAATGACAAATCAAATGTCAACTGGTATTTCTTACGTTATGCTGATGTATTACTGCTATATGCAGAAGCTCTCAACGAATGGAAGCAAGGCCCGACTAAAGAGGCATACGATGCTATAAACAAAGTACGTGAACGTGCCTATGGAAACAACAAATATAATTTAAAGAACTTATCTTACGAAGACTTCCGCAAAGCTATTCAAGACGAACGTGCTTATGAACTTGCATTCGAAGGACACCGCCGTATGGACTTGGTACGTTGGGATATCTACTATAAAACAGTAAAAGAGACATCCAACGCAATCACAGAGTGGTTCTTTGATGATAATATGGCCAAAAACAAAGCATATAATACCGCAGGAAGATATACAGTGTTTGGCAAACATGAACTTTATCCTATCCCACAACGTGATATGGACTTATGTGAACAGTTTGTACAAAATCCTAAATGGAACTGATCCCAATTCTCTCCAATATGTCTGATTATAGGGCATATTGGAGAATATTAAAACCTTTTTCAACAAAATCTAAATTTGAAAAGCCTTAATTGAATGTCTTTTCGACAATCTTGTAACGCGAAATTAGAGCTTTCACCTACTTTTGCATCAGTTACAAAACTTCTAAAAAACAATCACTTAAAATGAATAACATGAAAAAGAAACTCATTCTCTTTACTTCGGTTACAATTGCGCTTGCATCGTGCCAAACAGCCCCTAAGGAAGACTACGGTTGGATAAAAAAAGGACTGGATGTAGCTTCTGCACAATTACAACTTTCCGCAGAAGAAGTTAGCGGCATAGGAATGCTGCCGCGTTCTATCCGTACAGGCTATGACATGGCGTTTCTTTGCCGTCAATTGGAAAGAGACTCACTGACCTTCAAAGATTCGCTTCGCGCACAACCTGCTGCAGAGCAATTAGGAAAACGCCGTCTCTGTGGCGTTTATGACTGGACAAGCGGCTTCTTTCCTGGTTCTTTATGGTACGCATACGAACTGACTGGGAATGACACTCTGAAAGCACAAGCCATTCAATATACAAATCTCTTGAATCCTGTACGCTATTACAAAGGCACACACGATTTAGGCTTCATGATCAATTGCAGTTATGGCAATGCTGAACGTCTGGCCCCTAACGATACTATCGCAGCTGTGATGAAAGAAACTGCCGACAACCTCTGCGGACGTTTCAACGATTCTATCGCCGCTATCCGTTCATGGGATTTCGGAACATGGAACTTCCCGGTTATCATCGACAACATGATGAACCTCGACCTTCTGTTTAACGTAGCAAAAGCAACAGGTGACAACAAATATAAAGATATTGCCGTTAAACACGCCATGACTACCATGAACAACCATTTCCGTCCGGATTACACTTGCTGGCATGTAGTGAGCTACAACAACGACGGAACAGTAGAACGCAAACAGACTCATCAAGGCAAGAACGATGATTCTTCATGGGCACGCGGCCAGGCATGGGCTGTATATGGTTACACAGCTTGCTACCGTGAAACGAACGACACTACTTTCTTGAACTTTGCAGTGAAAGTAGCCGACATGATAATGGATCGTGTAAAGACTGACGACGCTATCCCTTATTGGGACTATGACGCTCCTGTGACAGAAGAGACTCCGCGTGATGCATCCGCTGCTGCCGTTACTGCTTCTGCATTAATCGAGTTGAGTACTATGGTTCCCGACGGACAGAAATATCTGGATTACGCAGAAAAGATTCTGAAGAGTTTGTCAAGCGATGCATACCTTGCAAAAGTTGGCGATAATCAAGGATTTATCCTATTGCACTCTGTCGGCTCATTGCCTAACGGTTCTGAAATAGACACTCCGCTAAACTATGCCGACTACTACTATCTGGAAGCATTGAAGAGATTCATGGAGTTGAAGAAGTTGAGAGTTGAGAATGGAGAGTTGAGAGTGATTCAGTAATATAAGAGTAAGAGTCCAATAGTAAATTTTAAAATCGTAAAGTATATCATGAATAAAACTTTAAAATATATCGTCCTACTGACATTTGCATGTCTCGTAGGCAAAGGTTATGCCCAAGAGTTGAAAAGCGAGGTATTCTCGCTTCTCAA
>OHKJ01001046.1_pt1 | contig 11289 bp, 15 predicted proteins | sample 1568791 | NCBI WGS metagenome assembly OHKJ01 (sample SAMEA3879584, study PRJEB24766) | human gut metagenome | biome: human-associated habitat; feature: feces | place: USA | collected 1985/1987 | reverse complement strand
CGGGGCCGGCCGCACCGGCCGGCCCCTCGTCCGTTTATGTTGGATGGAATTTTTGGTGATACCGGTACAGCATGACGGCGAACTGTTTGCGGGTCATGCCCTGGTCCAGCATCAGGTCCCCGGCGCTGTTGCCCAGCATGATTCCCTCAGTGGTGATCCACTCCACCGCTTTTTCCGCCTCCGTCGGCTCTGCCGGCTCCGGTGCGTCCTCTTCCTCCCAGGCAATACCCAGGTAGTCCAGGATGCCGCGGGCCTCTGCCTCCGCCAATCTTTGCCGGTAGCTGCTGTTCCGCAGGTTTTTCACGTCGCCCTCGTTGGTGTGGAAGCCGTGCTCGATCAGCACCGCCGGCGCCACCGTCCCTTTCAGCACGTAGAGGGACGGGGCTTCCACGATGGGGGTGGACCGCACCGCGATCCCCGCTGCCCTCACCGCCTCCAGGATGCTCTGCGCCGCGGTATATCCGCCGCTGGTCTTGCTGAACACATAGGCGCTCCACCCGGAGGCAGAGGACCAGCCGCCGCCCGCTGCCGCATTGCTGTGGAGGCTGACGAACAGATCCAGGCCCTTGATGTTGTTGGCGATCTTGCACCGCTGGGCCAGGCTCACCGCCTCGCCGCCGGTGCGGGTCATCGTCACGGCCACGCCATACTGCTCCAGGATGGCTTCGATTCGGTTCCCCATGTCCAAGGCAAACTCGTGCTCATAGTAGGTGCCGTCCGGGCTCTTGTTGGCCAGGTTGCTTGCGTCGTGGCCCGGGTCCAGGCAAACCGTCTTTTTCTCGCTCACAGGTGCTTCCTCCGTTTCTCCTTCGTCCAGGTACAGCAGGATCAGATTCTGGCTGGGGTCCCTGCCCTGGATCAGCACATTTGCGCTCCTCACATACAGATTGACCTTGCCGCCGCCGTCCATCATCACGGCGAATTGGCAGCCCTGGCCCGCCATGTAGTCCCGCAGGTCCTCCGGCGTCATGGCGCCGCTGGAGCCGTCGGACGCCCCGTAGGTGATCCAGGTATCCTTCGTCAGTCCCACGGCCACCCGGCCCCGCCGGCCGCCTACGTCGGCGTTGTAGGTCAGCTTCTGCTGGGGCCGTCCCGCCCGGACCAGCAGGCAGTTTGCCACATAGTTCCGGCAGTCGCTCTCCCCGCCGGGGGGGATTAGGACGGGGAGCACGTCGGCTCCCACGTCCCAGCCCAGGGCCCAGTAGCTGTACTGCTGATCCGCAAACAGGACGGTCCCGTCCGCCTTCACCGGGCACACCGGCGCCCATTTGGCGGGGCTGTAAAACACCCCCGTCATGGCAAGGTCCGGCTTCTCCCGCTCCACGATCTCCGAGAGCGGCAGCTTCTCCGTGTTCTGGTAGACCACCGCCCGCAGGATCTTCTTCAGCGGCGTCCTCTCAATATGGACCATATCAGCCCTCCACAATCTCCCAGTCGTCCGCCAGCATATCTGCCTGGGAGGCCAGCCAGCCCATCTGCACGCCGGAGGTGCCCACGAAGGCCAGCGCCTGGTTCCCAATGGCGTCGTGCTCCGCATTCACCACCGCGCCGGTGGGGCTTTTGTAACTGATGGCCTTTGCCAGCTCCACATACTGGCCTTTTCCGTTCCAGCCCTTCCGGGCAATGCGTTTGCCCTTCTTGGCCGCCTCAATGGCCATGCCGAAGGTCATGGCGTAGGCCTGCCTGCCTGCCTCCGTTTTCGCCTTCTTCACGCCATGTACCGCGGTCTGCAGCAGGAAGCCCAGCAGGAACCACACCTTGTCCTTGATCTTGCCCAGGCAGATTTCCCGGCCCAGCTTCTCGTCGTAGTTCTCCGCGCTGACGCAGGCAGAACTCTCCACAATCTCGAACCCGTTCCGCAGAAGGGCCCGGACCACTGTGGTCTTGTCTCCCATGGTCTGCGTCCAGGTCTCCAGGATGAAGTCATCCACCATCTGCTGACTGATGCTGGGAGCGTCTGTCCGCAGATCGGGGTTGACGGTCAGCGGCAGATAGGCCTGCTCGAACACATCCTTGGGGCTCCAGCTCTCGTATCCGTCCGGGTAATGGACCCGGTAGCCTTCCTCGCGGTTCATGCTTCTTGGGACCGGACCGCTCTCAGGATAAATCTCCCCATCGATCCGGAACGCCGGCTCCGCCTGGATGATCTTGGTCCCGATGTATGTCTTCATCAGTCTTCCTCCGTCAGCACATCGCTCCGCAGGCGGTACTTGCGCCCGGCGATGTAGACATAGGCGGCCTCATGTCCCATGTCCACGTCCACCGTGCGGCCGTTCACCACATGGACCTTTTCCAGGCTGCCCACGCCGTGGTCCAGAATGCCCCATCCGTTGGCCTCAGCAGGGGTCTCGCCCACACGGGTCTCCGCCAGCTCCTCCGGGGTAATCACATTCCGGTCAGGGTTCAGGCGCAGGGGAGAGCCCAATTCCTTCAGACCGTCGTTGGTCTCGTCCTTACCGGCCTCGCCCAGGGTGTACTTCTGCAGCACTTCTTCCACAGTCTTCATGTTCAAAATCTCCTTTTCAAAATTTAATATCAACCGCACAGCGGCTTGATGCCTATTCGTTTTTGGTGTTTTCGCTTTCCTTCGGATCGTCTCCGCCGCCCTCGCCGGCGATGCTCTCCCCGGCGGCGTCCACGGCATTTTTGCCGATCTCCAAAATGTTCCGCAGCCAGGAGGGGACAGGTGCCCCAAAGGTAACGGCGTGCTCCGCCAGGGAACCCAGCTCTCCGATGATGTACCAGACGATCACCAGCGGCCCTAGCAAAACAGAATATGTAAATGGCAGGGACACCGCCGGGATATGCCCCAGGATGCTCCCGATCAGCCAGTCCGCCACCAGGGCGATGCACACCACCAGGATCATCCCGCCTTTGTGCCAGGCGCCCTCCCGCATCTTGGCGCTGGACCAGCGCCCCTCCTTGGCTGCCGCCGCGCTGCCGATCAGCCAATCCGCCAGCATCAGCAGCACCCAGGCGATCACCAGCCACCCGAACCAGCCCCACAGGGCCGTCATGGTAGCCACCGCCGCCGCGATGGCGGCCTTTACCGTGGTCACAGTCGTTTCATTCATGGTCGTTCTCCTTTCGGTCAAATGTTTTCCTATATGCCCGCCGCGCAGCCTCCGGCAGAATCGCGGCGTAGATCATGGTGGTTTTGGGGTCCTCATGCCCCAGGAGCTGTTGAATCACCGGCAGCGCCATCCCGCCTTTCAGGGCCTGCGTGGCAAAGGTATGCCGCAGGATGTGGGGGTGGACCCGCCGTTCCAGCCCGGCCCGCTGCCCGATTCGTGCCAGGGCTTTCTCAATACCTCCCGGCGTCAAAGGGGGCCATGGCGCTCTGACCGCCGCGAAAAGCGCGTCTCCGCCCTCCCGCTGACTCAGGTATTCCCGCAGAAGCTGTCCAGCCCGGACGGAGAAGAACACCGTCCGCGCCTTCCGCCCCTTTCCCAGCACGCGTACACTCCTCTGCTTCCAATCCACCTGCTCCGCACGAATCCCTGCCGCCTCGCTCAACCGGCAGCCGCTGGAGGACAGGAATTCTACCAGCGCCTGGTCCCGGATGTTCCGGCAGCCCTTCCGCAGTTGGCTCAGTTCCGCCTCTGTCAGAGGGCGGCGAGCCGCCGTCCGGTCCACGCTCCGGCTCCTGATCCTCCGCATGGGGCTTTTCCCGATCACGTCCTCCAGCTCCAGCCATGCGAAAAAGCTCCGCAGCGTGTTGGCGTGGGTGACGATGCTCCCGTTCTTCAGCCCTCGCTCCGACAGTCCGGCCAGATACCGCCGGACATCGTCGGCGGTGATCTCCTCCGGCGGCCTGTCTACATTCCGCGCAAAAGACCGCAGCACAAGGCCATAGTCTTTCAGCGTTTTGGGGGACAGGCCGTCGATCCGCTTCGCCGCCAGGAATGACTCGATCCGCTCACGGAGCGCCAGGGCGCCGCCTGTCTCTGCCCAGGTAATCCGGTACGCCTCCAGGACTTGTCTGATCTCCGTCTCCATACCGGGGGCCAGTCCTACCAGCCTCCGCTCCAGCTCCGTCTTTGCGTCCATACGCAACACCTCCCGCACCAGTATAGCAGGAGGGTGTCTTAGTCTAATAAGGCGCCCGCTGGATATGGGCTGGGGGCCGCAGCAGCTCCTGTGACTGACCTCAATCAAGCTGTGCTCTCGGGCTGGTATAGTTGCGCAGGCTCATCAAATGGACCTTCATCCAACTTTTATGGCTGGCTACTCGTATCATCCCGCACTGGGGCGGGTGGCATGATCCGCCAAGACGCTTGGAACGCATTAGGTCAACCGGATCATTTTGTCAGATATGCTGTAGATGGTGTGTGGACTCCGTGGGAATACGTAAATCCCCCCATGCAGTTGGGCGTCGAGTACCGCACCGTGGAGCAATACAACAGCAAACCTGTGTATGCCAAAGCAATTAGTTTCGGCCAAGCACCGAATGCCACATACAAAGACGTCTCTCATGGGATAGAGAATTTCAGCCAGCTCGTCTCATACACAGGGATGATGGGAGGCGCTAATTTGATCGAAGCCTCTGGGGTTGATAATATTCAGATCAATGCCTCCAATATCCGAATCACGACAAATACGGATGTGTCCGCAAACTATGTATATCTGGTTTTGCGTTACACAAAAACAACCGATTGAGGAGGAGCGCATGAAGATCCTGAAATATAAGCTGGCTACGGAGACCAACCACGGAACGCCGGAGAAGCCGATGATGGAAACCGTACTATCCGACGTCTCCATGCCTTACGCCACGGAGGCCGACTACCAGCTGGCCTTGTCTGAGGCATGGCAGGGTGAGGTCACCGTGGAGGAGGTGGCGGATACCACGGACGAAATCCGGGCGCGGCGTGACCGGCTATTGGCGGCCACGGACTGGGCGGTACTGCCGGATTCCCCGTTGGACGCGCAGTCGCTGGAGGCGGTCAAAACATACCGGCAGGCCCTGCGGGATGTGCCCCAACAGGAGCGTTTTCCCAGTGCCATTACTTGGCCGCAGATGCCGGAGCTTGCAAATCAGCCCTGATTTGTGTGGCTTCCTCGGCAGACAGCCGCCCGGCGGCTACCAGCTGATCCAAACGGCCATCGTCCCAAAGGCGGGGATAGTAGGCCCTCGCCATATCATACACTGTCACAACGCCACCCCCTGCATAGCTGCCAAGAAATCCACATCTGCCCGCAGTTGTTCCTGAGCTGTGGGAGGCGGCACAGGGACTCCATCATCCTCCACGGTAATCTGCCCTTGATAGGCTTCATCCTGGGCGATAGCATAGGCTTCCTCCGTATAGGTCACAGTAACAGGAGAAAGTAGCGTCTCAATGTCCGGCTCCTCGGGAGTGCCATAGTTGATCTCTGTTTCCAACTGATATTTGATGATCTTCATGTGCCCTCCTAATCCGTAGTTTTGGTGTAGGCGATAACAACCCAGGAATTGCTCGTGCTGAATCCCGCCGCTGTCGTTATGGTGATGTTCGATCCGTCAACTAAAATACCAGTGATACCCGGATTGCCAACCAGATTATCTCCATCGTTGTTTAATCCGTACAGTGCGGATAACCGTAGCCCAATGTCTTGTACTCCATGCGCTACAGACTTGGATGTTCCCGCAGAGAGAGCCCCGGTATTTACGGCTTTCTTGTAGACTGGTTTGTTATTGTGGCGCTCAGTGGTGCGGTACTCGATGCCGGTTCGCATGGGCGGATGTTCCCATTCAAACGGCATCCAAACTGCTGGACTCGACGATGAGGGATACCGTTGCTTGAACATCCGCCATCCGCACAGCCCCGCGTCCGCACTACCGATATTAGATAGGACCGCGTAGTTCGCATCGCTCTTGTATAAGAGCGATATCGTAGTACCTGCATTGCCGTACACTGCCGGCGGATAGGCCCGCACCAGTTTTGCGGTCTTGTCAGGCATCGCGTCCAGTACAGCGTCTACCTTGGCGCAGTATGTCTCATAGGATTCCTCCGCGCTGGTGGTCACAATTTCCTGTATCGCATCCCCGAAGCCAAACCCGCCGGGCGCCTTATTAGACAAAGCCGTCGCAACGGTCTCCGCCTCCGGCTCTCCGCTCACCGGGATCTGTGTGGCGTTGTAGTCCCCGGACTGGGGCACCACCACGCCACGCCGGCCATTGAAGGAGGTCACGCCGTTTTCTCCCGCCGGACCGGTGGGGCCTGTTGGACCAGCCGCTCCGGCGGGCCCCGTTGGTCCTGTCGGGCCGGCCGCACCGGCCTGTCCGCTGGGCCCCGCAGGTCCTGTCGGGCCGGTGGGGCCGCCTGCCGGTCCCGTGGGCCCCATTGGCCCCGCGGGACCTGTGGCTCCGGTTTCTCCTGTCGGGCCTGTCGGTCCCGTTGGCCCGGCTTCTCCGGCAGGGCCTGTCTGCCCCTGGGCTCCTGTGGGGCCGGTGGGACCTGCCGCTCCGGCCGCGCCTGTCGGTCCAACCGGCCCAGTTGGTCCGGTTTCTCCAATGGGACCTGTCGGCCCCTGTGCTCCTGTGGGTCCGGTGGGACCCGTCTCCCCGGTCTCTCCCTTCAGGGATGCCAGGTATTCCTCCTCCGTTCCCTTGAAGCCGTGCTTCACCGCAAGGCCGTAGGCCGAAAGATAGTAGGGAGGGTTGTTGTACGGCGGTCCGCCGCGCTCACTCCACCTCATGCCGTCTCGCCTCCTCGCCGTAATATCCCTCCGCAGGATCGTATAGCTGGCAGAACCAGCACACAAACGCCGTGTACGCGCTGTTGTAAATGGTCATGGAGTCCGCGTACTTGTTATACTCTCCGTTCTCCGCGTCGATCCTGGCCTGCAGATACAGCGGATAGAGATCGTCGTAGGGAGGATCCACCAACAGCTCCCGGTCCATATCCGCCGGATATTGCAAGTCCAGCTCCCGGATCTGCGCCGGCGCCATCAAAAAGACCTCCGCCTGCAGGCAGCCTTCCATGCGGCGCAGCCACTGGAACTTCGTCTCCTCGCTGAAAGCGTTGGGTTTCACGGCATCCGCCGCCGCGATGGCATCCTTGACCTTCATTCGTATCCGCCTCCCTTGTTTCCCACATAGAAGCGCATGTTCTCCAGCAGCCGCGGGTTGTCCGGTTCCTCCAGCAGCGCCTGCTCTCCGTATGCTCCTGCCGCCCGCAGATCCCCGATCCGGTAGCAGGCATACGCCATGGCGTCCCAGGGATAGGCGCCCCAGGCCCTGTCCTCGTTGATATAGAAGCCGGACCGTTCGGTGATGTCCACGGCCCGCCGGCCGTAGTAGACCACGCCCTCCCAGTCCTCCGCCGCGTAGGCTGCCTCCTGCGCCTGTACCCAGGGCTCCCGCAGCTCCGGTGCCTCTGCGATGGCCCGCAGCGCCCACACCATGCCCTGCCGCCTGTCGCCCATAGACAGATAGCACCGGGAGAGAAAGCGCATGGAGGCGCACCGCTCCGGCTGCCACACGGCTCCGGGCATTTCCAGGTGGCGCTTCAGCACCGGGATGGCCTCCGCGTACAGTCCGTGGAACATATACTCCCGCCCCAGATAGTGGGCGTTCCGGTCGTCCTCCGGATCCTCCCGGACGGACAGTTCCAGCAGCGGCAGATACTCCGCCCGGCTTTTCTTCGGGTCCGGATAGTGCTCCAGCACGATCTCCGGACATACCGCTGTCTTCCAGGTGCGCTGCCCGTCTGTCCTCCGCAGCACTTCATGTACCGGATGATGCCAGCGGAACACGCCGGGGGCGTGGATTTTCTCCTGCAGGAACGTAGTGCCCGGCGTTCCGCGGGGGCCGAAGCTCCAGATATAGGTGTACCGGAGCTGTTCTGCTCCCGGCTCCCAGGCATTCTCCAGCAGCTTCCGCCAGCCGGGCCGAAACACCTCGTCCAGGTCCGTGCACACGCAGATGTCCGTGTCCGGCGGGATCAGCTCCATGGAGCGGTTGCGGGCCGCATCAAACCGCCAGGGGCTGACAGCCTCCTGCCGCACCACGGCGCCCCGGTCCGCCAGCTTTTCCACGGTCCGGTCCGTGCTCCCGGTGTCCAGCACGCACACCCAGTCCGCCTCCCGCATGGAGTCCATCCAGCGGTCCACGAACTGCTCTTCGTTTTTGGCGATGGCGTACACGCAGATTTTCATGGTTGCCTCCTTGTGGAAAAGCGGGCGGAGGCGTACCTTCGCCCGCTTCGGGTGTTGCTTAGTCGGGGAGCTCTTCTCCCGTGGAGATGCCGCCGATGGCGGCGAACCGCCAGTCGTTGAACGTGGCGTTCCAGCGGGAACGGCCCCGCCACACGTTGGCGTCGGTGTTCTCGTCGATGGTGCTCCGCACCGCCAGCGGAATCCGGTCGTTCCACACAGCGCCGCCGTACTGCTCGTTGTACTTGCTGTCCAGCAGGATCCAGGGCGCGGTGCCGGCCGTGATGAACTTGTTCAGATAGGGCCAGCAGATCACGGTCCAGCGGCCGAACTGATAGTTGAAGGCGTTGTTGCTGGTGGCCGGGTCCTTGTCGGCGCCGATGGCCGCGAACACATCCTTCTTCAGGCTGGCCAGATCGGGGATCAGGATGGTGTCCGGGGACACGTCCAGAATCTCCTCCGTGTCGCCGCAGAAAATCTGCATGGCCGTCTCCATCTGGCCCAGGGCATCCACGGAGAAGGCGTCCTTGAACAGGTTGCACTGGGCGGGGCCGGACACCTTGGCGGGGTGTGCCGCGGAGAACAGCGGCTGGCCGTCCGCCGTGGTGATGTCAAAGGTCTTGCCCTTGAACTGCGCCGTAGTGGCCGCCTTGATGGCGCCGCCGTACAGGGCCGCGCCGAACAGTTCCCGGGTCCGGTGATAGCTGGTCATAAAGGCCCCCGGCTGCTTGCGCAGGTCCATCAGCTTGGAGTCCTCGATCATCTCCTTGGAGATGGAGAAGGAATCCTTCCAGGTCTCATACACCAGCAGCTTCTGATAGCCCTCCTGCATGGAGTCCTCGGGATAGGCGCCGTTCTCACCCACGGGCTCAAAGCCCGCCATGGCGGTCATGCTGGTCAGCAGGTCGCCGTAGTTCTCGGATGTACCCATCAGGAACAGCCGCTCCACGACGCTCTCCTGCTCGAAGGCCTCGCCCCGCTTCTCCAGGAACATCCGGATGGGGGCCTGGCACTTGCCGTACACGCTGTCATTCAGGCCGGACCCCTCGGAAAATGTAAGTCTAATAGGCATTGTCTTGCTTCTCCTTTCTCGGCAGGTCGGTGATTAGCCACCGCCGCCCGCCGCGGGCTTCGGGTCCACGAATCGGCCGCGAACGATGCTGCCTGCCGTGGTGCCGTCCAGGCTGACCACCTCAAAGGTGCCGTCCCCGGCGCCCACCTGCGTGCCGCCGCTCTTGACCACCAGCCGACTGCCCGCCACGGTGCCCGCGGCCGCCGCCTGCAGGGTGGTCTCATAGATCACGTCCCGGCTCGTCCGGGACACGGGGATGGGGGTCCCCGCGGTCTCCACCTTTACCTCCGCGTTGCAGATGTAGGGGGGAGTGGTATCCAGGTCCGCCGCCACGGCCTCCAGATGGCCGGTGGTGGCGTCCAGGTTCAGGGCCTGCCCCACGTGGTAGGTGCCGGCCTCCGCCGGCAGATACTCCCAGGGGGGCACAGCCCCGTTGTCGCTTTTCCAGGGCTGAAACATGGTTTCCTCCTTTTCACGCTGCCTCGGTCTCCCGGGGCGCCGCTCATTTCTTGTGCTTGTTGTACCAGGCGGTGATCTCCGCCTCCGTGGCCGTCGGATTGAAGAGCTTGAATGCCCGCATCTCGTCCGGCGGCACCGTGGCCGCCCCGGTCCCCTGGGGGGTCCCGGTGCCGGTCAGGTGGTCCTTGCCCCTGGCGTTGTTCATGGCCTGCTGCCGGGCCGCTTCCGCCCGGGCCGCCTGCAGCCGGTCAAAGTTGGCCAGCCGGTAGGCGTCCAGGAAGCTGTTACCCTTGCGCACCAGGTCGTAGAACGCCTTGGCGTCGGGCATGGACAGCAGGTCCTCCACCGTGTTGATGGCGGGGTCCAGCTTGTGGATTTCCGCGAGCTCCGCGTCCACCCGGGCCTTGGCCTCAGCCTGTCTGCGCTGCTCGTCCTCCGCCGCCCGCTGCTCCTGCTGTTTTTTCAGCGCCTGAATCGCCGGCGTCTGTTCCACCGCGGACCGCAGGGCCTCCGGTGTCAGCTTCCCGGCCTTCAGGTCCTTCTGTAGTCTGGCGGCTTCATAGTCCGCCTGCCAGGCGTCAAACTCCTCCAGGGTGGTGATGGGCTTGCCGGTGACGGTGTTTTTCATCCCCGCCTTGGCAAAGAAGGCCTCCATCTGCCCTTTGGTTCTGGCCCTCTCGTCCTCCACCGCCTTTTTCACGGCGGCGTCAATGGCGGCCTGCTGCTCTTCCCGCCGCCGGCGGGCGGCATTCTCCGCTCGCTGTTCCTTGGTCTGCTGGGCGGACTCTCCTTCCGGCCCGCCCTCTGCCAGGGATGCTCCGGAAACGTCCCCGGCACCGCCGGCGCCGCCCTGAGCTCCACCATTTCCCTGATCCCGGGAGGGGTCCTGCTCCTGGGTCTGCGCCGGCTCCTGGGCTTCGCCCGTTCCGGGCTCCGTGCCCTGTGCCTGTCCTTCCTGCGCTCCCGGTTCGGCGGCTCCCGGTTCGTTCCCGCCTGCGGGCTGCTCCAGCCCAAACGCAGCGTACAGATCACTCTCTTCAAATCCAGCCATAAGGCCTCCATTCCGGCCTCTGGCCGGCTGCCATTTTCCCGCTGTTGGCTTGCGTAATGGTGGGCCGCTCCCGGCCCCGGATTATTCGATCTCCGTTACTTCTTGCCGATCCGGAGGTCGTTGCCCGTCTTCACTGTGCCCTTCTTGGACACGGTGGTCTGGATGGGGGCCTGTACCACCTGGGCCCCGGAGTTCTTGATCCGGCCCACGTAGCCGAAGCCGCCGCGCTTGCCGCCGTCCTTCATAGGTGCCGCCTCCTTTCCTCGTCATCGCCCGACGTTATTTGCCATTTTCCCGCGTTGACTTGCGTATCTCAAACGCCCGTCGGCGCTTGATTGCTTTGGTTGGCCGCAACGGCTCCGAGCTGCTGTCCACGCTGCTGGTTTTGCATGGCAAGTAGTTGGAGCTGAATCTGCATCTGCTGGGCCTGGGCCGCCTGCTGCTGTTCACGCCGCAGGCGCTCTTCCAGGTATTTCTTGGTAGACCCGGCCCCGGGGTAATGCAGCTCTTCCATCTTGCTCCAAAACAGGATCAGCGTCTCTGTGCTGCTGGGATCACCGAACGCCCCTGTTTG
>OHKJ01001026.1_pt1 | contig 11419 bp, 8 predicted proteins | sample 1568791 | NCBI WGS metagenome assembly OHKJ01 (sample SAMEA3879584, study PRJEB24766) | human gut metagenome | biome: human-associated habitat; feature: feces | place: USA | collected 1985/1987 | reverse complement strand
TAATTATGCAGCGCCTTCCACCGCATCATCCTGGACTGTGTCTTCCTGTTCAGCTGCGCCTTCCAGGTTTGGATCCATCACTTTGATCCGATTTGCCCAGTCAGAAAGTTCGGGATAATATGTATCTACAAAGTCTGCATAGTAGTCGATGAATTCCTGTGTATCCACTTCCAGAACAGTACATCCATTATCAATGAGTTTCTGTTCTGTTTCTGCTTCTCTGTCCAGCATCAGGCTGTTCATCTGATCAGAAGCATATTCAGATGCTTCAATGGCTGCTGCCTGAATGTCTTCGGGCAAGCTGTTGAAATAATCGCGATCCATGATAAATACATTGGAACTGTATACATGGTTGGTTTTGATCCAATATTTACAAACTTCCTGGAACGCATAGTTATAACTGTCACTCATAGGGTTCTCCTGGCCTTCTACTGTATGCTGCTGCAAAGCTGTATACACTTCACTCATGGCCAAAGGCATGGGTGCTGCACCGATATACTGCCATGTTTTCAGATAAACATCCAGGTTAGGTGCACGAAGTTTAAAGCCCTTCATATCTTCCGGTGTTGTCAGTTCTTTTGTTGCTGTTACAATTCTGGCACCGCGATACATATTCCCCAACAGCTTAAAGTTCGTTTCTTCACCGATGACTTCTTTCATTTCATCACCAAGATCGCTTTCCCAAACTTTCATAAAATGGTCATAGCCACTGTAAATATAAGGCAATGCATCTACGTTTGCCAGATCTGTAAAGGTTGATAATGTTCCCACAGATTCACACATAATATCTGCTACACCAATAGGCATACACTCCAACACTTCTGAAGTTGTACCTAAGCTGGCACCGCCATAAAGTGTAACCTCTACTCTACCATTTGTAATTTCTTCGATTTTTTCTTTGAAAAAGACTGCACCATCATATGCCGCATCACCAGCGGAACTGTTCAGTGCCATTTTCCAATGATATTCCGCTGTATCATCTGTTGCAGATGAGCATCCAGAGAAGCATCCAACCGCCAAAGTCATGGTCGTAACTGCTATGATCAATCCTTTTACCTTCATGTAAGAACCTCCTTATTTTTTGAGAAAGGTAACTTCTCATGTAATAAAAAATACAAAATAAGTAAAATTGAATTCATTTTTACCAAAATAGCATCTTTTTTAGTACATGTCAATTACAAAACCCGTTAATTTTATATTTTTATGCATAAAGTCTATATTTTTTTCATACATTTTTCTTTTCCTTTAATACACTCTATGTGAATTTTATAAAACAACGAATTTTCCCGGATATACATATACACAATATCCAATTCTCAGGTTCCAACATATGGTTTCTAATTTAACAAACGAAATTCTTACAAAAAATGGTGTAAAGAATGAATCCATTTTTAGGTATTTCAACTTTTTTCACATTATACATTTATACCAATACGCCATATAAAAACTGAGATAAGTCACTGAAAAAACCCCTAAAACTCCTTTATGAATATTCCCTTTTTCTGTTCTTTCATTACTGTATGTATACAATGGCTCCGCTCAAAGCATTTGCTATTTGTCCTGAAGCTATTTTTTTGAATTTGTCTAGATCTGAACAATTTTTTTGTAAGACATCCTATTTGCAGCCTTCCAAAAAAGGCAATGAGAAATTTTTTCTCAATGCCTTATCATTGATTTTCATTATTCATAGATTTTTTATTGAAAATTTATTATGTAAGTTAATTGTATTTTTTTGATCTCAAATCTTCTATTTTTAATGTAAATTTAATGCATAATTTACATTAAATTGATATTGTATGTTCCACAAAAAATTATCTTGTTTTCTGAAACCAACGGAGTCTTATAAAACCAATTCTATGATCTGGTGGATCTGACAGCAGAGCATATACCGCTATTTTCTTTTATAATAAAGTAGAAACACATTTTATAATATTCTTTTTTAAACGCTCTGTCTCACACGATATAAGCCCCTTTCAGGCGTTATATTGGTTCTGGGCATGTTCTTATTCCTATATCATTCGTTCCTTTCCCCCTCTATTTTTCTGCAAAAAAAGGCAGTGAGTACGCACCTCACTGCCTTTTCGCCATTTTCATCAAATAGCCTTACATTTCATTTATAATTAGGGATTAGGAGTTTTTTAAGTCACAATCAATAACGTTCAAATTGTTTGCGCCAGCCTTTCAGCTGAGAGTGATATTTTTGTTTACACGTTCTATCATAAATTGCCGATTTATGAGTTTGTTGAAACAAATGCTACATTATTTAAAGAAAAGTTCGTAAACTTCATCTGTGGGCATATCTTCGCCAGTGAACAGTTTGAATGCAGCAGCGCCCTGCCACAGCAGCATACCGATGCCGCCGATGGCCGCCTTGCAGACCGCCAACAGCAACTTTACAGCCAGCTGTTTTTGCATCCTGCACGAATTTTGTTTCCTTTGGATTGTAAACAACATCTGCTACAACCAGATCAGGACGGAATACGGAAGTATCTTCAATGAGAGACTGACCATCCAGAGGTTTCATACCTACTTTTGTTGCGTTTACCAGAATATCGCTGTCTTTGATTTCAGCATACAGTTTTTCTGTATCTTCCAGAGGATATACGTTTACATCGCATTCCGGCAGCATTTCTTTGATTTTTGCTTTTGTGTGTTCTGCATTTGCATAGAATTCGTCAACTCTGTTAAAGATGGAGATTTTTGCTGCACCATCCAGAGCAGACTGTACCTGAACTGCGGTTGCAGCGCCACCAGCACCCATAATGGTCATTTTTTTGCCTTTGACGTCTACACCATTTTCTTTCAGGTTTCTAACAAAGCCCATACCGTCTGTGTTGTTACCATAAAGTTTGCCGTCTTTGACAACAACTGTGTTGCATGCACCGATCAGTTTTGCTGCATCAGACAGTTCGTCAACCAGTTCAGCTACTTTTGTTTTGCAGGGCATTGTTACGTTAAAGCCTTTGCAGCCCAAAACACGCAGAGCCTGTACAGCTTCTTCTGTTTTTTCCAGAGGAATATCGTAAGCCAGATATGCGTTGTCCAGACCTGTTTTCTGGAAGCTATAATTATACATTGCTGGAGAACCAGAATGTCCTACCGGTGTACCAATCAAACAAAACATGCCTGTTCTGCCGCTAATTCTTCTTTCCATGTCATGTAACCTCCTTACATTTATCACATATATCGATTATTCCACCACTGTGCATGTGCTTAATTCAGAGGGTTTCACTCTCAGTGCACCCAGCTGCGGCACAATTGTCTGGAAATAATCTGTGCTGCGGTGATATTCCACCGCCTGTTCGTCTTTGTATTTTTCAATAAAGAAATATACCTGTTCATCATTTTGATCCGCCACCAGATCGTAATAGATACAGCCTTCTTCCTGTCTGGTATTTTCAATCATTTTCTTTGCCAGCTCTACAAATTCCTGCTGTTTCCCTTCCTGAACGGTGTTTTTCGCGATCAGTAAAATCATGAAGCGCACCTCCTATTATTTTTCGGGCATTGCTTCAGGCCATGCTTCAGCCAGAACTTTTACTGTGTTGTCGAAGTTATATTTTGCAGCTTCTGCTACACCCTTTGCCAGGATTGCATCGCTGATAACTTCAACGCCCATTGCTTTGGGTTCTACGCCTTTTTCTCTCAGCATACGGCAGAATGCAGCTGTATCGCCATAGCCTGTGCCGGGAGCCAGTCTGTCATGCATGGATTCGTCACGCAGAATGGATTTTGCGTAAGCTCTGTCATGTACGTCGTTGATCTGAACAGCAACGATTTTGTCAGCAGGGATATCTTCCAACAGAGCCAGATCGATAGGCTGGTTTGCTCTTACCCAGTGCCATGTATCCAGGATCAGTTTTGCATTGTCGCAGCCGCTGCCTTTTACAACTGCCCAAGCTTTTTTGATATCGGGCAGACCGCTGTAAGGCATGGGTTCTACGCCGATTGTGTATTTACCAGCTCTGTGGCACAGTTCTTTCAGCTTCTGTGCTGTATGTTCTACGGAGTAGTTTTCCATCAGACCACAGTTGATGTGATTTACGCCAAACAGTGCGCACATATGGAAGCACATCTGTTCTTTGTATTTCTGTTCGTAAGAACGAACATCATCAGCCCACTGTACGATGTATTCTACTTCTGTTACTTTCATATCGTATTTTGCCAGAATGTTCAGAATGTCTTCATCGAACAGACCTTCGTTCAGTGCATCTACATAAGTTTCAGCACGCAGACCAATGCCTTCGAAGCCAGCTTCTTTTGCAGCTTTTACTCTTTCTTCGAATGTGCACTGATCGCCTAGTGTCCAAGAGCTTACTGTGATAGGGAATTTTTTAGACATAATTCATGTTCCTCCTTAAAATATTGCATTTCTTTGATAGCTTATTTTGTATTTTGTAGTGAAGAAAGCTTTTGCAGCAGTTCTTCACAAATTTCCACAATGTCTTTCTCTGTTGTGTCGATGCAGATATCCGCAGCCGCTTCATATTTTTCTCTGCGACTTTCCATCAGATCGCGAATAAAGTCCACACGCATATTTCCATTGAGCAGTGGGCGTTCTGTACTGTCTTTGACTCTGTCAAAAATTGCTTCCGGTGTTGCTGTCAGCCACACCACATAGCCGCTCTTTTTCATCAAAGCCACATTTTTTTCTCTCAGAGGCACACCACCGCCGCAGGAAACTACCATATGTCTCTTTTCCTGCAGAGAAATCAGCGTATTGCTTTCACAGTTTCGGAAATATTCCTCACCATGCACCGCAAAAATATCTTTGATGGACATGCCTTCTTTTTTCTGAATATGAGCATCCATCTCCATGACTTCCATCGCAAGCAGATTTCCCAGACAAGCGGAAACCGTTGTCTTCCCGGCACCCATAAAACCAATCAGCAAAATATTTTTGTCGAAAAGTTCTTTTGCCTGTATCCGTTTGCTGTTTTCGATGATTCCTTCGAAAATATGTAAAATTTCATGACGAAATACAGAATCCTTCGTGCTGCGCTTGATTGCATCCAGCTGCTTCTTCTCCTGTTCCGGCTGCAATACCGGAATACCATATTCTCTTTTGTATGCAGTAATTTCTTTGATGCATTCCATTCGTGTTTTTAAAGCATCTGTAATGGCTGCATCACATTGCGCGATTGTTTCACGCAATTGTTCCAATCTGTCTTTTTCCTGTTCCATTCGATTCCTCCCTTCGAAGGTTTTCAAATCATGTTTTGCAAGACTGGGTTTGTCTTTTCACAACCTAAGTGTACGACAATTTTCTGATAAATTCTAATTGATTGTTTTTGTGTTTTAATAGACAATATTTATCTAATATAGTATACTGAGTTTAGAAAACAAAACGGATTTGAAACAGAAAGGTGAGCGACATGAATTTATATCATTTACGGTATTTTATGGTATTGGCTGAGATGCAGCATTTTCGGAAAGCATCAGAAAAACTTTGTATTACCCAGCCTAGCTTAAGTCATGCTATTTCCCAATTGGAGTCAGAACTTGGGGTATCCCTTTTTGACCGTCAGTCACGTTCATCCGTTTTGACAAAGGAAGGATGTCAGTTTCTGGATTACGTGCAGAGATCTCTTTCCATACTGGATGACGGCGTATCTGTCATGCAGAAGGCGTCCAAGGGTGAAGGCATCATCAAACTTGGATTTTTGCGTACATTGGGCACTTCTTTCATACCGGAAGTTGCCGCATCTTTTTTGGAAACAAAGCCGGATAAATCCATCCAATTCGAATTTTTCTCTGGAATCACCAGTTCTCTGCTGGATGGCTTGAAACAGGACAAGTACGACGTTGTATTCTGTACCAAGATCGATCAGGAAGTAGATATTGATTTTACACCCGTGGAAAAACAGGATTTAGTGCTGATTGTTCCCAGAAATCACCCTCTGGCAAATCATCACAGCATTGACCTTTCAGAAACACTGCCCTATCCGCAGGTTTATTTTTCCAAAGGTTCTGGACTTCGTTCCATCATTGACAAACTCTTTGAAAAAATCGACGGAAAGCCTACCGTTGCCTATGAAATCGAGGAAGACGAAGTTGTTGCCGGTCTGGTATCCAAAGGATTTGGCATTGCTGTTGTACCCTATATGGAGCAGCTTCTGCGGCTGAATGTAAAGATTATTCAGATTTCCTCTCCTGCATGGGAAAGAAATTTCCATATAGCTACGCTGAAAAACAAATACCTCTCCCCTGTTGTGCAGGAATTTCGTGAATTTGTTTCCAAGAATTATCCCAAATAAATTCTGGATTGTGTATTACATATAAAGAAATTTATCAATTCAGAAATAGAATCTATGGAAATATGCTTTTTTTGATGATGGAAAATCACATGTATCATTGCAAATGGCTTGATGCATTTCCTTTTACACGGTCATTAAAAAACTTTACAGCATATTATAAATACTGTTTATCATTCTAAAAAAAACAAAACAGGTGCAGCTTACATATTCTGTATGCTGCACCTGTTTTTTATGGAATATTTTAATGGAATATTAAATGGAAATCCTGACAAACATTTTTTGACGAAAAATTGTTTTTATGGAATCACATATCTCTGTGATATCTTTTTATCTTTTGTACTTTTGTGATATTTTATCTGAAACCAAGTCTGTCCAGTGTATTCAGTACCAGATGACGACCAGCGTCTACACCATCGATGATTCTTCGTGCACGAACAGAATCGCCAATGTTCAGCACTTCTACATCTTCACCTGTAAAAGCTTTCTGCATTTCTTCCCAAATGGGCGCATAAGCTTTCATACCCAGACATACAAAGCCATAGTCGAAAGGCAGTGTTTCTTCTTTGCCATCATATTTCACTTCAAAGGAATCAGCATTCACCTTTGTCAGTGCTGTGTTTACCATTTTGTGAACATGGTATTTTTCCATGCATTCATTCATGCTGGATGTGGAAGATGCGTCCAGACCATTGCCGATGGCACCCATCATTTCTACGATGGTCACTTCTGCGCCGCGAGGTGCGAAGAATTCCACAACGTCCAGACCAACAGCGCCACCGCCGATAACGGCCACTTTTTTACCAGTCAGATCTTCAGGATAATCATTCAGGTGATCGATCATGTCATGGATGCAATACACTTTTGCATCGTCTTTCTGGAGATTTTCATGGAGACCTTCGATGGGAGGCAACATAGGCACAGAACCTGTTGCGTTTACTACCAGATCAGGCTGATATGCTTTCACAGTTTCCACTGTTGCGTCCACACCTGTCACGATCTTCAGATTTTCCAGTTTTTCTGCGCGATGTTTCAGATATGTAGGGAAATCTGCCAATCTTGTTTTTGCGGGAATCTTGGAAATCTGAACGGACAAGCCACCTACCTGCTGTTCTTTTTCCAGCAGAACGACATTGCAGCCAACTTCTGCCGCTGTACATGCTGCTTCCAGTCCGGCAGTACCTGCACCAACGACTACAACGTTGCATTCTTTCTGTACTTTTGTTCTCTTGTATTCTTCTCCGTAAATCAGATCGGGATTGATGGAGCAGCGAATGGGTTTATTGCCGCCAATACGGTTGCCCACACAGCCTACGTTACAAGAGATACATTTACGAATATCAGCCACATCACCATACTGTGCTTTGTTGCACCAGTTCGGATCTGCAATCAGGCCACGACCCATACCGATGAAGTCTGCATCGCCTCTTGCGATGATTTCGTCAGCTACTTTAGGATCACGGATGTTGCCCATGGCAATGGTAGGTTTCTGGAATTTTTCACGAACAGCCTTTGCCATGTAAGAACGCCAGCCATCTTTCAGATAGTTTGCATCAATCTGATACTGGATGCTCTGATTCAGTGCAGCGGATGTATCAAACAGATCCACTTCATCGTTGAGATATTGCAGATATTCCAGACAGTCTTCCATGGTGTTGCCACCAGCTACCAGTTCATCTACACTCAGACGCAGAGAAATAGGTATCTTAGGGCCCACTGCTTTTCTTACTTCATCAATGACCATACGGCAGAAACGTGCGCGGTTTTCTGCGGAGCCGCCGAATTCATCTGTACGATCATTCATCAGTGGAGAAAGGAACTGGCTGATGAGATAGGAATGACCTGCATGGATCTCAACCAGATCGAAACCTGCGTTTACAGCACGTTTTGCTGCTGTACCGTAGTCATTTGCAATGCTGATCAATTCTTCTTTTGTCAGCGGTCTGGGTTCTTCCCCACCTGTTTTAGAAGGAATATTGGATGCGGAAACAGGCTGCATACCAATTCTGCTGCTCATGGCAGATGCACCTGCATGGTTCAGCTGAATACCAATGCATGCGCCATGTCTATGGCAGGCTTCTGTCAGATTGAACAGACGAGGAATGTAACAATCTTTGTCAATACGCAGCTGTGTGGTACCATTGGAACCCTCAGGGTATTTCACACAAATATTTTCCACCAGAATCAAACCTGTACCGCCTTTTGCCCGCAGTTCATAATATTTGATGTGTTCGTCGCTCAATTCGCCATTATGACCTGCAAGGTCACTTCCCATTGGCATCATAACGATACGATTGCGTACCGTTGCGGTTCTCAGCGTAAAAGGCTGGAAGATGTTGGGAAAGTTATTTTTCATTCTCATTTACTCCTTTCGTTTGATATGTGATTAACGTTTTTCTCTGCTTATAATTTATCTTGTATCGTTCAATAAATCCAATCAATGATTTCAGCAATTTTGATAGTTATTTTCTATATTGTATACATATTTGTATTTTCTTTTCTCAAAATCTTCCCAATTAAATAAAGAGTGAAGAATCTGTGACAATTCCTCACTCTTTTCCTTTTTTCTGGTATAAATTTCTTATAATTCAAATGATTTTTGGCATGTCAATTCCTTGATTTTTTCATCTCTTTCCTGATCGATTGCCTCTAATTCTTCCGTTGTGGGAACACCCAGTTTTTTCTTCTGGAAGTCCATATTGGACAGAGCAAGGTTCATCAAGATACCAACCAGCAGCGCCCAACCGGAGCCTTTGAAAGCCAGAACGGCTGCCATAACCCCTGCGATACTCTTATCTGTATTGGATTTGCAGTATTCCATACCGATTCTTGCACAAACATATGCCTGGAACAGCAATGTAATAGCGGAACCTACCCCCATAATAGGTTTCATAAAGGATACGATAGGAATCAAAATAACACTCAAGAATGTAGCCATACGGAATGAGCTCATACCGCCGATGAGGGATTTCATAGCTTTTTCCCCTTCGCGATAACGCATGGCAACAGAAACGGTCATGCCTACCCACAAAGGCCCTGCCAGAGGCGGGAAAGGCGCAAAAATACCCAGAATAAAGTTACGCAGACCACTGATCAAGTTGGAACGGCTGGAATTGAAGTCAATGTGCTCATCATTTCTGCTTTCCTGGGCTTCTTTTACCAGTGTTTCAGAAGTAACAAAGTCGCCAAATGCCAATACATAGCAGATCAATGCCAAGGGTACCGCTTTCAAAAATACGGATAATGACGGAACCCCTACTGCGAAAATGCTGACTGTGTTAAAAATTTCTCCAAAATCTGGAATTCGAATGATTGTACCCAGTTCCAGTTCAGGATAAGACAATTCTTTTAACAAAATACCAATGAGCATTGCCAGCAGATAAGGGAACAAATTCCCGTACTTTGCCATAACGTCTAAAATCTTGATGGTCTTTCTCTTTTTCTCGCAGAAAGGAGAAAAGCTCAAGAATGCCAGCAAAAATGTACCAACCAATGTTGCCACTGGCGCAATCATCAGCTGACTGCCTTCAGCCAACTGACCTTGGATAACCGTAATGGGTGCAGCCAGCAAAATGCCACCTTTTACAGAAGCCGGAACCAGACGGACAAATCTGTCTGCCAACTTTGTGATCCCCATGAATATAAACAGGAACGCTACCAAGAGCTGTACTGCGATCAATGCCTGTATCCGTTCAGGCCCCTGTTCAAAACCTTCCAGGAAAACCAGTGTAAAAGGCAGTGTTGGTGTAATCCAGCCAGGAACAACAGGGTCACCCAGCCAACCATGGAGCATATAAAGAAATACTTCGATGATAACGCAGCTCCATGCCAATTCATAAGGCAATCCCAAACAGTCTGTCATATAGGGAATGGAACTTAATGCAGTTGCTCCTAAAATAATACCTTGAAAAAACTCTACTTTTTCTATGCGATAATGTATGCCAGGAATCCTCCACTGGAATGGGCCCAGCGGAATATATGGCAGTTCCTTTTTGTTTGTTAAATTTCTAGCACTCAAAACCGTACGACCTCCTTATTTGATAATGACATGAATATAAGCAAAGAAACTTTGCTGCTGCAAAGCTTCTTTGCTTATTCATTTATTTTTTCTTACTGTTGTTTTGCCAATGCGCTCTTACCGAAGATATTTGTGTGCTGTTTTACCAGGTACAGTGAACTTAGTATAGCTAAAACTGCGAAAACAAGCAACATAATCATTAAGGTATAAATGGCATTTTCTTCCCCGGACATTTTTGTCAGCTGTGCTGCCACAACAGGGATCAGATAACTTGCTGCGCCCATAAAGGTGTAGTAAATACCTGTATTTCTGCCTTTGGGGCCAGGATTAAACATCTGAACAACTGCCAGACCTGTCTGCAATGCACCGCCGGCTGCGAAGAAACCAAGCATTGCAATTGCAATATAAATGATGATTACCTGCTGGATGAACAGTACACCCAACAGTGCTACTGCTGTGAAAATAGAGTCAATCAAAACAACTTTCAAAGGATTCCATTTCAGTTTTGCCATCATAAACGCCCAGAATACAACGGCACAAAGGGAACCAATGGTATAAACGGAAGTCATACCTGCTGCCTGCAATTCTGTCAGACCGCAAACTGCCATACCGAAAGCTTTTGTGTACTGCTGTGCGCCATACATGATGGACATGCACAGGAAAGCATAGAACATAACCAGGAATACAACAAATTTGCTGGGTTTTACAAGCATTGCTGCTTTTGCAGCTTCGATTTCTGCCTGTGCAGCATTCTGTTTGTGACTGCCATCTTCGCCGCTTGCTGCTTTTTTCTTGTCGTCATAAGCAAAAGGCACGATAGCTGCCAATACCAGACAGATCACAGACATTACCAGAGGCAGCATGATATTCATTTTCCAGTTGCCGCCTGCTGCCATCTGTACTGCGAACAGAGGATAAATCATACCAGACAGGGATACAAAGAACTTGATCCCAATCAATGCAGAGCCGGGAGCCTTAGGATATGCTTCCTGTACTGCAGGATAACCAGCTGCGTCCCAGAAACCGGATGTTGCCACACCTGACAGGAAACCGCAGATAGAAGCAACCATTGCGCTCTTTGTCATCAAAAATCCGATGAAGCACAGGATATATAAAAATGCGCCGCCGATCATCAGTTTTTTACGTC
>OHKJ01001020.1_pt1 | contig 11509 bp, 11 predicted proteins | sample 1568791 | NCBI WGS metagenome assembly OHKJ01 (sample SAMEA3879584, study PRJEB24766) | human gut metagenome | biome: human-associated habitat; feature: feces | place: USA | collected 1985/1987 | reverse complement strand
AGGCATTATGGTAAATTGTTATGGAGTGGGCATGTCTGTATATGATGCCTGGTGGTATGATTTTGTTTGTAACACTGGAAGGTTGTTGGAATATGGATTTAACAAATATTGAATTTATTAATGATGCCGCAATAAATAGGAGGCGTTACTGGACTAATGAAATTGTCAAATTAAGTGGGCATTTTGTTAATGACTCCAGTAGGGTTGAGGAGGAAATTATTTATGAAGTTTCCAAATCTGGATCTCAGGCTTTATTGGACCACCTTCGATTATGCACAGCCATTCCTGAATCATATGAGCATGATTCAAGCGAAGAAAAGTTATATTCAAAGTATACAGACGCATTGATTTCTGAATGTTTTAAGTTTTTTGGTTTGAATAGCATTGTGTTAACTGAGAGGGCTGATGCGGCAGATGTAGAAGTTGTATGTGATAGTTATTCTTTTGTTGCTGATGCTAAAGTTTTTCGGTTAAGTCGAACAGCTAAAAATCAGAAAGATTTTAAAGTTCAAGCAATGGATGGTTGGAGGAATACTAAAGATTTCGCCATGGTTGTTTGTCCAATATATCAGCTCCCAGTTAAATCAAGTCAAATATATCAACAAGCTATTCTTCGCAATGTGTGTGTGTTTACTTATACTCATTTAGCTGTTCTGGTAAAGTATGCTGACATTGTTGGTAGTGATGTTAGGATATTGTTAGAGGAAATATTCAGATCTGTCATACTCATGAATCCAAGTAAGGATAGTGTGCAGTACTGGACTATGATTAATAGAACGATGTTGAATTATGATAAGAGAATAGAAAAACTTTGGATTGATGAGCGAATTGCTACATCAGAGGGTATCTATGTGCTGAAAAAGATGGCAATAGAATACCTCTCTTCCGAGAGAGGTAGAATTCTAAGCATGAGCAGAGAAGAGGCTGTAAGAGCTTTGATTAAAATGAATAAAATTGAAAGTAGAATTGAGCAGATTAAAAAAGTGACAGATAATAATATTCTGTCACTTAAATAATTATTTGTTTAATCTCTTTATACTGGTCTCTACATATGTAGGGTTTATTTCGAAACCAATATAATCCCTACCTAAATCTTTCGCTGCTACCAATGTAGAACCACTGCCACTAAAAGGGTCAATGACTAATTGACCTTTTTGTGTTGTTAATTCTATAAGTGTTTTCATTAAGGCTACAGGTTTTTGTGTTGGGTGTAATCCACTTTCATTGCTGGAAAATCCAGCTGTAATGACATTTTCAGGTTTGCCATTTCTTGCTACAAATGCATCTTGATTATAAGCACCGACACCATGAATAATTGCATTATCTGCAATTGTGCCGCCAATTTTATATGGTTTAGAGAACCATAGTATGGGTTCAAAGGTTGGTTGTAGATTTCCAACTCGCCATCCATTCCATTTTTCTGCGTTTAATGTATCCCCGCGCCTTTCGTAAACGCAACTCAACCTTTGGGCTCTGTGAGGGGCTTTTACTCTCATCCATGCAATTATATCGCGAAGATTGAATCCAGCATCTTCCATTGCACATATGCATCGATGAGAAAATCTTCTGCCTGCAAAAATAATTGCACTGGCACCTGGTTTTAATACTCTGAACCATTCAGTAGCCCATTCTTCACACCATTGCTGATATTCTAATGGTATTTTCTTATCAGCCTCTGACCATCCATTTATTGGTTTTCCTCTTTTTTTAAAAATAGCACCTGCGTTTTTCTGCGCAGGGCTTGAACCTAGGTATGCGTTATTTGAGTTATTATGTAGCACATCCCAGTCTTCTGCTCCTATCCCATAAGGGATATCACTGAGTATTAAATGTGCATATTGTGATGGGAGTTTTTTTATTAATGATATCGAGTTACCATTGGTAACGGTATTCTTTTTTATTTCATCAGGTAATTGGATCTTGTTTAACATCTAAATTCCTGCTCTTTCATAGCTTTAAAAACACGCTGATAGTATACGTTAAAGTACCTTGACGCAGGATTACCTTTCATCGTAGCCTTTCTGAAAAGAAAAAACCGCCTTGCAGGGCGGTTTTTTCAAGGTTCAAAGAACTTGCAGGTTTTTGAACCACGGTAACTGGCTTTGTGGGAGCGCAGTCACCAAAATCTGTTCTTTCAGTTTAGCCTTAACTGGCAAGAAACTTCAAGACCAACTCCCATAAAACCGTTACCAGTGGCTGCTGCCAGTGGCGTTAAGGCGTGTCTTACCGGGTTGGACTCAAGACGATAGTTACCGGATAAGGCGCAGCGGTCGGGCTGAACGGGGGGTTCGTGCACACAGCCCAGCTTGGAGCGAACGACCTACACCGAACTGAGATACCAACAGCGTGAGCTATGAGAAAGCGCCACGCTTCCCGAAGGGAGAAAGGCGGACAGGTATCCGGTAAGCGGCAGGGTCGGAACAGGAGAGCGCACGAGGGAGCTTCCAGGGGGAAACGCCTGGTATCTTTATAGTCCTGTCGGGTTTCGCCACCTCTGACTTGAGCGTCGATTTTTGTGATGCTCGTCAGGGGGGCGGAGCCTATGGAAAAACGCCTCCTGCGCGCCCTTTTTCTGGGTCTTTGTCTTTTGCTCACATGTTCTTTCCGGCGTTATCCCCTGATTCTGTGGATAACCGTTTACCGCCTTTGAGTGCGCTGACACCGCTCGCCGCAGTCGAACGACCGAGCGTAGCGAGTCAGTGAGCGAGGAAGCGGAAGAGCGCCTGGACGTGCATTTTCTCCTTACGCATCTGTGCGGCATTTCACACCCGGCATGGCGTACTTTTCATACAATCCGCACTGATGCCGCATGGTTAAGCCAGTATACACTCCGCTATCGCTACGTGACTGGGTCAGGGCTGCGCCCCGACACCCGCTAAAACCTGCTGACGCGCCCTGACGGGCTTGTCTGCTCCCGGCATCCGCTCACAGACAAGCTGTGACCGTCTCCGGGAGTTGCATGTGTCAGAGGTTTTCACCGTCATCCCCGAAACGTGCGAGGCAGCTGCGGTAAAGCTCATCGGCGTGGTCGTGAAGCGATTCACAGATGTCTGCCTGTTCATCTGCGTCCAGTTCGTTGAGCTTCTCCAGCAGCGTTAATGTCTGGCTTCTGATAAAGCGGGCCATGTTAAGGGCGGTTTTTTCCTGTTTAGTCACTGATGCCTCCGTGTAAGGGGGGATTTCTGTTCATGGGGTAATGATACCGATGAAACGCGAGAGGATGCTCACGATACGGGTTACTGATGATGAACATGCACGGTTACTGGAACGCTGTGAGGGTAAACAGCTGGCGGTATGGATGCGGCGGGTCTGCCTGGGTGAGCCGGTTGCCCGTTCCGGGAAGCTGCCGACGCTGGCACCGCCGTTACTGCGCCAGCTGGCTGCCATCGGGAATAACCTGAATCAGACGGCGAGGAAGGTGAACAGCGGGCAGTGGTCTTCCTGTGACCGGGTTCAGGTGGTGGCCGCACTGATGGCCATCGAGAGAGAGTTGCGCAGCTTACGGCAGGTCGTCAGGGAACAGGGGGCGCGGGATGATAGTTAAATTTCATGCCAGGGGAAAAGGTGGTGGCAGTGGTCCGGTTGATTACCTGCTGGGGAGGGAGCGTAACCGGGAAGGGGCAACGGTGCTTCAGGGTAATCCGGAAGAAGTCCGGGAACTCATCGATGCCACGCCATTTGCGAAGAAATACACGTCCGGTGTTCTGTCGTTCGCGGAGAAGGAACTGCCGCCGGGAGGACGTGAAAAAGTGATGGCGAGCTTTGAGCGCGTACTGATGCCAGGTCTCGAAAAGAATCAGTACAGCATCCTGTGGGTGGAGCACCAGGACAAGGGACGGCTTGAGCTGAATTTTATCATTCCGAACATGGAGCTACAGACCGGAAAACGTCTCCAGCCGTACTACGACCGGGCAGACAGGCCGAGAATTGATGCCTGGCAGACGCTGGTGAATCACCATTACGGGCTGCATGACCCCAACGCCCCGGAGAACCGCCGGATACTGACTCTCTCTGATAACCTGCCGGAAACGAAACAGGCGCTTGCTGAGAGCGTCACACGCGGGATAGACGCTCTTTATCATGTAGGGGAGATAAAAGGCCGTCAGGATGTGATTCAGGCTCTCACAGAGGTGGGGCTTGAAGTGGTCAGGGTGACGCGAAGCAGCATCAGCATTGCAGACCCGAACGGCGGGAAGAATATCAGGCTGAAAGGAGCGTTTTATGAGCAATCTTTTACAGACGGGCGCGGAGTTCGAGAAAAAGCTGAAAGAGAGAGCCGAATCTACAGAGAAAATGCTGAACGACGAGTTCAGGAAGCTCGGCGAGTCTGTCAGCGAGGCTGTGACCTCAAACGAGACGAAAATCAGAGACGCTATAGCCCTGTTCACAGCCTCGACAGAGAAATCGCTGGAAAAACACAGGGAAGGGGTGAAAGAGGCGATGATGCAGCACAGGAAGGACGTGTTAAAGCTGGCAGGGAATACGGGCATGATGTTACTGGGGATAGTCTTTCTCCTGTTTACCGCGAGTGGCGGGACGCTCTGGTATCTTGGCGGGAGGATACAGGCGAACCTGGAAGAAATCAGGAAGCAGGAAGAGACATTGCAGAAACTGAACGCGAAGACATGGGGCGTGGAGTTTGTGCAGGACGGGAACAGGAAATTTCTGGTCCTTCCGTACGGGAAATCAGCAGAGGTGATTCCCTTTCAGGGGAAAGAGTGGGTACATCTGAAGGAGTGACACAGAATGACAGAGCTGGAAACACATTTGCTGAACGCCTTAGAGCAGCTGCAACAGGACTATATGCAGCGGCTGAGCGAATGGGAGAGCGCCTTCGTGGAATTGCAGAAGATGTTTTCGCGTACGCAACGGGACAACGCGATGCTGAACGAGCGGGTCATGCAGTTGAGTCAGCAGGTGCAGCACTTGAGCGAGCAGACAGAACGCTTGAGCCAGTTATACAGCGAGAACTGGAGATAAGAGAGGAACGACTGATACAGGAGCGCGAACATGCGTTATCCCTGGAGCGTGAGCGCCAGCTGGAAATACAGGAACGCACACTGGATGGTCCTTCGCTGGGATGGTGAAACTATGAAAAATGGCAGGTTAAGTGGATTAAGACAGGCTAATGTGGTCTGTACCATCTGGTTGCATAGGTATTCATGCGGTTAAAATTTATCAGGCGCGATTGCGGCAGTTTTTCGGGTGGTTTGTTGCCATTTTTACCTGTCTGCTGCTGTGATCGCGCTGAACGCGTTTTGGCGGTGCGTACAATTTGTAATTATGTTAAATATAATAGATAAGCTCAGGGTGGGGGCCTATGGCTTATATTTGACTATAAAGCTATTTATCATTTATTTTCCATCTCGATGCATTATTAATAAATTTCTTTTATTACAATAAAAGACGAGGATATGATTTACTTTTAGAGTATGTGATTTGATAGGCAATGCTGTTGATATATAGCATTTAATGCTTATCCTGTATTGGGGTTTTAAATTATACATTATTTAAATACTAAACTCTCTAAGAGTCGGAGGAGAAGTGATGTTGTAAATAAGAATACATGAGGACTGATGCCAGTGATTCTAATATTAAACTATATCAAGAAATTTCCTCAACTGATGTATTGATTTTTTGTAAGGGCGCGTTTATGTAAAGAGGTGTATGAATAACAAGAAGTAAATAAACGTCATTATATTACATATAATGGTTTTCTATTTTATTTTATTATTGTGTTCGTTGCAATAAAAGAAGCTGTTTATATAAAAATATGCGTGTGGTTTATGATAAGCTAAAAATACTTTTTGTAATTAACAAAAATGTGTTGATTTTTATTAAGAATCAAGTTACAACGGACATGGGTGCGTTTCTAGTCGTTTATCATTGTAACCGGTCTCAATGTGAGAAGCGCACCCAATTCTTATTTTCCGCAATGTATAGACATACAGAAAAAATTCTCTCTCATTGGTGTTGAATTAAACATCATTCAAGTGATATGTATATTTATTGTGCGAAATGCAGAGGGAAAATATAGAGAGGCATATGTTTTTATGCCTTTATGTTGTTGTGGTGAGAGTGTAAGGGTGCATCATGTCATCTTTGAATGTTAAGTGTGATGTGCCGGAGGAGGGAATAGTCTGATGCTAAATTTTTTCTTTTAGTATCCCTCCCTCCCCCTCTTTCTCTCATGAGTCAGAGAGGTTTTATTCTCTGTTAGAGGGGGGGGATATAAACATATAAGCTATTGCTTATTTTCTTCCTCGGTATATCCAGTTTCTGTATTCGCTTATATTATTATACTTGTCATTTCTTAATTGACTGGTTCTTTCATAATTACTCCAATAGTCTAAAAACTCATCCTCTGAGTCAAATATTCCTTTTCCTTCTACAAAGTCTTTATAGTGGGCATGAATGCTACCTATATTTGTTGTGTTTCCAGATCCTGCCAAATCTCCAGCAATAACCCATTTATCTTGTAAGAAAACCTTTACGCCTTTGTATGGTTTAGGGATTTCATTGAGTTCATTTATATTATATGTTTTTAAAGATGATTTTCTTGTAGCAACTCTTGTATATACATATCCGATTATCCAATGGGCGATATATTGGTCAAATGGATAAACAATATTTTTTGTGTTGTTTCGTATAAAGCTGGTATACCCACCAAGAGTGAACTTGATTTTTTCGTTTTCTTTGTTTGTATATGTTGTTTTTATATCTATTGCAATTTTTTTATTTGGTTCGCTTGGTTTGTAAAGAGTAAAGTCAGGATAATGATTTTGTTGTTTAGGTTCTTCTACAATATACCCATGTTTTTCTGCTATTTTATTTATTATTGGTCTTGAGAATAACTCAAATATTGTGCTTAGAACTTTTGTGTCACTTCCCAATGGGTATATTTTTCCTTCTGCAGATATTATTCCGCATACATCATATTTTTGATTTTCATCATATAGTGCATTAATTAAATCAGAACGAAGACTCATGTTTTTTTTCCATTATTACTTCTTTAAGTGTATTTATTGGGTCAATTCCTATTGCAAAACAGATGGCTATAAATTCGTCAACGTCAACGCGTCTTTCTCCTTGTTCTATTTTAGATATGTAGGATTGTGGCTTTCCAAGTGCCTTGGCAACCTCTCCTTGAGAGAGTTTACAAATTACTCTATTTTTTTTTATGATTTCTCTTACAGACATAGATTTACCATCATTTTTTTTATATATTATGCACCCCAAAATGGGATAACCCAAAATGGGTTTCTTTGGCATATTTTTTACAAATGGTTCTTATTATGAAAGATAAAGTTTTTGTTCCGCCTATAAAATCGCAAGGGATTAAGACTAAACTGGTTCCGTGGATAAAGAGAATTGTTCCTAAAAACTTTAATGGGGTATGGGTCGAGCCGTTTATGGGGACTGGAGTTGTTGCCTTTAACGTTGCTCCTAAAGATGCATTATTATGTGATACAAACCCTCATTTGATTTCTTTTTATAATGCATTGAAAAATAAAGATATAACAGGGGATCTTGTTAAGGATTTTTTATATCGTGAAGGTGAAAAACTCTTATTAAGTAATGGTGAGTATTATTATGAAGTCAGGGAAAGGTTTAATAATTACAAGGAACCGTTAGATTTTTTATTCTTAAATAGGTCTTGTTTTAATGGTATGATTAGGTTTAATAGTAAAGGAGGGTTTAATGTTCCTTTTTGTAAAAAACCAAACAGATTTGCACAAGCATATATTACCAAGATTTCGAATCAAGTTGATAGGATTTCTGAAATAATATCAAAAGGGAACTATACATTCTTGTGTCAGTCATTTGAAAAAACTATTGGCATGGTAAATAGGGATGATGTTGTTTATTGTGATCCTCCATATATTGGTAGGCATGTTGATTATTTTAATTCATGGGGGGAGCGTGACGAGCGTTTATTATTTGAAACGTTATCATCTTTGAATGCTACATTTATAACGTCTACGTGGCATCATAATGATTATAGGGAAAATAAGTACGTTCGTGATTTATGGTCATCTTTTAGAATATTGACAAAAGAACATTTTTATCATGTTGGAGCGTCCGAAAAAAACAGATCCCCGATGGTAGAGGCGCTAATTACAAATATAGCCAAGGATATTATTGATCACATTGAAAAAAGTAGTGGGGATATTTTGGTAATTGAAGAGTGATGGAGATGAGGACATAAAGTGACCACTCTGTACGTTTATCGTGAGAGGGGATATGTAAAAAGATCTCAAGATCCTCTTGAGATCCTTTTTTTTCGCGCGTAATCTGCTGTCTGTAGACGAAAAAACCACCCTGGCAGGTGGTTTTTCGAAGGTTAAATAATCCTGGCAGATTATTTAACCGTGGTAACAGGGTGTACAAGACCGCTGCCACCAAATCTGTCCTTTCAGTGTAGCCGCAGTTGGTCCTTCACTTCAAGAACTACGTATCAGCAATTTCTTGTACATCCTCTACCAGTGGCTGCTGCCAGTGGCGTTAAGGCGTGTCTTACCGGGTTGGACTCAAGACGATAGTTACCGGATAAGGCGCAGCGGTCGGGCTGAACGGGGGGTTCGTGCACACAGCCCAGCTTGGAGCGAACGACCTACACCGAACTGAGATACCAACAGCGTGAGCTATGAGAAAGCGCCACGCTTCCCGAAGGGAGAAAGGCGGACAGGTATCCGGTAAGCGGCAGGGTCGGAACAGGAGAGCGCACGAGGGAGCTTCCAGGGGGAAACGCCTGGTATCTTTATAGTCCTGTCGGGTTTCGCCACCTCTGACTTGAGCGTCGATTTTTGTGATGCTCGTCAGGGGGGCGGAGCCTATGGAAAAACGCCTCCTGCGCGCCCTTTTTCTGGGTCTTTGTCTTTTGCTCACATGTTCTTTCCGGCGTTATCCCCTGATTCTGTGGATAACCGTTTACCGCCTTTGAGTGCGCTGACACCGCTCGCCGCAGTCGAACGACCGAGCGTAGCGAGTCAGTGAGCGAGGAAGCGGAAGAGCGCCTGGACGTGCATTTTCTCCTTACGCATCTGTGCGGCATTTCACACCCGGCATGGGGCACTTTTCATACAATCTGCACTGATGCCGCATGGTTAAGCCAGTATACACTCCGCTGTCGCTACGCGACTGGGTCAGGGTTTCGCCCCGACACCCGCTGACGCGCCCTGGCGGGCTTGTCTGCTGCCGAAAACGCTCGCGGACAAGCCGTGAGCGCCTCCGTCAGCTTCGTTATGTTCCTGTTTCACTTTCAGTCTCAAAGCGAACCTGGATGCTGTTCTGGAGTTCTTCCGCGAGTTCGTGCAGTCGTTCGCACATGGCCGCCTGTTCGTCGGCATCCAGAGCATCCAGTTTTTCAAGCAGTGTCAGGCTCTGGCTTTTGATAAATCGCGCCATATTCAGCGCAGTTTGTTGCTGTTTGTTCACCTTCCGTTGTTCTCCGTCAGTACCGGGTGTCGGGTGGACCCTGACCAGGTGGTAATTGTAAGACGTTGCGGGCGACGGTATTACAATTGCACATCCTGTCCTGTTTTTTTAGGACGTATCATGGCACAGCATATCAACTGATAAATAATCCCTGTGCAGTGCAGCCGCTGTTGCATAAAATTTCGCTCTGCGTCGAGTGTTTCTTAATCAATAATTCCGCTGATACTCCGGAAAAACGCGAGTCTGTTCTCATGCCTGAAATGCCCACACCCCACGCAAAAACAATTTTTTGCTGATTTTTCTTTATAAATAGAGAGTTATGACAAATTAGTTCTTCTTGCTCTCTTTGTGATATTTAAAAAAGCGGTGTCGGCGCGGTGTTGTAGCTGCGCCAACACCGCTTTTTAGGGGTGGTACTGACTATTTTCATAAAAAACATCATTTTATATTAGGGGTGCTGCTAGCGGCGCGGTGTGTTTTTTTACAGGACGCCCCTGGGGGCGCTGCTAGGGGTGTCTGTTCAGATATGTAGCAATGAGTCAGGGATTCACGAACTGAAAATGTCCGAAAATGTGTCTCATGGGCACCGTATGCGCCCAAACCGATCGCCATTCACTTTCATGCATAGCTATGCAGTGAGCTGAAAGCGATCCTGACGCATTTTTCCGGTTTTCGCTTGGTAAAACATCTCTTTTTGCGGTGTTCGCGGCAGAATCGCGTTCAGCGCGTTTTAGCGGTGCGCGTAATGCGACGTTATGGTAAATGAGGCTGTTGAGTTATTAATGTTATGTCGTAATGTACGTATATAATTCAGGCGAAGATGAGAAAAGATGAATAGATCTGATATGAATTACCATGATTACTCATGGACGGCTGTACAAGGAGATAATCCACGAATGACTAAGCTAGATGCCACGCGCTTTAGCCGTCATGAGGGTTATGAGGTGTTAGATTTGATTAATTCCTTCCAGGCCAAAGGGGGTGGTGCTCTGACGCTAAAATCACAGCAGATTATCGAGTGGATGCTACATGAACGCCTGCCATCCAATATCCAGGGGCGAGCTCAGGTTAAAGCGTGGGTGGTTGATAACTTCTCGCAAATGAAGGATGGTTATCCATTCTGATAAAAAGCCCGCTACAGCGGGCTTTTTCATGAGCTGTGCTCAATGAGGCATTATGGTAAATTGTTATGGAGTGGGCATGTCTGTATATGATGCCTGGTGGGGTGATGCTGCCAACTTACTGATTTAGTGTATGATGGTGTTTTTGAGGTGCTCCAGTGGCTTCTGTTTCTATCAGCTGTCCCTCCTGTTCAGCTACTGAAGGCGTGGTGCGTAACGGTAAAAGTACTGCCGGACATCAGCGCTATCTCTGCTCTCACTGCCGTAAAACATGGCAGCTACAGTTCACTTACACCGCCTCTCAGCCCGGTACGCACCAGAAAATCATTGATATGGCCATGAATGGCGTCGGATGTCGCGCCAGTGCACGCATTATGGGCGTTGGCCTCAACACGATTTTACGTCACTTAAAAAACTCAGACCGCAGTCGGTAACCTCACGCATACAACCGGGCAGTGACGTCATTGTTTGCGCGGAAATGGACGAACAGTGGGGCTACGTCGGGGCTAAATCGCGCCAGCGCTGGCTGTTTTACGCGTATGACAGGCTCCGGAAGATGGTTGTTGCGCACGTATTCGGTGAACGCACTATGGCGACGCTGGGGCGTCTTATGAGCCTGCTGTCACCCTTTGACGTGGTGATATGGATGACGGATGGCTGGCCGCTGTATGAATCCCGCCTGAAGGGAAAGCTGCACGTAATCAGCAAGCGATATACGCAGCGAATTGAGCGGCATAACCTGAATCTGAGGCAGCACCTGGCACGGCTGGGACGGAAGTCGCTGTCGTTCTCAAAATCGGTGGAGCTGCATGACAAAGTCATCGGGCATTATCTGAACATAAAACACTATCAATAAGTTGGAGTCATTACCGTCAGAGTGAATTACGAATCAATGAGCACACTGTGAATTCGCATAGAACCAGAAACATCAGGCGATGCTGATTTATGCC
>OHKJ01001018.1_pt1 | contig 11514 bp, 6 predicted proteins | sample 1568791 | NCBI WGS metagenome assembly OHKJ01 (sample SAMEA3879584, study PRJEB24766) | human gut metagenome | biome: human-associated habitat; feature: feces | place: USA | collected 1985/1987 | reverse complement strand
CTGATTATTTGCAAATTATTAATTATAATGCTAAAAATAATAAAATAAGTGTTTTTGATATTAAAATAAAATCTATCTTTGTTGCTACGAATATCCCCCTTAACAATAATACTATTATGAAGAAACTTCTGCTACTGATCTTTTTATTGTGTAGTACCTTCTGGTGTCAGGCACAAACAGACCGGATTATTTTGGGTGACGAACAAACTTCCGAGTATTTTCCCATCCTAAAGGATAAACGGATTGCCATTTTCTCTAATCATACAGGAATGATAGGGGATAAACATCTATTGGATGTTCTTTTAGAAAACAAATTCAATGTAGTTGCCATCTTCTCGCCCGAACATGGTTTCCGTGGAAATGCAGATGCAGGCGAGCACGTATCCAGCTCAGTAGACTCTAAAACAGGGGTGCCAATTCTTTCTCTTTATGAAGGGAAGGACAAAAAGCCAAGTAAGGCTTCAATGCAGAAATTTGATATTCTGATAGTAGATATACAGGACGTAGGATTACGTTTTTACACCTATTATATAACGATGTGCCGGCTAATGGATGTCTGTGCGGAATATAACAAGAAAGTTTTGTTATTAGACCGTCCTAATCCGAATGGGCATTATGTAGATGGACCGATTCTGGATATGAAATATAAATCAGGTGTGGGATGGTTGCCGATTCCTATTGTACACGGAATGACATTAGGGGAACTTGCATTAATGATTAATGGAGAAGGCTGGTTGCCTGGTTCACGCAAATGTGATCTGGCAGTGATCAAATGCAAGAATTATACACATCAGACTAAATATCAGCTGCCAATTCCCCCATCTCCTAACTTACCGAACATGAAGTCGATATATCTATATCCGGCTACATGCTTTTTTGAGGCAACTCCCGTCAGCTTGGGTAGAGGAACTTCACTCCCATTTCAGGTTTATGGACATCCCAATATGACCGGATATAGCTACAGTTTCACCCCAAGAAGTATTCCCGGAGCAAAGAATCCGCCGCAGCTGAATAAACTGTGCCATGGAGTAGACCTAAGCAATATGAGTGATGAAGAAATCTGGAAACGAGGTGTAGATTTATCTTATGTCATCGATGCATATCGTAATCTGAATCTGGATGATCATTTCTTCCGTCCATTCTTTGAATTGCTGGTAGGAAGGGATTATGTACGAAAAATGATAAAAGAAGGAAAAAGTGCCGATGAAATTAAAGCTATGTGGAAAGATGACGTTGAGAAATTCAAGGTGCAACGTAAACCATATCTGCTTTACGAAGAATAAATTCATGTACTATTATAAATCATAAATCAACCCTATGAGCCCGATATCTGTAATCATTACTATTGCCGCTTATTTCGTGATCTTGTTCACTATTTCTTATATAGCCGGCAGAAAAGCCGACAATGAAGGTTTCTTTGTTGGCAACCGTAAATCGGCCTGGTATGTTGTGGCATTTGCCATGATTGGGTCCAGCATCTCCGGAGTGACGTATGTATCAGTACCGGGTATGGTGGCTGGCAGTAGTTTCGGTTACCTGCAAATGGTATTGGGATTTGTTGCGGGACAGTTCATCATAGCATTCGTATTGACGCCACTGTTCTACCGGATGAACCTGGTATCCATCTATGAATATCTGGAAAATCGTTTTGGTATGTCTTCCTATCGGACAGGCGCATGGTTCTTCTTCATCTCTAAGATGCTGGGAGCCGCGGTACGTTTGTTCCTCGTATGCCTGACACTTCAACTGCTGGTATTCGAACCGTTTGGATTACCATTTATTTTGAATGTGGCCATTACCGTAGCATTAGTATGGCTCTATACGTTCCGGGGTGGAGTAAAATCTCTGATTTGGACAGATTCACTCAAAACATTCTGCCTGGTGGTATCCGTAGTTCTCTGCATCAGTTATATTGCTTCGGATCTCAATCTGTCGCTTAGCAGCATGATCAGTACAATAGCCGATAGTGACATGTCACGCATCTTCTTCTTTGACGATGTAAACAGTAAACAATATTTCTTCAAACAATTCTTTGCCGGGGCATTCACTATGATTGCCATGACAGGGCTGGATCAGGACATGATGCAACGTAACCTCAGCTGCAAGAACTTCAAAGATTCACAGAAAAATATGATTACGAGTGTTATATCACAGTTCTTCGTAATTCTGTTGTTCCTGATGCTTGGAGTATTGCTTTACATCTTCGCTGGTAACCAAGGCATTCAGGTAGAAAAGAGCGATGAACTCTTCCCATTGATAGCCACCGGTAACTACTTCCCTGCAATTGTAGGTATCTTGTTTATCATTGGACTTATTTCTTCGGCTTATTCCGCTGCCGGCTCAGCACTGACAGCTTTAACAACTTCCTTTACAGTGGATATCCTCGGGACAAAAGGCAGGACGGAAGAAGAAATCGTAAAGATACGCAAGCGGGTACATATCGGTATGGCTGTAATTATGGGTATCACGATATTCGTATTCAACCTATTGAATAACACAAGTGTAATCGATGCCGTATATATACTGGCAAGTTACACATACGGCCCCATTCTCGGATTATTCGCATTCGGTATATTCATGAAACAACAGGTTCGCGACAAATATATCCCATTGGTAGCCATCCTCTCCCCTATCCTTTGCTTCATCCTGCAAAAGAATTCGGAAGCCTGGTTCAATGGGTATCAGTTCAGCTACGAACTGCTGATATTCAACGCTCTGTTCACGTTTATCGGACTCTGCCTGTTGATCAGAAAAGATAAGAACTAATAATTAACTTAATACATCATCCATGAATGTAAGACTTCATTTTTTGTTCACTTTGCTCACCGCCTCCCTGATCCCCCAAACGGGAGGCGCGCAAGAGCTTCCGACGGATGTCCGCCAGGAAATCGGTAAGTTTCTGGACGCAACCGCACGGAAAGAGGTTTCCGTAGGGCGCATCCGGATTGACTCTGTCGCCATTGAAGAAAATACGTTGCAATTATTCGCTAACATGAACTGTGCATATATTCCTTTCCGGGAAGATAATGTGACAGAGATTTATCAAGGTGTGCAGGCACTGCTTCCGGCAGAGTTTTCAAAATACAACCTGCAAATCCGCACGAATAAGCGTAGCATTGAAGAATTAATCCCCCAAGCACTACGCAGCAAAAAGGACAAAAAAGCCAAAACATTCAATCCGGCCGGGACAAAACCTTTAGTAACGGCCCTTTCTACCCCCTATACCCCTACAAATGGACTAAAGAACCGTCACATTGCTTTGTGGCAGAGTCATGGCTTCTATTATGAGCCCAAACTGACACGCTGGGAATGGCAACGCGCCCGCATCTTCCAGACGGTGGAGGATTTATATACGCAAAGTTATGTACTGCCTTTCCTGGTTCCCATGTTAGAGAATGCAGGAGCTAATGTGCTGATGCCCCGTGAACGGGATAGCCAAATAGCAGAAGTTGTCGTAGACAATGACGGTTGCCTTCACTCCCGCTCCGTTTATACAGAAAAGATAGGCGATAAGAACTGGATGCAAGGTACCGGTGAAGGTTTCGCCCATCTGCGCGATCAATATATCAATTTTGAGAACCCATTCCGTGAAGGAACTTTCCGCACTGTCGAGACGGTAAAAGGTAAGAAGGAGAAAGAAAGTACTGCCGAATGGATTCCTGAACTCCCGTCAACCGGACAGTACGCCGTTTATGTATCCTATAAATCATTGCCAAACAGTACGGATGATGCCCTTTACACCGTTTATCACAAAGGAGGAGTCTCCCAATTCAAAGTGAACCAACAGATGGGTGGCGGCACTTGGATTTATCTAGGTACATTTGGTTTTGATGCCGGAAAAAGCAATGCCGGAAAAGTTGTTTTAAGCAATCGTTCTGAGAAAGCCGGACGTATCGTTACCGCTGATGCCGTAAAAATCGGAGGTGGTATGGGAAATATGGCCCGCCGTATCTCTGATGCAGGTGCCACAGAGAATATTAAAAGTTCGGATGGCAATGCTGCCATAGTGCATAAAGAAATGCCGAAGATAGATTACCCGTATGAGATAAGCGGTTATCCCCGTTTCTGCGAGGCAGCACGCTACTGGCTTCAATGGGCAGGTATTCCGGACAGTGTTTATTCCGACAGCCAAGGTAAGAATGACTATACGGATGATTACAAATGTCGTGGTATCTGGGTGAATTACCTTGCCGGTGGTTCTACGGTTAACCCGACAGAACAAGGACTGAACATCCCGGTAGATATGGCTTTCGCCTTCCATTCAGATGCAGGAACTACGCTAAACGATTCTATCATCGGAACACTGGGTATCTACTATACCAACGTTTACAATGAAGAATACGCCAACGGAGCATCCCGCTATCTGGCACACGACATGACAGACCTGATTCAGTCAAATATCGTACGGGATATCCGCAGCCTATACGAACCGGATTGGACACGCCGCGGTATGTGGAACCAATCCTACTACGAAGCACGTGTGCCCCGTGTTCCCACTATGTTACTGGAATTACTTTCTCACCAGAACTTTGCAGACATGCGTTATGGTTTAGATCCACGCTTCCGTTTTACGGTAAGCCGTGCAATCTATAAAGGTATGCTGCAATTCATTTGCTCGCAATACCACATGGACTATATCGTTCAGCCGTTGCCTGTCGACAATATGGCATTGAAAATGGTAGGCGAGAATGAAATAGAACTAACCTGGCAACCCGTAGCCGACCCACTGGAGCCAACGGCAAATGCTGAAAAATATATAGTTTATACCCGTATCGGAGATGGCGATTTCGATAATGGCGTGTTGGTAGATAAGAATACCTATCGCACCGCCCTCCCTGCCGGCATGGTATGCAGTTATAAAGTAACTGCCGTCAACAAGGGCGGAGAAAGTTTCCCGTCCGAAATACTCTCAGCAGGACGTGCGTTTAATAGTTATAAGCGATTAGCGATGAGTGATAAGCAGACAAACGCTAATCACTCAGATATCGTGCTGATAGTAAACGGCTTCGACCGCATCAGTGCTCCGGCAGATTTTGTCGCACCTGTTCCCGGAGATACTTTACTTGCCGGTTTCTTAGATGATCTGGACCACGGCGTACCTTATCTGAAAGATATCAGCTACATCGGTAAGATGAAAGAATACCGCCGTTCCATTCCATGGATGGACGACGATGCTTCCGGCTTCGGCGACAGCTATGGCAATTACGAAGATAAAGTAATCGCCGGAAACACATTCGATTATCCCGCTATTCATGGAGCCGCCATTTTGAAAGCCGGATATTCTTTCATATCTTGCAGCGATGAAAGTGTGGAAAATAAAACAATGAACCTGAACGACTATAAGTATGTAGACCTGATATTAGGTAAAGAATGTCAGACCAAAATGGGACGTGGCGGTGTAAAGCCGTTAGAGTTCAAAACATTCAGCCAACCCATGCAGGAAGCTATCACCGCATATTGCGGACAAGGCGGAAACATCTTCGTCTCGGGTGCTTATGTAGGAACCGACCTTTGGGACAATCGCCTTGCCCCGGCACAGGAGTCCGATAAGAAATTTGCAACAGAAGTCCTGAAATATAAATGGCGCGTGGGGCAGGCAGCTACAGAGGGTAAGGTGAAATGTGTAGCTTCACCGTTCCCCGCCCTTTCAGGCAACTATACATACCATAATGAACTGAATGCAGACAGTTATGTGGTAGAATCACCGGATGCCATCGAACCGGCAACAAAAGATGCATACACCGTAATGCGCTATTCGGAAAACAATCTGAGCGCCGGAGTAGCTTACAAAGGCGACTACAAAACCTGCATACTGGGCTTCCCGTTCGAAGCATTGCGCACCGCCTCTGAAAGAGAAGCGTTGATGAATGCCATCCTGACATTCTTCAGTGAAAAAACTAATTCATTCAAGCAATAATATACTAAAACCAATCATCATCTATGAAGCGAAGACTTTTAATAATGTTCCTGTTGGGCTGCCTGCTACCGTTCGCGGTACAGGCACAACATGGCACATTCCGTTTTGCGCAAATTACAGACATCCATTTCAGCCCCAACAACCCCAACCCGACGGAAGACTTACTACGTTCCGTCGCGCAAATAAATGCGATAGACAGTATCGATTTTGTTTTGGTTACGGGCGACATCACCGAAGAGGGCGACCGTACCACTATGCTGAAAGTCAAAGAGACATTGGATTTACTGAAAGCGAAGTATTACGTGATCCTCGGTAACCATGAAACCAAATGGAGCGACTCCGGTTGTACTGCCTTCGGTGAGATTTTCGGCGGCGAACGCTTTGAATTCGAGCATAAAGGCATCCTGTTTCTGGGTTTCAACTCCGGGCCGTTGATGCGTATGGCTTACGGACATGTCGTTCCGCAGGACATCCGTTGGATGACGGAAGAAATGGATAAGTTTGGAAAAGATAAACCGGTTATACTTGTCACACACTATCCGTTACTGGATGGAGATGTCGATAACTGGTATGAAGTAACAGATGCAGTGCGCCCCTATAACATTCGTTTGTTCATCGGCGGGCACTATCACCGTAACCGGGATTTGCGTTATGATGGCATTCCGGGTATTTTGATGCGCAGCAACCTGCGTGATAAAGATGGAAAACCGGGATATGGCATCTATGATATAACGAAAGATTCGATCCTCGTCTACACGCAACGCATCGGCGAACCGAAAAAGCAATGGGCCGCTTTCTCGCTGACTCAGCCCTATTATGATCGTAATGGAAAAGCAGAGAAATACCCCGACTTTTCAGTCAACACAGAATACCCGAATGTGAAAGAACAGTGGGTAGTGCAAACCGGTGCAGGTATCTATTGTTCGCCTGCAATAGAAAAAGACAAAGTGTTCGTCGGAGACGATATGGGGTACCTGACTTGCTACGCCTTGAAGAATGGAAAGAAACTATGGAATTTCCAGTCCGGTAAGCGCATTGTAGGTACTCCTGCTGCGGCAGATGGTATAGTCGTATTCGGTTCTGCCGACCGTAACATCTACGGTCTGAACAGTAAAGACGGAAAACTGCTGTGGACTGTAAAAGCAAAAGCCCCGGTACTGGGTGCGGTAACCATTGAAAATGGAATTGCCTACATTGGTGCCAGCGATTCTACTTTCCGTGCTATTGATATCCTTACAGGTAAAGTGCTCTGGGCATATACCGGTGTGAAAGGATACATTGAAACCAAACCATTGGTAACAGCCAACAAGGTGATCTTCGGTGCCTGGGACAATACCCTCTATGCATTGAATAAGGCAGACGGCAAGGAATTATGGAAGTGGACAGGCGGTTTAACGCGCATGCACTTCTCACCCGCAGCCGTATGGCCGGTAGCCGCAGAAGGCAAAGTATTTATCACCGACCCACAACGTGCCATGACGGCTATCAATATAGAAAACGGAGAAACAGTGTGGCGCACTTTCCAGTCTATGGTACGTGAAACAATTGGCCTGTCGGAAGATGGAACGCGTGTATTCAGCAAGACCATGAACGACAGTATTGTCTGCTATGCCACACAGGGAGATCACCCCCGCGAATTATGGGCAAGCAACGTCGGCTTCGGATACGAACATGCACCCTCCATGCAAGTGGAAAAAGGAGGCGTAATGTTCGGCAGTACCAAGGAAGGACTGATCTTTGCTTTGGAAGCCCAAACCGGTAAAATCTTGTGGAAACATAAGATAGGTAACTCACTGATCAGTACCGTAGTGCCGCTGAACGGACGACAGGTATTGTTCACTGCTACCAGTGGCGAAGTGGGACTGCTACGAGTTAAGAATTAAAGAATTAATAATTAAAAGCAATATAGGACATTATGAATAAAATCAATTGCTTCGTTCCTTTTTCAGGAGCTGCACAAGCGGAAAAGACAGTAAAAGGCCTGCAAGAAACCGGCTTAGTGAATAACATTTATCTGCTCGCCCTACCGGACGTTACAGAAAACCTGCCCGGATGTAGTACCCTGCACATGCAATCCATCCAGTCCAGTGCGGCCATAAGAGACATAGCCGGACATAGCGATGCAGAATATACGCTGATCTATACAAAATATACGACGCTCGAACTGGGTTTATTCGCCCTGGAGCGTATGATACACATTGCTGAAGACAGCGGTGCAGGCATGGTGTATGCTGACCGCTACCAGGTAAAGGAAGGTAAGCAAACCAATGCCCCGGTGATCGATTATCAATTCGGCTCATTGCGCGATGATTTCGACTTCGGTTCCGTGCTGTTATTCCGCACAGATGCATTCAAGGAGGCCGCTGCCCGCATGAATGAAGACAAATATAAATTCGCCGGGCTTTATGACCTTCGCCTGAAAGTAAGCCAGAACGAAAGTCTGGTACACATCAATGAGTATCTGTACAGCGAAATTGAAGACGATACCCGCAAGAGTGGTGAGAAGATATTCGATTACGTGGATCCCAGAAACCGTGACCGCCAGATTGAAATGGAACAGGCTTGTACCGAGCATCTGAAAGAAATCGGTGGCTATTTGGCACCAGAATTCAAACAAATAGAATTTTCAGCAGGCAACTTCGAATATGAAGCTTCGGTTATCATCCCCGTACGCAACCGTATCCGCACCATCCGTGATGCTATTCATTCGGTATTGAAGCAGAAGACCGACTTTAAGTTCAACCTGATTATCATCGACAACCACTCTACGGATGGGACCACAGAAGCTATTGACGAATTCAAGAACGACGAACGCCTCATCCATATCATCCCCAAACGCAATGACCTGGGTATTGGCGGTTGCTGGAACATGGGTGTGCATCATCCCAAGTGTGGTAAGTTCGCTGTACAATTGGACAGTGACGACGTGTACAGCGATGAAAATACACTGACCACTATGGTTCGTGCTTTCTATGAACAGAATTGCGCCATGGTGGTAGGTACTTATATGATGACGGACTTCAATATGAATATGATTGCTCCGGGTATTATCGACCATAAAGAATGGACACCCGAAAACGGACGCAACAATGCACTCCGCATCAATGGTTTGGGGGCTCCTCGTGCTTTCTATACACCGGTGCTGCGTGAAGTGAAAGTTCCGAATACCAGCTATGGTGAAGACTATGCACTGGGATTAAACTTCTCCCGCCAATACCAGATCGGCCGTGTGTATGACGTAGTTTACTTGTGCCGCCGCTGGGATGACAACTCGGATGCTTCACTGGATATCGTGAAAATGAATGGTCATAATCTGTATAAAGACCGCATCCGTACCTGGGAACTCCAGGCACGCGTGGCGAAGAATAAGAGAAGATAAACACTCCATGCGTTTTCCGCACTTGTACCACACAAGTGTTTCTCAGATGAAATGCTTGTGTGCTACAAATGTAACGCAAGTGTCCCTCACATGAAACGCAAGTGTTATGCAACACACTAATAAGTAACCAGTTACAGCATTCAATATGAACCAAACCATAAACAATCTGCTTACCGAGCAACTTGCCTCCTGGGAAATGGCTCGTAACAACTACGCCGCCCTTTCGGGTGTGCAAGTGAAGGAACTCGATGTAAACGGTATTCCGTATAAGGTACAGTTCAATCCTGCACGTATCGTTTCTTCGGGAGCTAAAGTAGATGCCCAGTCCATCAAGGAACGCAAATGTTTTCTCTGCCCGGCCAATTTACCGCCGGCGCAGAAAGGAATTCCGTTCGAAGGACATTATAATATCCTGGTCAATCCGTTCCCTATCTTTCCCCGCCACCTGACGATACCGGAAGTAGCACACGTGAACCAGCGCATAGCCGTCCGTTTCAAGGATATGCTGGCATTGGCACAGGCGTTGACGGATTACACAATATTCTATAATGGTCCCAAATGCGGTGCATCCGCCCCCGACCATGCTCACTTCCAGGCAGGCAACAAAGGTTTCATGCCTATTGAAAAGGACTGGCGCGAACAGGTAGCAGGCAAAGTGGCAGATTACAGTGAAGCTACCCTCTGGTACTTGAATGACGCTCCCCGTGCGACATTGGTCATCGAAGCAGTCAATAAGAAACATGCTGCCGCCCTGTTCGATATCATTTATCACTCACTGGACATCAAGCCGGGAGATGACGAACCAATGATGAATGTATTGGCATGGTACGAAGATGAGAAATGGATCGTATGCGTATTTCCACGTGAGAAGCACCGCCCAGCTTGCTATACAGCCGAAGGAGATGCCAATATTCTTATCAGCCCGGCATCCGTAGATATGGGAGGAGTATTCATCACCCCACTGGAAAAAGATTTTGAGAAACTAACGGCAACGGATATTGCGGCAATCCTCGGAGAAGTCTGCCTCAGTACAGACGAATTTTACAAATTAAGACAACGCATAAAAGAACAGTTATGAAAGAGCCTAAAGTACATGTAGGTATCCTGTCCGGACAAAAGATAGAATTCACTCTGTTGAATACCTATCGCATGAACGGTGCAGAAGTAAGTGGGAAACAAACCGCTCTTTTCGATGATGGAAAAATCCTTTGGAGAAACCATCATTATGAAGAACTACTGTTTGAACCTCTGTACGAGGCTACAGACTCTTTCGAATTGCAGGATGTCACCATCGGTATCAATTTTCACTGGGAACGAAAAGAAAACCAACGTTTCCAGGGAGCCCTGAAAATTATCATAGAAAACAATACCCTCACCGGCATCAACCGCGTAAACGTAGAGGATTATTTAATCAGTGTCATCTCCTCGGAAATGAGCGCCAACGCTTCTCTGGAATTACTGAAAGCACATGCAGTGATTTCACGCAGCTGGCTACTTAATAAGTTGACAATGGACAATGGACAATTGACAGTGGACAGTGGACAATTGACAGAGGACAGTAGACAATTGACAGTGGACAGTGGACAATTGACAGTTACTATGCAGCATGATAGCGCAGCCAACTGTCAATTGTCAACTGTCAACTGTCAACTGTCAATTGTCAACTGCTCTGAGTATTTTTCCAAAGCTCGTTCAAATACTTCCCTTGCCTCGTCCATCGTACCATAAAACTCACCACCCGAAGCATTCAGATGACCACCGCCATTAAAGAATTCGGCAGCCACTTTGTTACAGGGAAATGTACCTACAGAACGTAAGGATATCTTAATCATCTTAGTTTCCGTATCTTCACGCAAAAAACAAGAAAAGCAGACATTCTTAATGGAAAGAGGTATATTGACAAAGCCTTCGCTATCACCTTTGATATAATCAAACTGGCTTTGTTCATCTCTTGTCAAAGAAATCAACGCAGAGTTATACTCACGATAAACCCTCATATTTGACAAAACATATCCCATCAGTCTCAGACGACTCTCCGAATAAGTGTTGTATACTTTTCTATAGATATCATCCTTATCAATCCCTTTGGAAAGAAGTTCGCTGATGATAAAATAGATTTCCCGATTGTTGGAGTTGTAGGTGAATCCGCCTGTATCCGTCATCATACCTGTGTAGATACATTCGGCTCCTTCTTTAGAGATGTCGCTAAAATAGCCCA
>OHKJ01001013.1_pt1 | contig 11539 bp, 7 predicted proteins | sample 1568791 | NCBI WGS metagenome assembly OHKJ01 (sample SAMEA3879584, study PRJEB24766) | human gut metagenome | biome: human-associated habitat; feature: feces | place: USA | collected 1985/1987 | reverse complement strand
TCTCCGCAAGGCTTTTTCTGCCCCATAAGGCCGGCAATTATTCCGGTGAGTACATCTCCTGAACCTGCCGTAGCCATACCGGGATTTCCTGTAATATTAGTATATGTTTTCTGCGAGTCTGTGGCTACAACGGTAGCCTGTCCTTTAAGTACGGTTATCGCTCCGGTTTTTTCATAAAGCGCCAGAGCCGCCTCTCTCCGTTCTTCTTCAGAGCCTCCGACTTTATATCCCAAAAGCCTGTCCGCTTCTCCCGGATGAGGCGTTATCACCGTCTTCCCCTCATGTCTCGCTTTTATCATACCGAATAAATCATTATGAGCTATGATATTGAGCGCATCTGCATCCAACACTACCGGGCCGTCAAAATCAGTTATTATTTTTCTTACAGCCCGGACGCTGTCTTCCCTTTCTCCAAGTCCCGGACCTGCCGCCGCCGCGTCATAACGGCTCAGGTCTATTTTTGAAAAGTCGCGCTTCAGACACGTAGCTTCCGGAACGCCTGTCTGTACTATGGGAAATAGAGCTTCCGGTACGGCTGCCTGTACTAACCCGCTTCCTGCTCTCAGGGCCCCTTTGCAGGAAAGGATAGCGGCTCCTGCCATTCCGGCAGAACCTGCGGCGATCAATATGCGTCCGCAGTCTCCTTTATGTATTTCCCTTTTTCGCTTTTCGATTATATTCTGGACAAACTCCAGAGTAATAATACAGGATTCCATAAAAAATTACTCCTATCTCAGTCGGTCTCAAATCCGTTTTATCTCATTTTAATCTAATATGTTGAAAAAATCAAATCGCCGCCGCAGCACAGTGTGGTGCATAATATAAGTTGCTGCAAAAGTTTTTCCGGCCGGCGTCTGACTGCCGGTGAAAAACCGAGGCCTGAATCTCTGTCTTTTTTCGTCCAAAAAAGCGTCCGTTACAATTTTCTGTGAAACATAAAACGTCCGAATGATCGGACGTTTCGCTCATCTTTTTTTCTCTACAACCCCAGAAACACAGACGCCATAATAAAATATATGGAAAGGGCTACCGCATCGGAAATGGACGAAATAGCCGGATTAGCTATGAGCGCAGGGTCCAGGTTGATCTTTTTTACCAAAAGAGGTATCATGCTTCCCAGTATTTTGGCAAATATCACTATGAATAGCATTGCGCTGCATACGGTCAGAGCTATCATGACTCCATAACCGTCTATCAGACAGATTCTGGCGAAATTAAACGAACTCAGAATAACCCCTATTATCAGTCCTATTCGGGCCTCTTTCCAAAGGACTTTCGGAGCGTCGGAAGGTTCCACCTCGTCCATGGCTATTCCCCTTATGATAAGAGTAGCAGCCTGAGAACCGCTGTTTCCCCCCGTACCCATGAGCATAGGCATGTATGCCACCAGACTTATCACTTCAGATAACTTAGCTTCAAAGCTGGTTATTATCATGCCGGTAAATATATAAGCTACCATCAAAATCAAAAGCCACGGCAGCCTGTTGATGGCATGCTGCCATACCGACACATCCAGATAATCTTTATCGGAATCCTCGAAATCGATGATTCCGTTCATACGCTCTATGTCCTCCGTATTCTCATCTTCGATTACGTCCAGAATGTCGTCGAAGGTTATTATGCCTACGAGCCTATGTTCTCTGTCAACTACCGGCATAGCTATGAAACCGTATTTTTTGAACTGTTCTGCTACTTCCTCCTGATCTTCATAAACGTCTATCCACACATAATCCGTGTGCATTATATCTTTTATCTTGATATTATCGTCTGTCACTACCAGGGTGCTCAGAGAAACGATCCCTATCAGTTTGCGGCCCGTATCTTTTACGTAACATGTATAGATGGTCTCCGCGTCCATTCCCTCTTTCTTTATATGCGCCAAGGCTTCTCCTACAGTCATCTCTTTCTGCAGACTTATATAGTCCGGCGTCATGAGGCTTCCCGCGCAGGTGTCCGGATAATTGAGAAAAGTGTTTATGAGTCTTCTCTCGTCTTTAGGCGTCTTCTCGAGGATCTTATCCACCAGATTGGCGGGAAGTTCCTCCAGTATATCTATCTTATCGTCAAAGTCAAGTTGCTGAACTATATAGCTCAGCTCTGCGTCGGTTATCCCGTCTACGATCTTTAGCTGGTCGTCGGAAGGAAGGTAAGAGAACACCTCCACCGATACATCTTTTGGAAGAAGCCTGTAGATAACTATCGTGGATTCGAGAATATCCGGCTCTTCAAGCATTTCTTCAAACATCTCGGCTATATCGGCCTCATTGTGCTTGAGAAGTTCGTCTCTCGCCTTAAAATACTTCTTTTCTTCTATCCAGCCGAAGATCTTTTCGAGAGATTCTTCTATGGCCTGATCAGCCTCTCTTATCATGTTTGAGTCCATTAAAATCTCCTCCTTTCACATATCCCGGAAACTTCGGGACTTGCAAGGAGATCCTATGATCGGCTTTTTTCTTCCCGGAGCAAAACAGGATATTTTATTTTTTCAAAAGTTTTCCCGTCAGGAACAGTATCCATTTTTTACTCCTTTCATTTCGAATAGCCTTGATAGACTTATAAGGCCAAAGCCTATAGGTCTTTATCTTTTGCTTAACTATTATATATCATTTTAAAGAGTTTTGGCAAGGCGGAAGTTGATGATTTTCATGCAGGCTTTCATACTTAAGAAAACCTATATTTTCAACGGCTTTTACTTAGAAAAAACAGTTATGAACATCATAAAATTTGGATTGAAAAAAATACACAAGAATATTGTATACACGGTGTTGACAAGGTCTTTAGATAGTGTTAAATTGAGAATATGAAGACTTTGTTGTATTAGTAACAAAACCATAATGTTAAAGAGAAGAGGAGATTAACCATGGCAAACATTGTTGAGAAGTACATTGAACTTGCTAAGAAGAGAAATCCGGGCGAGCCTGAATTTCACCAGACTGTTGAAGAGGTTTTAAATTCCATCGAACCGGTTCTTGAAGCACATCCTGAATACATAGAAGCCGGCCTTATCGAAAGACTCATAGAGCCTGAAAGAGGAATTTCATTCAGAGTAGTCTGGACTGACGACAACGGAAATGTTCAGGTGAACAGAGGATACAGATATGAATTTAACAGCGCTTTGGGACCTTACAAGGGCGGACTTAGATTTGCTCCAAGCGTATATCCTGGAATCATCAAGTTCCTGGGATTTGAGCAGATATTCAAGAACAGTCTGACCGGACTTCCTATCGGCGGAGGCAAGGGTGGAGCAGATTTCGATCCTAACGGAAAATCCGACGCTGAAATAATGAGATTCTGTCAGGCTTTCATGACTGAATTATACAGACATATCGGACCTAATACCGATGTTCCTGCAGGAGATTTGGGCGTAGGCGCCAGAGAGATCGGATACCTGTTCGGACAGTATAAGAGAATCGTCAACAGATATGAAGGCGTTCTCACCGGAAAGGGTCTTTCCTACGGCGGACTGGCAGGAAGAACTGAAGCTACCGGCTACGGTATCGTATTCTTCGCAAGAGAAATGCTCAAACACTGCGGAGAAGAACTGAAAGGCAAGAAAGTTGCCATCTCCGGTTTCGGTAACGTAACTTGGGGTACCGCTCAGAAGCTTAACGAATTAGGAGCCAAGGTCATCACTATCTCCGGTCCGGACGGATACATCTACGATGAAGACGGCATCTCCGGAGACAAGGTGGATTATCTCCTCGAGCTGAGAGGTTCCGGAAAGAACATCTGCGCTCCTTACGCAGAAAAATATCCTAACGCTAAGTTCTTCGCCGGCAAGAAGCCTTGGGAAGTTAAGGCTGACCTGTACATCCCTTGCGCTACTCAGAACGAAATCCGCATAGAAGACGCCAAGACTATGGTTGCCAACGGATGTAAATACCTCTGCGAAGGCTCTAACATGCCTACCACCAACGAAGCTCTGACTTACCTGATGGAAAACGGAGTTGTCGTAGGACCTTCAAAGGCTGCCAACGCAGGCGGAGTTGCCTGCTCATGTATCGAAATGGGCCAGAACGCAGGTCACACTGTATTCTCACCTGCACAGGTATACGAGCAGCTGGAGACTATCATGGTCAACATCCACAAGCATGCTGCTGAAGCTTGCGAAAAGTACGGCTTAGGCTACAACCTGGTAGCAGGAGCAAACATCGCAGGTTTTGAAAAAGTTGCAGAAGCAATGATGGCTCAGGGCCTCGTATAAAAGTATTATAACTCAGCGGCTCGCCGCTGGGTCCAAATCGAAAAAACTCCCCGGATATCCGGGGAGTTTTTAGCTTCTGATAAATGCAAAAGAGGGAATTATTTTCTTTTCGTAGATGAGGGCCCACTCGAAGTACCGGGTATGGTCGAAACGAGTGGATGAGGGCCCACTCGAAACAGCTATTTTACCGAAAATGAGTGGGTGAAACCCCACTCGAAAGCCGGAAAAACTTGAAAACGAGTGGGTCTGCACCCACTCAAAACGCAAACCTTTACGAAAATGAGTGGAACCCAGCCCACTCGAATATAACCTTTTTCCCCAAACGAGTGGGCGTACTCCCTTCGCAGAATTACATATATTGGGAGAAAATTACCCTCAAGTATCAGCTTTCTTGTATTTTGTGGGAATTTTCATCCACTCGATTTATGGTTTTTATAAAAAACGAGTGGGTATTACCCCACTCGAAATACCCATCTTAGTGAAAACGAGTGGGATAAGCTCTGATTAACATAGTACCATTACACGAAATCTGTAAAAATAAATACATCAATTATGATCATATAGCTGCTGCAGGGGAGGAGCCTCTGAGCCGCCGGTTTTCGTTTGGCTTGCAGTATTTATGGAATAGAAGATGAAAAGGGAAGTTAGCCGATCTGAACGGTTTATTTATACCCTATCTCTATTGAGGCCATGAGACTTTTATGGTAGAATGATTTTGCGGTATCTGTCAAAACTAACACAGGCGCCGTATCGCAAGGACAAGCTATATTCAGGCAAATATCAATACTTTAGGAGAAATATATGACACCCACGTGGAAAAATCACTTGCTTCGTTTTCTTCAAGGGGCCCTCATAGGCACGGGAGCTATACTTCCCGGTATCAGTGGCGGCGTGCTGTGCGTCGCTTTTGGAATATATGAATCCATGATGGCTTTTTTATCCCATCCTCGCAGTTCCTTTAAATCTAATTCTTAGCTGCTTCGGCAGTCTTAGCTATCTCACTGTTCTGCGGGCTCATCTGCGGAACCGTACCGGATCTCATGAAGAAATCGGCGGCGGCAGGAGCCGAAAAAGGCTGGTCATTTTTTATCATCGCACTGATCGCCTCTTTCACGTTCTTTCATATACTCGACAGCGGAATGGAAGGACATATATCGCCTAACTTCGGATGGTACATCTTCTGCGGCGTGATCTGGGGACTCAGCATGATAGTCCCGGGGCTCAGTTCTTCATCCATACTGCTGTTCATGGGCCTCTATCAGCCCATGGCCGAAGGTATTGGAAATATCGATTTCGGCGTCCTGATTCCCATGATGCTCGGTTTTATAGTAACGGTAGCTGTCTGCGCAAAGATCATGAACAGGCTTATCCAGCAGCATTACGGAGTACTATCAAAATTTATTTTAGGATTTGTGGTATCTTCTGTACTCATGATAGTACCCACCTCGTTTTCAGGCATACTGCAGCTGATCTTAGGTATACTGTGCTTCGCGATAGGTTTCATTCTCGCCCGCATGATGGATGTCCGCCGTCCCGAGGAGTGATACAGTACGTCTAACTTTTTTCTTTCAAATATGTTTCTATAGCATCTATCACTTTTTTCATCATCTTATAGACGCCCCAGCTTTTAAGCTTTGCGGCGCTTTTTTCTTTATATAATCTTACTTCTTCAGAACCGTCTTGGCATATGGATTTTCTGTTTCTCATTTCCTCAAGACTTTGGTCTGTAAGATCTTCAAAGATCATATCCTCAAGAGAAACTATACCCATATCTTCCGCTACATCAAGGGCGTCGCTGGCCTTGCGGCTGATACTCGAGACGTCAAGATCCTCCGTTATCTCTATTTCTATCGATAGCCTCTTAAGAAGTTCAAGAGGCGGATCCTTGGCTTCTCTGAGAGGCTTTACGAAATTCTCTAAAAGCGGCCGAGTATAACCGTAAAAAAATTCTTTTCCCTGAATCTCCGCTGCAATCTTTATCATCAGGGACCTCCATTCCATATTGGCATAGCAGCCATATTCCCATCGAAAGACATCTCTCTTCCCAGACGGATATCTCCTCACATAATACGGATCAGAAGTATTGATAATATCTATCAGCTCTTCTTCGCTTTCAAAAGAAATCCCCCTGCAGATACAGTAGAGCAGCAGACACGGATTGCTGACGGTCACCCACTTACCCCTCTTCGACAATATCCCTCTGAACAAGGCTTCCTGAGCCTGTTCATCGTCTCTTATATATTCACGGAAGGCCTCAGTATTTTTGAATCCTTTCTCAGAAAGCGCATCCTCAGGCTTGTAAAGCAGTTCCGCAGCGTAAGCCGCACAAAAAAGCATTATCTTAGTGATGATTCGGGCGTCTGCGCCGCTCATTCCCATAAACATCAGAAGCGCCAGCATGTCCATGTCAAGTCGTATTTCTTCGCCTTCTGCCGATTCTATCCCCTTTTTGAGATTTTCAACATCCGCGCTGCTTCCTATCATATGCTGCACGAACCAGGGCTCTCCGGTCTCTTCAGCCTTTATCAGCTTTTCTTCTATAGACTTTTCAAAGCCGGCAAGCGCTATATACTGCGCCACGTCTACATCTTCTTCGTCCATATCCCACTCGAACAAAGTTTTATAGCCCTCGTCCATGATAGCCCTGATATTCCTGTTCTCTTCCCGTTCTCGTCCATAATCGTTTCCGAACGGGCCTTCATGCCGATTTGACTCTTTCTCGTCGTAATATCTGCCACATATGAGCTTTATTTCATTCTTGTACGCATCCGTATAACGGAGCCCGTACTCTCTGAGTATAGCCGGCGTCTCATCTATGAGAAAATCCATCTTGTCGGGATAATCCTTTTCCAGATAATCAAGAGTGTCCAAGATGATTTTTTTAATGTTCTTTTTCATAAAGCTCCTGTATTCTTCGGAGCGCTTATCATAGGCCTCAGGATATATGTCCTCAAAGTACTTGAAATCCACCAGCTGGTCTGCAAACCGGCAATGTTTAAGATACAGATCTATGATCTCATCTCCGTCAAAGTGCATCCCCTGCTCCTCACACACTTTTACGAGACCGATGAATTCCGGCATTTCGATTATGGGGTCGAAGCATATATCATCTTGTTTGCTTTCAAAATGCGAGAAAAAATCTTCCACATATTTTTTTATAAAGTTCCACTGCCGATCTCCCCTGACGGGTTTTGCATGGAGCATCATGTGATACGCCCTTTCAGTCCAGCATTCCTGCCACAAGAAGAATCGTTCTCCCAGATATGGATCTCCCATATCCTCTAACTTCATAGGAAGCTTGTAGAACTCCTCTACACACCTGTCCGCCACCTGCCGTCTCAGCGCTTCATTGCGGCAGATCAAATTCAGAAGAGTCATGAGCTGATTGTAGAACACGGCAGAATCGCACACCTTAGGCACATACGTCTCCTGATTTGCAGCAATATAGTTTCTGACGAATTCTTCTATGGAAGGATTCTCAAAGTATATGCGTATGCCCTCCTCCTCTTCATCCCAATATGTGGTGATAAACGACTTTTCCAGCTCTGATACGGCCGCGCCGAAAGCTTTTGCCTCCTCCGCCCCGCCTTGAAGTCTTATATAATTGCCGTAAGTAAGCCTTATGTCCTCTAAAGAAATCGGAGTATAAGAGACGGCGATCATCATTATGATCATCCTGGCCTCGCGGGACAGCTCCGAGAAGATTTCTTTCCAGAAATTTTCCGGATAGTCCAGATAATAGATCAGCATCCTGGCATATTCTTTTGGAGGAATATCGTCGTTTCTCTCCTGCTTCAGGTATTTTTCGATCACACGAGGGCTGTATCCCGGATGTCTGATGATTTCCTGACAAGAATAAAATATGGACTGCACGTATTCGTATTCCAGATCGGAATTTTTAAGATGTGAAAAGAGGATTTTAGCTTTTTCCATAGCGCTCATATCCTTCAGCACACATTCCATCTTGAAATTTTCGATCACATCCCTCAGGCCGGGACTCATATCCATTTCCTGTCGGATTATATATTCTCTCGTAGTTATGATCAGCCGCTTATTTTCATTTTCTCTGACCCTAGTAATAAAATTCTCCAGCTTCTCAGCTTCTTTTCTCCTGCTGTCTCTGTGGAAAACGCTTCCCCAGAAATCATCGAGTATGAAGACCTGCTTTTTAGCAGTAATATCCCACCTGGCCTCGGCTTCCTCCAAAGTATCTGCCCATATGAATCCTTCAAAATCCTCGATGTCCAAAAAATCCAGGGCCAATATATAGGCTATAGTAGTCTTCCCCATACCTGCCTCGCCGGAGATCACGACAACGTGGGTCAGATCCAGTATCTCAAGAGCCCTGCCGTATGCGTCTGTCCGCACGAAGCTGGGGCTTATCTTGAGAGCCTTCTCATATGCGGACAGGCTTCTGTTCCTCGCCCCCTTTTCCCAGGCGGCAGACAGTATCCTCTCTGCAAGTTCTGCGTCCGGAAGCCAAAGTTTTACCATCTGTCTCTCTATATGAGAGAATTCGGGCTCTGCCAAAAGGCCGTTTATATAAGCGCCGTCCATCAGATCATCGCTTTTATTTATATATCCCTTAAAAAGAGCTGTTATCTTATCTGTCTGAGGCTTGGTCAGTATCAGTGAGACCGCCAGTATGTATCTGTCCGGATTAAGTTTTCTGACCTTGATAACTTCCTCTTTAAGTTTTTTATAAAGATCGCCGAAATTCTTATATCTCTTTGCCTGCACCACTACTTTCTCACATTCGTCGAACCATAAGCCGTCGGCGCCTTCGTCTCTGCCGCTCTTAAACGTATGGAGTCGTATATGGTCGCGGTGTTCTATCAACCGGCAGGCCTGATCCTGAAAATCGCCCCAGTCTAATCTTTCGTTAAAATCATATTTTCTCATCTCTTCTACATCCTTATGATCTTTCCGCTGTCCGTAAGATATAAATACGTTTCCTTAACTTTCTTTCCGGCCGCGGCCTCGAGGGCTCTGCCGTAAATTTCCATCTGTACTTGGTATCTGTGTCTCACTTCATCTTCGCTTCCCCGGCTGTTTCCGGTCTTATAATCTACGATGACAAGCCCATCCTCCTCTTCGAAAAAGCAGTCTATTATTCCACGTATTATAGCTCTGCCTCCATCCTTTTCCGTCATGAAGTTGAACCTCTTTTCTTTTTCTACGCGGCGGCTTTGGGCCATCCTTCTTCCAAGATCGGATGAGGCGAAATCAGTCAGTTTGTCTGCGTCTACTATCTCTGCTTCTCCCTCCGTTAAGAGTTCTGATTGAACCATGGATTTCACCAGCTTTTCTATATACGGCTTCCCCTCTCTATGTGCGGCTCCTATGTCCATATGCTCTAAGACGCAGTGATATATAGTTCCTCTTGCCATAGATCCTATGTCGCTTTCTCCCGTCATAAACTTAGGCTGACCCAGATTCTCTATAGCCCTGCGGCCATGACTGTTAAGCTCGCTTACAGAATATTTGGTTCGTATCTTCAAGTCTTTGGCGTGGGGATATTCAAATGTCATTCTCCTCTCTATCTCATCTGGAATATCGATGTTTCGGCTTTCATCCATGATCTTCAACATTCGGCTTATGCTGCGCCTTCTGCCTTGCGACAGGCCTGAAAGGAGTCTGTCGTTGATTATTTCAGCATCGCCCAGGGAGGCTATTATCTTGCCTGTCATGGAAAAATAACTGGCGTCTGAAGGCGCAGAGTTTTTTACCTGATCCAGCTCCTTTTGAGCGTTACCACATATACCCAGCAATATCAACCTGTCCATAGCTCTGGTAAGCGCCACGTATAATATGCGTTTTTCTTCGTCGGCCTCTTCCCTCCTGAACTTTTCTTTGATCATGTTCTGAAGCAGAGTCGTCCTGTACCAGCGCGCCTGTGGATCTATCAGAGGAAATCCTATCCCCAGGTCCTTGTGAAATACGGGAGATTTTCCGGCGGAAGTATAATTAAGCCTTCGGCAGAATCCCGCTAAAAGCACCATGGGAAACTCCAAGCCCTTGGACTTATGAACCGTCATTATGCGTATCAGATCGTCCTTTTCGCCCATCATCTTTACCTGCCCCATCGAAACTTTCTTCTCCTTTACGGCTTCTATATACCTGATAAATCCGTAAAGGGAGCCTCCCGGCGCTTGTCCGTATGCACCGGCTTTATCTGTCAGCGCCCGAAGGTTAGCCTGTCTCTGGCTGCCTGCGGGCATAGCTCCCATAGCGATATAAAATCCAGTGTCAAGCATCAGTTTCCATATGAGCTTGTCCAGCGGCATTATCTTGCTCAGATCCTGCCACCGGGCGATGGATGAGAGCGCCTCCCGGCACTTTTCGGCAAGGGCGTCGCCCGATCCTGCTTTGGCATAACTGGAGAAAGCTTCGTAGTAAGATCCATTCTTAAACTCTATGCGGATCTTCACCATCTCTTCTATGGAAAATCCCAGCATCTCCGATCTCATGAGGGTTAAAAGATGTATATCCTGTTTCGGATTGTCTATGATCTGCAGCGCCGAAAGGAAAGTATTGATCTCCATGGTGTCAAAGAATCCATCGTTGTCGTCTATGTATGCCGGCAGATTATTCTCCGTCAATATTTTATAAAAAACATCGCCGTAATTCTTCACGCCTCTCATCAGTATGACTATATCTCTCTTCTCGAGAGGTCTTTCGCAGCCTTCCTTTCCATCGAATATCAAGGTCCCAAGCGAGTCCTGTATGATAGAGGCTGCGGCGTAGGCCTCTTTCTCCGCCTTCATTATATTCTTCAGTTCTTCGTCTATATCCGAATCGTCGTCCCAAGGTACCTGGGTCAGCATCAGCCTTGGTTTTGCCCGGCATCTCTCGCTTCCCGGCGCCCCCGCGTATAACTTCGCGTTTTGGTCGTAGCCCTCCATTATCTCCTCAAAGATATTATTTATGAAATCTATGACCGGCTCCTTGCTCCTGAAATTTTTATTCAGATCTATCTTAATCGAATTATTGCAGGTATCTCGACTGTATAAATCGTATTTTCGCTGAAATATCTCCGGTTCTGCCAGCCTGAACTTGTATATGCTCTGTTTGATATCGCCTACCATGAACAAGTTATCGGGTCTCTTTATGAGATCGATCAGCGCCTCCTGTATCACGTTGCTGTCCTGATATTCATCGATGAATATGTGTTTGAATCTGTCTCGGTAAAACCCTGCCGCCTCTTCATCTTTCAATATCTCATAGGCGTAATGTTCTATGTCTGCAAAATCGGCCAGATTCTTTTCGGCCTTCTTTCTGCGGTAGATGTTATCATAACGCAGAAGTATCTCCTCCATGTACAAGGCCGGCTCG
>OHKJ01001010.1_pt1 | contig 11559 bp, 6 predicted proteins | sample 1568791 | NCBI WGS metagenome assembly OHKJ01 (sample SAMEA3879584, study PRJEB24766) | human gut metagenome | biome: human-associated habitat; feature: feces | place: USA | collected 1985/1987 | reverse complement strand
TATAATCTAAAGTTGTACGACTGCTTAACACATCTCCTAAAGAATAGTTCAAACGATAACGAAGTTGATGGTGAAAAATAGGAAGTGTTAGTGTTCCTTTACTACCTGTCCAATCCCGTTCCTTGCGTTTATAGCGGTACTTCAGATACATGGATAGATGGCTGCGTGGAGTGAAAGTGGCTTGAAGCAATCCATCTGTTCCGCGAGAGGGTTTATTTACTCTGTATTTTTTCCACGGAAAAGAAAATAAATCGAATGAGGCGAAGAATTTCCAATAGGCAAAAGGAGAAGTCTCCATGCCGATATAATATCCCTGTTCATTTTGTGTCGTACTTCCTTCACCAAAAGAATGGGCAAACATGGCCCAATAGTTATAAGAATAAAACCGGTGTATCAACATGATTTGAGTGTTTTGAACCGGTGAATACTGCAAACGGTTCAAAGAGGCCCAACCTTGTTTTCCTATGGCCGTCTCTCCTTGAAAAGAAAAACGATGCCAGCGATAAGCATAATCAATCCCTAGATTATAGAAGTTGTTTCCATGAAGATTGTATTTGGAATAGCCTGTTAATTCCGGTTCGTATGGTCGGTTGAAAAGGTAGTAAATACCCGTGATACCCAGTCGGATACGGTTGTGTTGATAACTCACGTTTCCACCTGTTAATTGCATGGTGAACAGGTTCTTCTTATCTGCTTCCTTTTGACTTCGATGTAGCCCGGTTTTATAGATAGAGGTGATTGCTCCGTCTGTGATTACTCCATCTAATGAACGGTGTGAATAGAAACCGGACATATCCCAATCTTTTGCCAAAGAAACAGTGGCAGCTACTCCTCGGAAATAGTTGTATTCGTCGGTAGAAGAATGTTTCTTTATTCCGCCACTGCGATTGTTGAAAGAAGAGGCATAAATTGTTTTTCCCATCAGATAATCAGTGCTAATCACTAATCCTTGTCCGAAACTAAGCCGATAGTTACCAATAGCTAATGCTTTTAATCGTCCACAATCTTTTAATAACAGATAAAAGGAATAATAATCATAGCCGTAGCGATTGTGTAAAGCTCCAAAAGGTTCTCCAGCATCTTTTTCAGCAACGACTCCTGCATAGAGTCGGTCACTGTATCGGAAACTGTATTTCACAGAGTTATAAACAGAAGGTCCTAAATAGGTATGTTCATAACCTTTTCGCCTATAAAATGGTATATCAAAGCGAGTTAACAGCTCATTCTTTCCATACTTTGCTGCGCTTTTCAATAGACTTTTCCACCGAAAAGCAGGTTCATTGTTAATAGCTTTTATACAGACAAAAGGTAGTAAATACTGGATTGTTTGCCTATCCATCTCTTCTACCAGTTGAAGTTCATAGATGGTTTTCATCTGTCCGTGTATATAGATGTAGGCCAGCAGATGTTCAATCTGAATATCACTAAGGAAAGGAAACTGTTCGAGTTGTTCACGGGTAGCAACATTCAAATTAACTGGTTCCTGCATACGATTGGAAAGTTCTTCCAATTCATTTTCCCAATTAGGAGTATTAACAGAGTTATCAGTTCCGTTATTAACAGATAAATCTTCAAGAACATCTTCTAAAAGACTTTCGGAAGGGTTTTGAGCACTACAAGCAGGAATTATTAACAGGCTGTTTATAATACTTATCAACCGTAAAAGTTGAATAGTTTTCATCAATAAAATGGTTTATTCTTCCTGCTTTTTTAACAGATAAGGCCGCAAAGATACTTTAAATAGGTTAACATCGAAGAGAAATGTCTGAATAATAAAATTTTAATTCTATTTTTGTATCGTGAAAAAGAGGCTTAACATAGTAGTAATGACACTGTTCGCTATCGTTTGCTGTTCGCTGAAAACGCAGGCACAAGAAAAGCAAAGCATCAATGGATACTTGGTTCCCATGTGTATCTACAATGGAGATACCATTCCATGTGTCCAGTTAAGAACTGTGTATATTTTCCGTCCGTTGAAATTCAAAAATGAAAAGGAACGTCAGGAATATTACCGACTGATTCGCAATGTGAAAAAGGTATATCCTATCTCCAGAGAAATTAATCAGGCCATCATTGAAACTTACGAATATCTTCAGACTTTGCCCAATGAGAAAGCCCGCCAAAAACATATCAAACGGGTTGAAAAAGGATTGAAAGATCAATATACTCCCCGAATGAAAAAACTATCGTTTGCACAGGGGAAACTGTTGATTAAATTAATAGACCGCCAAAGCAATTCTACCAGTTATGAACTGGTGAAAGCATTTATGGGACCTTTCAAAGCGGGATTCTATCAGACTTTTGCTGCATTGTTCGGAGCCAGTTTAAAAAAAGAATATGATCCGCAAGGTGAGGACAAACTAACAGAACGTGTAGTGTTGATGGTGGAGAACGGACAAATCTAAAATCAATCGGCTTATAAGTTTATCAACCTCATAACCAATTGATCACTACTCAACCATACTAGTTATCATTTCAAGAATTAACAAACTTCCTGTAAGGTATTAATTTCCGGTTTCTCAGAAGTTAATACTTGAGTTCCCAGCTATTAATATGTATCATATAAGCTGTTAATACCTGACAACTCAAGTATCAACAGCCTGAAAACGAACTATCAACAACTATAATAATAACTACCCAACACCCATAGAATCAACATGGCTCCATATAGTTATAAACAGAACATAGTTATTGATTATAAATGAATTAACTAAGCTATTAACTCGTTATAAACAACTTATTAACCAATCCTGTATTATGACTATTAGTGTAACTTTTTGAACAAATCCCAAATCACAATACCAGTAGTTACAGAAACATTCAACGAATGTTTTGTACCATATTGAGGAATCTCTATACAGCCATCCGAATGGTTAATAACCTCCTGCTGTACCCCTTTCACTTCGTTTCCCATAACGATAGCGTACTTCTTGGTTTTATCCAGCTGGAGTTCATCAAGCATGATGCTTCCTTCCGCCTGCTCTACAGAATAAACGATATACCCTTCATTTTTGAGGTTATCAACAGCATCAACAGCGTTATTAACATACTTCCAGTCGACAGTGAACTCTGCACCCAGCGCAGTCTTATGCATTTCAGGGTGCGGTGGGGTAGCTGTTATACCACACAGATAGATACATTCAATACGGAAAGCATCCGAAGTACGGAACACAGAACCTATATTGTGCAAACTACGAATATCGTCCAGCACTACCACCAAAGGCAGTTTTTCAACCTGTTTAAACTCTTCGGCACTAATACGGTTCAGCTCTGTTATTTTCAGTTTACGCATACGTCTTTTCTTTTATTATGTTCTTGTCCACAAAGGTAATTCTTTTCAGTTAACAAGGTGTTGATAACGGTTTAAAACCTGTCAAAACTATCGGCAAAGATTTTGAAAAATAATTCTTGCATTATTCAAAAGAAGGTATAAGAGGCCTTCGTTATGAACATTCCAAAAAACTAACCCAAAACTTTCTACACAGACATAAACATATTTTTCAGCACTTATCTGCCTGTTTATATCCATAAAGTTTTTAACTTTGCACTTTATCAACAGGGAGTTAATAGCAAACTTCCATTTGACGGCATTTAACGATGCTTTCATTGATAATGAAGCAAGTAGGATAGGATATCTTGCCCTTTATATCAGTTCATAACTGACTCATAAAGCAGAAGTATGGACTAATAACTTATCCGGCAAGAAAAATCGTATTTATTTGCTAACATTATTAACAGGCTATCATCACTAACAAAGTTTTTTTTTAAAAGGAAAGAAATAAGAATATTATTATGAATGAACTCATAAAGGCTATTAACGAGCTAAAGAAAGAAAAGAATGCAATCATTCTGGGACACTACTACCAGAAAGGGGAAATACAAGACATCGCCGATTACGTTGGCGACAGTTTGGCATTGGCTCAATGGGCAGCCAAAACGGAAGCGGACATTATTGTGATGTGTGGCGTTCACTTTATGGGGGAAACGGCAAAGGTGCTTTGTCCGGACAAGAAAGTGTTGGTACCCGACATGGCGGCAGGTTGTTCGTTGGCGGACAGTTGTCCGGCGGATCAGTTTGCACAGTTTGTCAAAGAGCACCCGGGATACACCGTTATTTCGTACGTCAACACAACAGCTGCCGTGAAAGCAGTGACAGATGTGGTGGTGACTTCCACCAATGCGAAGCAGATCGTGGAAAGCTTCCCCAAAGATGAGAAAATAATCTTTGGTCCGGATAGGAATTTGGGTAATTATATCAACTCTGTTACGAACAGGAATATGTTGCTTTGGGACGGAGCCTGTCACGTGCATGAACAGTTCTCTGTTGAAAAGATTGTGGAATTGAAGACGCAGCATCCCGAAGCATTGGTGCTGGCACATCCCGAATGTAAGAGTACGGTTTTGAAACTGGCGGATGTGGTAGGATCTACGGCAGCATTGTTGAAGTATGCAGTGAATCATCCGGAAAACACCTATATTGTGGCTACCGAATCGGGTATCTTGCATGAGATGCAGAAGAAGTGTCCGCAGACGACGTTTATCCCTGCTCCACCGAACGATAGTACGTGCGGATGTAACGAGTGTAGCTTCATGCGATTGAATACGTTAGAGAAGCTCTATGAATGTTTGAAGAATGAGTCGCCGGAAATTACGGTAGATCCGGAGGTAGCGAAGAAAGCTGTGAAGCCGATTCAACGGATGTTGGAGATTTCGGCTAAGTTGGGATTATAAAATTATAGAATCTAATATACTATGAAACTAAAATCATTCTTATTTTTTTTGTTATTGGGTTCTGTTTCTATTTTACAGGCTTCCGATAGGCCTCTAATTAAGATAGAAACAGAACGGACCAGCCTGATCTATCAGGTGGGGGATAACGGGCGTTTGTATCAGAAGTATCTTGGTAAAAGACTGAACCATGACTCTGATATACAATTTCTTCCGCAGGGAACCGAAGCTTATCTGACTCATGGTATGGAAGATTACTTTGAACCGGCTATCCACATGCGGCATAATGATAACAACTCTTCATTGCTGCTTAAGTATGTGGAGCATTCGAACGAACCGAAAGGTGACGGAGTCAACGAGACGGTGATTACACTCAAAGATGATAAATACCCCGTTACGGTGAAGCTTCATTATATAGCTTACGGCAAAGAGAATATCATCCGTACTTTCAGTGAAATCAGCCATCAGGAGAAGAAACCTGTTACCCTTAGTAAATACGCTTCTTCCATGCTGCACCTGAATAGTAGCAGATATTTTCTGACTGAATTTTCCGGCGACTGGGCACATGAAGCCAATATAACCGAAAGGGAACTGGATTTTGGTAAGAAAGTGGTGGATACAAAATTGGGTACACGTGCCAATTTGTTTGTTTCTCCTTTTTTCCAACTGTCTTTAGGTAATCCTTCACAGGAGAATGCAGGTGAAGTGCTTGTAGGTACTTTGGGATGGACAGGCAATTTCCGTTTTATTTTCGAGGTGGACAATAAGAACGAGTTGCGCATCATCAGTGGTATTAACCCGTATGCTTCTGAATATAAACTTCCCGCCAACGAAGTTTTCCGTACTCCGGATTTCTATTTCACTTATAGTTGTCAGGGTAAGGGTGAGGCCAGCCGTAGTTTTCATGATTGGGCACGCAATCATCAGGTAAAGAAGGGTGGTGAAACACGCATGACTTTATTAAATAATTGGGAAGCAACTTATTTTACTTTCGATGAAAATAAACTGATCGGTCTGATAGATGAGGCTACCAAATTGGGAGTGGATATGTTTCTGTTGGATGACGGCTGGTTTGCTAATAAGTATCCTCGTAGCAGTGACCGTCAGGGATTGGGTGACTGGGAAGAAACGGCAGACAAACTTCCGAACGGAATCGGACGTCTTGTCGAAGAATCACAAAAGAAAGGCATTAAATTCGGTTTGTGGATAGAGCCGGAGATGGTGAATCCCAAGAGCGAGCTTTATGAAAACCATAAAGATTGGGTGATTCATCTGCCTAACCGCGATGAATATTATTTCCGCAACCAAATGGTGCTTGATCTTAGTAATCCGAAAGTGCAGGATCATGTATTCGGCGTGGTAGATAAGTTGATGACCAAGTATCCGAGTATTGCTTTCTTCAAATGGGACTGCAATAGCCCTATTACAAACATTTACTCAATGTATCTGAAAGAAAAACAGTCTCATTTGTATATTGATTATGTGCGTGGACTCTATAAAGTGTTGGACAGAATCAAGGCGAAGTACCCTGATCTTCCTATGATGTTGTGTTCCGGTGGTGGCGGACGTTCTGATTATGAAGCCTTGAAATATTTTACAGAGTTTTGGCCAAGCGACAATACTGATCCTATCGAACGTCTTTTTATCCAATGGGGATTTTCGCAGGTATTTCCCAGTAAAACACTGTGTGCTCATGTTACCACTTGGAATCGTGGAACCAGCATTAAGTTCCGTACGGATGTTGCTATGATGTGTAAATTGGGATTTGATATTAAGTTGGATGATATGAGTCAGAGCGATCACTTGTATTGTGTTCAGGCAGTCAAGAACTATAATCGCTTGAAGCCTGTTATTCTTGATGGTGATTTGTATCGTCTTGTTTCTCCTTATGGCAGCAACCATACTTCTTCCATGTATGTGGGGAAAGATAGGAAAACAGCCGTGGTTTTTGCTTTTGATATTCATCCTCGTTATGGAGAAAAAACATTACCTGTCCGTTTACAAGGATTGAATTCAGATCAGATGTATCGTGTGAAGGAAATTAACATGATGTCCGGTAGTAGTTCTTCTTTGAAAGATAATGGTCAGCTTTTCTCCGGTGAATATCTGATGAATGTCGGTTTGAACGTTTTCACTACACGACAGTTGAATAGCCGTGTTATTGAAATTAAAGCAGAATAAAATATAGGAGAATATTTAAAGTAAAGATAAAATAGTCTTTGCAGGTTATTTTATCTTTACTGGCTGTACTACCAATTCCGCATTTATAAACTTCTTTTTCGTGATGTATGAAGTATATAACTAATGAGCAAGCAGAGTGAATTATTGTGCTTTATATACTGTTGGAATATGGATTATTAGCGTTGTAAGAACTCACAGAGCTTTTGTATGGCTAATGCACGGTGACTGATTTTGTTTTTTATATCATTTCCTAGTTCGGCAAAAGTCTTGTCATAACCTTCCGGTTGAAAGACAGGATCATAGCCAAAGCCTGATTCACCCCGTTTCTCTTTGATTATCTTGCCTTTTATTATTCCTTCGAAAAGATAATTCTTACCGTCCAATATCAACGAGATAGCAGTACGGAACTGTGCTTTGCGATTTTCCTTTCCTTCTAACTCGTGGAGCAGTTTAAGCATATTGGCTTGCGCGTCATGTCCTTTTCCGCCTGCATAACGTGCGGAATAGACTCCGGGAGCTCCATCCAATGCTTCCACTTCCAGACCGGTGTCGTCCGCAAAGCAGTTCAAACCGTAGTTGTTGTAGATAAAGGAAGATTTCAGCAACGCATTTCCTTCCAATGTATCGGCTGTTTCGGAAATATCTGTGTGGCAATCGATATCATTCAGGCTTAACAATTCTATTTGGTCTCCCAAAATAGCGGCTACTTCTTCCAGTTTATGGGCATTGTTAGTGGCAAATACAAGTTTGCGTTTCATCATTCTTTTTTATTTCAATAGAGTAATTCAATAACAATCAACTGATTATTTCAACTTGTCGAATCCTTCTCCGTATACTCCGATAACGGAACTTTGTGAGATAAATGCATTCGGGTCGATACGTTTCACCATGCGGAAGATGTCTAATGACTGGCGTTTTTTGGCGAGTACCACCAATACTTTTACATTGCCTTTGCTATACCATCCGGTACCGTCGAGCACTGTTACTCCACGATTGGTATCTTTTATGATATGGTCGGCTATTTCATCGTATTTCTTTGAGAAGATAAGAAATTGAACCGATTGACGGGCACTGTTGATAATCCAGTCTAATACGACACCAATAATGAACAGTGTGACAAAACCAAAGATAACACGACGCCAGTCATGGAATATAAAGTAGCAGGAACTGATGATAACTACGTCACAGATCATGATCATTCTTCCGAGTGATACATCTTTGTATTTGTTGACGATGGCTGCAATGATATCCGTTCCACCGGTACTTCCGTTATAATTGAAAGTGATGCCCAAGCCCACACCGCACATGGCTGCTCCGATAATACAAGCCATGAAATCTTGTCCGGGTCCAAGCAATAACGGTTTGCCGTCCGGTGTCATATCCGGTGCCACTATATAATTGTTGACTATTAATTGGAAAAGCCAAAGCAGGAATGTCAGCATAAAGATGGCGTACGTAGTTTTTATACTGAATCGGGGACCTAGCATACGGATGGCAAATGTCATCAAAACTGCATTGATAATAAAATATGACCATTGGATCGGAAATCCGGTCGCATAATAAATAATAGCTCCGATACCGGTAGTTCCACCGGTCGTTATCTGGTAGGGTAGTAAGAATGCCGCCCATCCCAAAGAATAACTTATCAATCCGAGAGTAATGTAGATATAATCTTTCACTTCCCTCATTAATTCCGCCTTTTCCAGTTTATACATAAAAGTAGATTTATATGATAGTTTCACCACAGATTACCGCAGATTATCACAGATTTATTCGTAATTCATCTGTGTAAATTTGTGTAATCTGTGGTGAGACAAATTAAAGTACGACGTTTACAATCTTCTTCGGAACAACGATAATCTTTTTCGGTGTCTTGCCTTCGATCCATTTTTGCGAACGTTCGTCAGCCAATACAGCCGCCTGAATAGCGTCCGATGTTTCATCTGCTGCAAATTCCATATTGAAACGTGCCTTTCCGTTGAAAGAGATGGTATAGTTGATAGTATCTTCTTTCAGATATTCTTCGTTGTATGCAGGCCATTGGGCGTCGCATACGGAAGTTTCGTGTCCCAATACATCCCACAACTCTTCGCAGACATGTGGAGCGAAAGGAGCGAGAGTGATAACGAGCTGTTCCAGAATCTCTTTTTTGCTACATTTCAGGTTGAAGAGTTCGTTTACGCAAATCATGAATGCGCTGATAGATGTATTGTAAGAGAACTGTTCAATATCACCAGTCACCTTCTTGATTAATTTATGAAGGCTCTTCAATTCTTCTTTTGTTGCAGGTTCGTCTGTCACCAGATATTCGTCTGTACGGCTGTAGAACAACGACCAGAATTTACGGATAAAACGGTGTACACCGTCGATTCCGTTTGTATCCCACGGTTTGGACTGTTCTACCGGGCCGAGGAACATTTCGTACATACGAAGTGTATCTGCACCGTATTTCTCAACAATCATATCCGGATTGACTACATTGAACATAGATTTACTCATCTTTTCAACTGCCCATCCGCAGACATATTTTCCGTCTTCGAGGATAAATTCGGCTGTTTTATATTCAGGACGCCATGCTTTGAATGCTTCCAAATCCAAAATATCATTAGATACGATATTTACGTCTACGTGAATAGGGGTAACTTCGTACTGATCTTTCAGGTTCAGTGAAACGAAAGTATTGGTATCTTTGATACGATATACAAAGTTACTGCGACCTTGAATCATTCCTTGGTTTACTAACTTTTGGAAGGGTTCTTCCATTACAGACACACCCATGTCATACAGGAATTTATTCCAAAAACGAGAATAAATCAAGTGCCCTGTTGCATGTTCGGTACCACCTACATATAGGTCTACATTTTTCCAGTACTGGTCAATTTTCGGATCAACTAATGCCTGATGATTATGCGGGTCCATGTAGCGGAGATAGTAAGCCGAAGAACCGGCGAATCCCGGCATGGTGTTCAGTTCCAGCGGGAAGACGGTTACATGGTCAATCTTCTCATTTTCTATGACACATTTGTTTACTGTATCCCAAGCCCATTTAGTTGCGTGTCCTAATGGAGGCTCACCTGTTTCGGTAGGCAGGAATTTAGCGACTTCCGGAAGTTCCAGCGGCAGGCTGGCTTCGTCAATCATATAGGGCATTCCGTCTTTGTAGTAAACAGGGAACGGCTCACCCCAGTAACGTTGGCGAGAGAAAATAGCGTCACGCAGACGGTAGTTCACTTTCACACGGCCCAGATTGTGCTCTTTTACATATTTCTTGGTTGTCTCTATCGCTTCTTTGATGGTCAGTCCGTTCAATGAAAGATCACAGTAAGGAGTGACATCAAGACGCGGAGAATTGCAAACAATACCTTCTTTTGCATCGAAACTTTCTTCGCTAACATCACAACCTTCTACCAACGGACGGATTTCCAATCCGAAATGTTTGGCAAATGCATAGTCGCGGCTATCATGAGCAGGTACAGCCATAATAGCTCCTGTTCCGTATCCGGCCAGTACGTAATCGCTGATCCATACAGGCACTGCTTCACCTGTGAACGGATTAATAGCATACGAACCACTGAACACACCGGTAACACTACGGTCGGCAATACGTTCGCGTTCCGTACGTTTTTTGGTACGATCGAGGTAGGCGTCTACTTCTGCTTTTTGTTCAGGAGTCGTTAACTGTGCCACCAATTCACTTTCCGGAGCCAATACCATAAAGGTAACACCGAACATGGTATCTGCACGAGTGGTAAAAATAGTGAATTCGAGGTCACTGTCTTTTACTTTGAATTGCACTTCAGCACCTTCTGAACGGCCGATCCAGTTTCTTTGGGTTTCTTTCAGAGAATCTGTCCATTCGATCGTGTCCAATCCATCAAGCAAACGTTGTGCATACGCAGATACACGCAAACACCATTGACGCATTTTTTTCTGGATAACAGGAAAACCGCCACGTTCGCTGACTCCGTCTACTACCTCGTCGTTAGCCAGTACAGTTCCTAATTCGGCACACCAGTTTACCATTGTTTCACCCAGATAAGCGATACGATAGTTCATCAGGATTTCCTGCTTTTCTTTTTCGCTTTTGGCGTTCCACTCTTCGGCAGTGAAGCTGATATCTTCGCTGCAAGCGGCATTGAGTCCTTCGTTTCCGTAGATGGCGAAGGCTTTTTCCAGTTCTTCGATAGGACGGGCTTCCTGTTCGTCGTTGCAATAATAGCTGTTGAACATTTTTTGGAAGGCCCATTGGGTCCAATGATAATATTCCGGGTCGCAGGTACGGATTTCACGGTTCCAGTCGAAAGAGAAACCTATTTTGTCCAACTGCTCGCGGTAGCGGTCGATATTGTTGACGGTAGTGATAGCAGGATGCTGTCCGGTCTGGATAGCATATTGTTCTGCCGGCAAACCGTAAGCGTCATATCCCATTGGGTTGAGTACATTGAAGCCCTGCAGTCGTTTGTAACGGGCGTAAATATCCGAAGCAATGTATCCCAGCGGATGACCTACGTGTAGACCAGCTCCTGATGGGTAAGGAAACATGTTTAGTACATAAAATTTTTGCTTCGAATCATCTTCCGTAACTTGGTAGGTTTTCTCTTCTACCCACCTTTTCTGCCACTTCTTTTCAATTTCTCTGAAATTGTACTC
>OHKJ01001009.1_pt1 | contig 11572 bp, 10 predicted proteins | sample 1568791 | NCBI WGS metagenome assembly OHKJ01 (sample SAMEA3879584, study PRJEB24766) | human gut metagenome | biome: human-associated habitat; feature: feces | place: USA | collected 1985/1987 | reverse complement strand
GATAGAAAGCTGCCGGTTAAAAAATAACCATACCATACGGTATGGTTATTTTTTTATGTTATAAATACTGAAAATTGAATAAACGGAATATTTATTTTTATGGAGAAACTTTATTGTTTAACCCTTACTTATACTTTAAAAACTTATTGTTATCGACAAGTTCTTAAATGACATATTAATTTAACTATGGTCGTTTGTACATTTTATCAGGATATGTTATCTTAATCTTAGCAAGAGGATCCCTTCGCTGTAGTAAAAGATCTTTGAAAGAAATAAAAATATTAATAAGACCGTTAAGGAGTGATTTATATGTCATTTAAATACAAAAGATTAGATAAAAATGATGCTGCTGTTTTGCTCATTGATCATCAGACCGGATTGTTTAATCTGGTTCGGGATTTTGAACCGATTCAATTTAAGAATAATGTTTTAGCGCTTGCGGACAGTGCTAAATTCTTTAATCTTCCTACTATTCTTACTACTAGTTTTGATAATGGCCCTAATGGTCCATTACTTCCTGAAATTATAGAAATGTTTCCTGAAGCTCCACTTATCAGACGTCCGGGACAGATTAATGCCTGGGACAATGAAGAGTTTGTTGCGGCAGTCAAAAAGACTGGTAAAAAACAATTGATTATAGCTGGTATCGTAACTGATGTCTGTGTGGCTTTTGCAGCTTTATCAGCTGTTGAAGCAGGTTATGAAGTTTTTGTAGTAACAGACGCTTCCGGTACCTTTAATGCAGAAGTACGTGATGCTGCGTGGAGACGTATGGAAGCTGCGGGCGTACAGCTGGTAAACTTCTTTAGCGTCGCCTGTGAGTTACATCGCGATTGGCGTAACGATATGGAAGGGCTGGCTGCTTTACTTGGAAAATACATTCCAGCCTATCAAAATATTATGACAAGCTTTAGTGCAAAATAATAAGCAGATAGTGGAATATAATAAATGAAAGATCCCTGAATTCTATTGCTGAATTCAGGGATTTCTTTGTGTCTAAGACTTTCAGCACGGGTATGTATAGGTAATTTAGGTGTTTTTTTGACAAACTTGTGATATAATTGCTCTAGTTATATGAATGTAGGAAATAAGGGTGAATTTATATGCGTATAGTAATAGTCGGAGCTGGCAAACTGGGGTACAGTATTGCTCAGTTACTGGCCGAAGATCAGTATGATGTGGTAGTCGTTGAAATCGATGAAAAACGTCGCGAGGTAGTAAAAAATTCCTTGGATGTATTGACTATTGGCGGCAATGGATGCAGTCCTAATACATTGGACGATCCGGATATCAGAGACGCCGATGTGCTGATCGCATCTACGGATAGTGATGAAGTCAATATGGTTACCTGTATGATGGCTAAAAACTATGGCGTCAAGCACACCGTTGCCCGTATCAGAAATACGGAGTATGCTTTGACTGCGAAGGATTTACTTAATCAGGGAATGAATATTGATTTGATCTTAAATCCGGAACGCATTACTGCTACTGAAATAAATCATATTTTAATGACTCCTTCTGCTTTGGATGTAGATGATTTTGCCGAGGGCAAGGTAAGGATGTTTGAGGCGCGGATGAGCGACGCTTCTCCGTATGTAGGTGTACCTCTGAAAGATTTGGAAATTCCCAAGCAGATACTGATTGCTATGCTGTTTCGCCGGCATAAGATGATTATTCCTCATGGCGATGATATGCTGGAGCCTGGTGATAATGTTTATTTTGTTGGACAGCAAAGTGCTATTAAGGAATTTGAGGAAACTTTCGTTAATACTTATGAAAAAATAGAACGGGTTATGATCATAGGTGCTGGACGCACCGGCAGATTTTTGGCTCCTATGCTGGAAGAGCAGGGACTGTTCGTTAAAGTTATTGAGAAGAATAAAGACCGCTGTCAGCTGATTGCGCAAAAGCTGGAAAATGGTATTGTTTTGTGTGGTGATGGCACAGATATTGATTTATTGACAGAAGAAGGCATTGCCGAGGCTGATGTCGTTATCTGCATTACTGAAGATGATAAGCTGAATTTACTGTTGGCACTGATGGCAAAGCATCTGGGCGCAAAAAAAACTATCGTCCGTGTTGCCCGTAACGAATATGTGGAGCTGATGGAGAAGGTCGGTGTCGATATCGTACTTTCGTCACGTTTGCTGAGTTCCGGCGAAGTGCTGCGTTTTGTGCGCAAAGGCGGTATTGTTTCTGTTTCACTGCTGGAAGGTGCAAAAGCAGAAGCGTTGGAAATTATTCTACCTGATGACTGTGAGGTCATAGGTAAAAGTTTGAAGGATATCAAGCTGCCGCGGGCTTGTCTGGTCTGTGCAGTAGTTCACGATAATGAAGCTGTAGTTCCTAATGGTAATACGGTATTATATGCCGGCGATAGAATTATTATTTTCGTCAAGAGTGAATTTGTAAAACGCGTTATGCCGTTTTTTGAAAGTAGAGGATAATCAATGAATATCAGGCTTGTGATGTATCTGCTGGGTAAGCTGAGCATCGCTTGTGCCGTAGCAATGGTCGTGCCGATGATAACGGCTCTGTTGTTAGGGGAATACATGTTCCTGGGCTTTATCTTTTCTTTTATGATCTGTGCATTTATTGGTGGTGCGCTGATAGGTAATGGTGAAAAGAACAAACGTGCTCATCTTAATTTGCGCGAGGCTTTGGCAACAGTGGGCTGCGGCTGGCTGCTGGTCTGTTTTTTAGGGGCTATTCCTTATTATCTGTCTGGACTTGTCAGCCCTGTAGGTGCAATTTTTGAAAGCACTTCAGGATTTACGACTACTGGTGTAACTACTTTGTCATCGTTGAGCAACTTTCCTGACAGCCTGCTGGTATGGCGCAGTATGACACATTGGACTGGCGGTATCGGTGTTATTATGTTATTTATTACGATTATGCCTCAGGTAGGCAGCGGCGCTAATTATTTATTTAACGCTGAAATTCCCGGTCCGGCTGCAGTACACTTCCGAAAATCAAGGAATCGGCTTTCGTTATTTTTACTGTTTATATATTTTTTACTATTATTACAACAGTAGCCTTAAAGGTAGCAGGTATGAGCTGGTTTATGGCAATGAATTTGGCGCTGGCATCTGTAGCTACAGGAGGATTTTCATATCAGTACGAAAGTCTGATGGAATTTGAAACTGTTTATGTCGAAATGATCGTTATTATTGCTATGATCGCTGCTAGTTTGAACTTTGCTCTTTATTATAAGATATATCAGCATAATTTTAAGGTTCTTTGGATAGATACAGAACGTAAAGCATACTTTTGGATTATTGGTATAGCTACAGTTTTGATAACATGGAATTTATGTTATACCGGTTATTTTGACGCCGCTACCAGTTTCAGACATGCCTTATTTCAAACAGTATCGATAGCCAGTACAACTGGCTTTGCTTCCAGTGACTTTAATTTATGGCCAGATTTCAGCCGCTATGTACTGTTGCTTTTAATGTTTGTCGGAGGCTGCTCCGGTTCTACTGCAGGCGGCATGAAAGTTTCCCGCTTTGTGATTTTGCTGAAGGTTACCTGGGCAGAGCTGCGCAGGACGATCCATCCACGACTTGTTTACAGTATAAAAATGGGTGGACGCAATGTTCCACCTGTAGTCGTAGGCAATGTTACAAGATTTTTTTATTTGTATATGATAGTTTTTTCGACATTGACCCTGCTGATTTCATTGACTGGACTTTCGATGCTTGATTCCATGGGCATTATTGCAGCCTGTATGAGCAGTGTCGGCCCGGCTTTTGGTATCGTTGGTCCTACGGCTACTTATGCAGATGTATCTACTTTTGGCAGACTAGTAGTCATTGCAGCGATGATTTTAGGACGTTTAGAGATTTTTACATTACTCATTATTATGAGACCTGATTTCTGGCGTGTAAAACGCAACTGGTAAAGTCAGGCCCTTGGAGGCTGTATTTTTTATGAATTTCAGTCTGATAGCTTTTTTATTGGGCAGGCTCAGCTTGGCGCTGAGCGCTATATTGTTGCTTCCTATGGGGATCGCCCTTTTTTATGGAGACGGTTCTTTTGTGGAATTTGCGATTACTTCTTTTACGGCATTTTTTGTAGGTATGGGCTTTGTCCAATATGGAAAGTTTGATGAAAAAGAAAATATATCACTGCGTGAAGGTTTTGCGACAGTTGTGTTTTCCTGGATTCTGACTTGTATTATCTGTGCTCTGCCATATGCGTTTTTGCAGATCCTGGACCCTATCTCAGCTGTTTTTGAAAGTATGTCTGGTCTCACTACTACTGGAGCTACAGCTATTACTAATCTGGCAGCTGTACCAAAAACAGTTTTATTTTGGCGCAGTTTTACGCATTGGTTGGGTGGTATTGGTATCATTGTACTGTTTATTGCTTTACTGCCTCAGGTAGCAGGCGGATCTGTACATCTTTTTAATGCAGAGGTAAGCGGCTTTGGGCAGGAACGGCTGCTGCCGCGTATCAGAACAACAGCGGGAGCATTATTTTTTATTTATTGTTTATTTACCGTTATTGGTACTGGCTTTTTGGTTATTTGCGGAATGACTAATTTTGACGCGATCAATCATTCGATGTCGGCAATAGCCACAGGTGGATTTTCTACTTATGATAACAGTGCCATGCATTACAATAGTGTGTCGATTGAAGTAGTATTAGCGATGATCATGTTTTTAGGCGGCGGTAACTTTGCTCTGTATTATGCTGTTACACAGAGAGGGATTAAAACACTGTGGCGTGACAGTGAATTTAAGTCTTATATGATGATCATCGCTGTTTTAACACTTTTGATTACTCTGAATCTGTTTTTCAGCGGTGGGCTGCAGTTTTTTGAAGGTTTGCGCTGCGCATTTTTCCAGGTAGTTTCATTTGCGACTACAACAGGTTATGTGTCTTATGATTATGATACCTGGCCAACTTTTTCTAAGCTGCTGCTGTGTCTGTTGTATCTGGTCGGAGCCTGTGCAGGGTCTACGGCAGGTGGTATTAAAGTAGGACGCTTTGTAGTAATGAGCCGGGCCATTGCGGCAGAATTGCGCAGAGCTATTCACCCGCAGATGCTTTTAACAGTCAATTTTAACGGCAGAGTGATGCCGATTGCAGTAGTCGCAGCAATCAGCAGATTCTTCTTTGTATATATAATGACGATAGCCGTTATGTCGCTTCTGGTGGTTTCAACTGGACTTGGAATCGAAGAATCAATTTTTGCCGTCGCATCCTGCCTGAGCAGTGTTGGCCCTGCTTTTGGAACAGTAGGGGCAACCGGTAATTATGCTGATATTAACTGGTTTGGTAAACTTGTGCTTTGTGTAACGATGCTGCTTGGACGGTTGGAATTATTTACAATGCTGGCATTGCTGCGATCGGAGTTTTGGAGCAGCAATAGAAACTGGTAAAAGGCGGATGTTTTGTAAACATCTGTCTTTTATTTTTACTTAAATAGGAGTATAATAAATTTACTAGTGTAAAAATAGAGGAGGAAAATTGAAGTGAAGAAATATCAACTCCCTTATGGAAATGGATTTCAAGAAGTTACATTACCTGAAGAAAAAGTACTGTATGATATACATGGCAACAAGGCAGATGTACAGGAGGATATCGCTGCTGCAACTTTGGCCGCTGTGCGCTGTCCAATTGCCAGCCAGCCGTTGCAAAAAGTTGTCCGGAAAGGTGATAAGGTTGCTGTCATCGTCAGTGATGTTACAAGACTTGTTCGCACAGCTGAGTTTTTGCCTGTAATTATCAGCGAAATTAATGCTGCGGGTGTCCCGGACGAAGATATTACTATTATTGTTGCCACTGGTACTCATCGTGCACATACACATGATGAAGATATCGCTGTTTGCGGTAAAGATATCGTAAAAAGGATCAAAATCCATCAGCATGACAGCAGGAACAACGAAGAGTTGACAGATTTGGGGGTGACCAGCTTTGGCACACCGATCCTGATCGATTCTTATGTGGCTGAAGCAGATAAGGTAATTATTACAGGTGCAGTTTCACTGCACCCTATGGCAGGCTTTGGCGGCGGCCGTAAGGCTGTTATGCCAGGTGTTTCCGGGCATGCTACTATTATGCACAATCATGCTATTGCGCTGGCTCCTAAAGTTGGCGATGGTTGTAATCCTCTTTGTGAGACAGGTATATTGGAGGGTAATCCTTTACATGAAGATATGGTAGAGGTAACGAAAAAATTAGACCCTGCATTTTTAGTGAATATGGTTTTCACACCTGAAGGCAAGCTGCATGAAGTAGTTGCAGGACACTGGTATAAGGCATGGGAAAAAGGCTGTAAGGATCTTGTTGCTATGGCTGGCGTACCTATTAAGGAGCTGGCCGATGTTGTCTTTGCTTCGGCAGGTGGCAGTCCTAAGGATATGAATTTATACCAGAGCTGCAAAGCTCATATGAATGCTGTTTTTGCTGTAAAAAAAGGCGGTATCATGATACTGACACTGGAATGCCCTGACATTAAAGAACCGACTATTTTTACAGATTGGTTTTCAAAATCAGATGTGTTGCAGTTTGAAAAAGATGTACGGGCAGATTTTTCTATACCTGCTTTTGTTGCTTTTAAAACACGCTGTATCGTAAATTCATTAACTACATATTTAGTTACCAAACCGGAAAATTTTGAGTTTGTAAGGCAAACCGGTCAAATACCTGTTGCCAGCCTGGAAGAAGCGTGGCTGCTTGCTCAACAGGAACTTGCCAAACAGGGTAAGGATGATTATAAAATTACGATTATGGGACATGCTTCGGCGACAATGCCTGTATTGGAAGCGTAACCGTTTTTGAGGGAGAGCATATATGGCTTTAAAAAGATACGATTTAAACATCGGTAAGCGTATGGAAAGCATTGAATTGCCGGAAGATCATGTAGTACAGGTCATTGACGGAGGCAGTGTTTCTAAGATTACCGATATCAAACAGGCTACGCTGGAGGCAGTGCGAAATCCTATCGGGACACAGGCATTAAGCAAACTTGTGCATGAGGGAGATAAGGTAGCGCTTATCGTCAGTGATATTACGCGCACCTGGTCGCGGACTAAAGATTATCTGCCGGCCGTTGTAGAAGAGCTAAATAACAGTGGTATTCCTGATGCAGATATTTTTGTAATTATTGCTACTGGCACACACAGGGACAACGACGATGAAGAGAAACGTTTAATTTTAGGTGATGCTTTATTTGCAAGGCTACAGGTTTTTGACCATGATGCGTATGGCGCTGAGGCAAACGTTTTTTTAGGAACTACAAGCAGAGGCACGCCGGTGTATATCGATAAGAGAGCTGTGGAAGCAGACAAGGTTATTTTAACAGGTGGTATTACAACGCATCTGTTTGCAGGCTTTGGCGGCGGGCGCAAGAGTGTTATGCCGGGGCTTGCCGGTGTGGAAACTATCAAACATAATCATTTGCTGGCTTTGACGGATGAAGTTGGCGGCGGTGTGAATCAGGAAACCTATCTGACTAAAATAGAAGGAAATCGTGTCAGTGAAGATATGTGTGAGGTCTGCGCTTTCTTAAACCCCTGTTTTTTGGTAAATTCGATTATGGATGCTGAAGGAGATTTTGTCCGTATCGTTGCCGGCCACTGGTATGATGCCTGGTATGCCGGTACTCAGGAAGTGATGAAATTGCAGGGAGTGGAAGCAAAAGCCAAAGCTGATGTCGTTATTGGTTCTTCTGGCGGTTATCCTATGGATATCAACCTGTATCAGGGAATGAAATCTTATGCACCGGCACAAATGGCAATGCAGCCAAATGGTATTTTTATCGCTCTTTTGGATTGTCCTGATATTTATGAACCGCCTTCTTTTTTTGATTGCTTTCGGTTTAATGATGAATTAAGTATGGAAAAAGAACTGCGGGCTGGTTTTACGATACCATTTTATATTGCTTTCTATATGTATTGTATGTCGAAGCAGTTTACTGTTATTATGGTTACCAGGCCAGAAAACTTTGACGCAGTGCGCAGAACAGGTCAGATTCCTGCGGCAACTTTGGCGGAAGCATGGACGCTGGCACAGAAAAAATTAATGGCACAGGGCAAGGCAGAAACTTATACAGTCAACATTATGCCGCACGGAGTAAATACCGTGCCAATGTTCAAATAAAAACAAGTGAGGGAAAAGAAATGGCATTGAAAACATTTAAATTTGGTATCGGTGAGGGTTATCAGGAAATTTCCTTGCCGGAAGAACATATTTTGCAGGTAATTGAAGGGAATGAAGTTCCTAAACTGGATGATGTTCAGGCAGCAACTATTGAAGCACTGCGTAATCCGATCAACAGCAAGCCTTTGCAGGAGGTTGTCAGCAAAGGCGAAAAAGTCGCTGTCATTGTCAGTGATATTACACGCGGCTGGATTCGTACTCCTGAATTTTTAAAATATGTAATAGACGAAATTAATTTAGGCGGCGTGCCTGATGAAGATATTTGCATCGTTATTGCACAAGGTACACATCGTGCTCAAACCAGAGAAGAGGATATTGCAGTCTGCGGTAAGGAAGTTGCAGACCGTATCAAAATATATCAGCACGACTGTCTGGCGGAGGACCTGGTGCATGTAGGTGATACGAGCCGTGGTACACCAGTGTGGATAGATAAACATGTTGCTGATGCAGATAAAGTAATTATTACCGGCGGTATCACTGTACATCTGATGGCAGGTTTTGGCGGTGGACGAAAGAGTATACTGCCTGGAGTTGCTGGTGATGAAACAATACAGAAAAATCATGCTTTGGCGTTGGCTGATGAGGTAGGTGCCGGTATCAGTCAGGAAACAAGGACGACTTTAATCGATCATAATCGGTTGAACGATGATATGTGCGAAGCAGCAGCTTTGGTAAATCCTTGTTTTCTTGTGAATTCTGTAATGGATACGAATGGTGATTTTGCTCGTATTGTTGCCGGTCATTGGTATGATGCCTGGCTGGAAGGAACGAAAGAGGTTATGAAGATCCAGGGAGTTAAGGTTAAGGGACAGGCTGATGTAGTTATTGCTTCTCCAGGAGGATTTCCGAAGGATATCAATCTTTATCAGGGCTCTAAAACCTATGATACGGCAGAAATGGCACTTAAACCTGGCGGTATCGTTATTTCTCTTTTGGAAGCTCGTGAAATCAATGATCCGCCTGAATATATGCAGAGCTTTCATTTCAATGATGTAATTGAGATGGAAAAAGCTGTAAGGAATAAATTTACGATTCCCTTTTTTATTGCATATCGTTTGTTCCTGTTATGTCAAAACAGCACGGTTTATATCGTAACGAGAAAGGAAAACTTTGATACAGTGAAAAAGACTGGTCAGATACCGGTAGAAACTTTAGAAGAAGCCTGGTCACTGGCCCAAAAACAACTGGCTGAACGCGGACTAAAGGATTATACAGTCAATATTATGCAGCATGCTGCAAATACTGTTCCAATGATCGATTAACAACAGATAAAATCCCGCTCTTTTTTAGAGCGGGATTTTATTTTACTAAAAAAGAAACCCCTGCAGATTTTCTGCAGGGGTAGATAATGGCTATATTTACAGTCTGTTAGAACTGTTGAGAACATCACGCATCTTGTGAGCTACCATTTGTTTGATTGCTTCGCGTGCTGGTTTTAAATATTGACGCGGATCGAAATCAGCTGGATTAGTAGCAAGATGTTTGCGAATAGAGGCAGTCATAGCCAAACGCAAATCGGTATCAATATTGATCTTGCAGACACCAAAAGTACCGGCTTTCAAGAGCATATCTTCAGGAACACCTTGTGCGCCGTCAAGTTTACCGCCGTATTTATTGCACTCTTCAACAAAGGAGGGGATAACGGTAGAGGCGCCATGCAGAACCAGAGGGAATCCTGGCAGTAATTTAGTGATTTTTTCCAACCGGGCAAAATCAAGTTCAGGATTACCTTTAAATTTATAGGCACCGTGGCTGGTTCCTATTGCTATTGCTAAAGAGTCAACGCCAGTACGTTCAACAAATTCTACAGCTTGATCGGGATCTGTATATGTAGCGTCCTTTGTGTTTACTTTAACCGCATCTTCGACGCCTGCTAAGCGTCCCAGCTCGGCTTCAACGACAACGCCTTTATTATGAGCATACTCTACAACGCGTTTAGTAAGTTCAATATTTTCTTCAAATGGATGTTTGGAACCATCGATCATAACAGAGGTAAAACCTCCGTCTACGCATGCTTTGCAGATTTCAAAATCTTCACCATGGTCAAGATGCAGGCAAATGGGCAAACCAGTATCTTCGATAGCGGCTTCAACCAGTTTCATCAGATAAATGTGGTTAGCATATTTGCGGGCACCGGCCGAAACCTGTAAAATCAAAGGTGATTTTTCTTCACGTGCAGCTTCGACGATACCTTGAATTATTTCCATGTTGTTGACGTTGAAAGCACCTACAGCATAATGGCCTTCATAAGCTTTTTTGAACATTTCAGCAGATGTTACTAGTGGCATAGGACAGCCTCCTTTTTGTCTTTTGTTGTAATTAATTATAGCATACTCTATACTTTAATAGTATATAATTTTGAAAAGATCGTTGGGTAAGGCGCAGGATATTTCTAAAAAAATACCGGTTGCAGGATGGTTAAAGCCCAGGTAATAAGCATGCAGAGCGTGGCGGCTTTGCGGTCCTGGTGTTCCGTAAAGGTTATCATTATAAAGCGGGCAGCCGATATGTGCCATATGTACGCGTATCTGGTGGGTACGGCCAGTGTGCAGCTGCAGTTCCAGCAAACTGAGATGTTTCCGGCGGCTGATAAGTTTATAATCAGTACGGGCATATTTTCCGTTTGGAGAAACACAGCGCTCAATAATGCTGCCTTCCTTTCTGGAAATTGGAGCTTCTATTATGCCACTGTCAGCTGGTAATGTTCCTGTAACGATTCCTAAATATTTTTTTATGACCTCCTGCTGGGAAAGCAGAAACTGGATTCGTGGTTCTTTTGCAAAAATGACAAGACCTGAAGTATTGCGGTCTAAACGTGAGACAGGATGGATATTGTGTAATAATCCCTGTTGTTTATAGTAATGTGCAACATAGTTATACAGAGTACTGCCATCTTCCTTTACTGTCGGATGGACCAGCATTCCGGCTGGTTTATTGACGATCAGCAGATATTCGTCTTCGTAAAAAACAGTATATGAAAAATTAAACTCCATATCAGTGCTGTGACGGCAGTTCATCGACTATTTCTATTTTATCGAGCTGTTGCTTGACCTGTCCGCGGATAAAGCCTAAATATTCTTTATATAATGCTTTTTGTTCGCACTGTTCTTCTTCTGTCAAACCCTCACTGCGTTTTTTCCGGGCTAAAATGTTAATGCGGGCAATCATCTCATTAATTTCCATTACTTAAAATACCTCCGTTTCCTCTATGCATTATAGCAAAGTTAGAGGCTCAGAACAAGCGAACTTCCTTGACGCTGGTAGGAATCTATGCTATTATGAAACGGTAATCAATAAGACGTTACGAGTGCCTCTGACGATAACTGACGTTGGGAGGCTTTCTTAATTTTGCAGGGAGAGAGCAATAATGAAAATTTTTAGGGCAGTGCTTGCTGCTGCA
>OHKJ01001005.1_pt1 | contig 11580 bp, 6 predicted proteins | sample 1568791 | NCBI WGS metagenome assembly OHKJ01 (sample SAMEA3879584, study PRJEB24766) | human gut metagenome | biome: human-associated habitat; feature: feces | place: USA | collected 1985/1987 | reverse complement strand
GATTACTTTCAGAAAGAGGGGGGTGAGTAGAATACATATACTTAATGTTATGAACAAAAGCATTGTTGCTTGTGCCCAACTATTATGAATGTAGCGTGCTATCAATGGCTCTAGAAAATGGAGTATGGGACCGTGTATGCTTAGGGTGATGATAGAGTACCTTCCTAGATAAGAAATAATTTTTACTCTTTCCACTTTTTTGCAAAGTAGCATAATCATAAATATTCCAGCGAATGCAGCGATGTATACTTGAAAGATATTCCCGGAGTAGTTGTTTGTTCTCATTCCCAATGTAGTAGCAGTAAAATGCATGACTAACAATGCCAACAAAACGAAAAGCGGAATTACCTTATCAAAACGGTGATGTGGAAATAAGAAGAAGTTATATCTACGAATCCAGAATCCTGCTACATAGAAAGGGAGAGCCGTCATGGCAACATCGAGATAGAGAGGGAGTGTTATTTGTGCTTTACCTAGATAAAATCCTGTACACCCGATCAATAAGGTAAGAGCAAACATGGCAGGCAGATATTTATTTCTTAGGAAATGGACTAGATAAAACAGGATATTGCAGTTGAATAAGGCTACTAGAAACCAGATCGGCGGATTGAATTTGATAAGGTCATGTCCATGAAATACTATCAAAAGTTCTTTCCATGATACAGGTAAATGGAATACTCCCGGTGCTATTTTCCAAATGATGTATTTAAGGAGGAATGCACTTAGATAGAAGAAAAGAAAAGGGATAATCAACTTGTTTATTTTCCGAAGAATGAATCCTGATAAAGCTTCGTATGGTTTAAAGAAAACTCCTGATATAAAAAAATACAGTGGCATACGGAAACAGGATAACATAGAGCCCCTATCGAGTTGCTCGAAGGCTCCACCAATATGTGTCATGACTACGAGAATGATGCAGACTCCTTTAGTTAAGTCTACAAAATCAATACGTTTACTCGGGGTCTCTTTCATTCTTTTAATAATCTGTTTACACGGATTATACAGATTTAAAAAGGAATTTGTATAATCCGTGTTTAATATAGATAGAAGTCAAATTATTTCTCCGGGTTTCTTCCTGTGTATTGTATTAATTCACTTATCTTGCTATTCAGTTCTTTGGCTTTCATCAGTTGCTCTAATGTGATATGCATCCGATATCGCCAATAATTTCGTGGATTGGATGGAACGTTGATTCGTTCTTCTTCCACATTAGGATTTCTCCATTTTCCATCAACTGACAACCAATCTTGAAAAGACAGTATGCAGAGAATAGAATTACTGTTGAGGTGATTGCGTACAATCTCTTCACAAAGTTCCGGAGTTGCAATGGCAGGAGCTGTGCCATAATGTCCTAACATTGTATTGTAATAACGTTGGGTCTGTTGATAATCTTCTTCCCACCACCCACGTAGAGTAGACATATCATGAGTGGAAATGGTGCACACAGATCGGTATGGATATTCATTTAAATGTCCGAACTCATACGACGGGTCCTTTGGCATTCGTTGAATTTCCAAACTAAGAATACGTAACTCGTTCATTACGGAGGACACACAAGCGGGAATCATTCCTAAATCTTCGCCACATACCAACATACGGGTAGATTGTGTCAATTGAGGTAACTTTTTCATGGCCTGTTGGTACCAAAAGTCGTTGTGGCGATGATAATAATACTGGTTGTATAATTTGTTGAAAGCATTCTTGTCTTCTTCGCTCAACGAACGGAAAATGAAATCACGTTGCGCTCCGATACGGGGATGGTACTTTCCTTGTTCCTTATTGTCCGGAATAAACAGCACATTACTGATTAAAGAATATAATCCATCACGGACCCAGATACTGTTTTCGTCATTTTTACCGGCAAAAAATTGTTTGACTTCTTGTTGTGTCTCAAAGCCAGGTCTCATACGGTAAATACCGGATTTGTCCACTAACTGGAGAAAATCTTGTTTTACGAGATTGACATAAGGTCCAAACACCTGTCCGAGAAATGATTCATGAATGAATGGAGACAGGTATTCTTCTCGGAATGTGAAACCATAATTTTCTATCTCTTCTCTACTCATCGGTAGGGAGGGAACGAATTGTCCTAACAATCCATGTACGGCATTCATCGGTATTTCCCAAATACGGAAGAAACCGAGAATATGGTCAATTCGGTAAGCATCGAAATATTCGGCCATTTTTTGGAATCTTTTCATCCACCAGCGATATCCGTCCTTTTCCATTACATCCCAATTGTAAGTAGGGAATCCCCAATTTTGTCCGTTGACCGAGAAGTCGTCGGGAGGAGCGCCTGCTTGTCCGTTGAGATTGAAGTAATGAGGTTCTGTCCAGGCTTCCACACTGTTGCGGCTAATGCCAATAGGTATGTCTCCCTTTAGTACGACCCCATTTTCACGAGCATATTTTGTCGCAGCCAATAATTGCAGATGCAGATGATATTGAATATAGTAGTATAATGCGATGTGGGGATAATCTACCGTTTCCGGTTGACACATCTTTTCTATCTCCTGTGCATCGTATACAGAATGTCTCGGCCATTCACGGAAGTCGGAGGTCCGGTAAGCATCACGCAGATAGCTGAAGACTGCGTAAGGTCGCAACCATTCTTTGTTAGTTTCGAAGAACTCCTTGAATTTCTCGGAAGCCAATACTTTTTCCCCTTCTTGCTGGAATATCAGATGGAAGAATTCCCATTTAGCCCGGTTTACAGCCTCATAATCAATAGTTGTAAGATTATTCAGTTCTTGTTGTTTCTGATTGAACCTAGAGGCTGCTTCTTTGTCTTTCAGTGTTCCCATTTGCTTTATATCCGCATACATCGGATGAAAAGCATAGATGGAAATACTGTTGTAGGGATAAGAGTCCGTCCATGTATGGGTCATGGTCGTGTCATTAATCGGTAGAATTTGGATGACCTTCTGATGTGTGTTTACCGCCCAATCGATCATGAGTTTCAGATCACCGAAATCACCTACTCCAAAACTTTTTTCTGATTTCAGAGAAAATACGGGGATGGCAATTCCTGCACCTTTCCACATTGGAATATCAAAATAGACATATCGGTCGGAAATCACGAGTGTCTCGTTCGTCTTTATTTCCGGGTCTGCCAGATAACGATTAGGGTTTTTCTCCCAGCAATCAATTTTTCTTTCCTGTTTATGGCAAAGGATAAATTTATATTCCAAAGGATATTTGAGCTTGCTTGCATCTAGCTCCACCTGCCATTCGGGGAAATTGGAGTCACTCATTAAAACGGCTTTTTCCGGATCCCAGTTACCTAGTGCTTTCTGATTGCCGCAAATGGCCAGACAATAATCTTTGTTGATGCGCGGGGCATAAGCTTTTATTATTAGCCCTTTCTTATACCCTTGCGGAATGTCTACCCTTTCGGGATGTGATAATAATGCTTCTGTAAAGGCAGAACTATAAAGGTATAGTTGCTCCGGGATATTTTTCCAGCAATCATTGATTCTATACTTTTTTCTAGGAGTACCGGATAGAAAAAGGCATCGTGGAAAATTGTTCCATTCTTTGCGGATGACGATTCCGTTTTGTTCTATCTGGTAGCTATAATGGATAGTCAATCCTTCTTGAGGAACTTCCAGTTCCACTTCTGCCGTCCAATATATACCGTCTGTAGTGTACATTGGGGTGGATTCCGTCGATAAGCCTGCAAGCTTGACTTCCTCCCCCCAATTGGTACGGTATTCGATATTAAATGATAAGATCATATATTATAGAATGTTTATCCACATCTGGAAGCCCCGCAAGTGGTACAAATCAGACATCCTTCCTGATAAACGAGAGTTTCATTGCCACAGTTCGGACATTTCTTGCCTTTTGCTTCGGTTCCATCCTGGATGTATTTCTTCAGAGCGCGTTCTACACCGTTTTTCCAAGTATTGATATTTTCACTGTTCAGTTGCAAAGAACCTACCAATTTAATAACTTGTTCTATTGGCATTCGGTAACGGAGTACTCCGGAAATCAATTTGGCGTAGTTCCAATATTCTTTATTGAACTTCTCAGACAATCCTTCAATAGTCGTCTTATATCCGCGCTTGTTTTCAAATTGGAAGTCGTAACGCTTCGTTCCGTCTTCATCTATATTTTTGATGATACGTCCGCTAGTCACGCTCTTAGGTAATAAAATACCTTCATCGTCATCTTGCAGACCGGTGAAGATTTCATAAGGATGTCCATCTAGCAGGCCAACGAAAGCCACCCATTTTTCTTTGTTATTCTGGAAACGTACAACATCTGCTTCTAATATTCGTGGACGCACTTCTACGACCGTAGGCGGTTTGCAAGGAGGAAGTTCCTCTTTCTTGTTTTTGTCGGATTTGGCTGAGATAAGTACACCGGAACGGGAGCCGTCACGGTATACGGTACAACCTTTACAACCGGATTTCCATGCTTCCACATATAAACGGTTTACCAGATCCTCGTCTACGTCATTCGGCAGATTAATAGTTACGCTGATGGAATGGTCTACCCATTTTTGGATTCTTCCCTGCATCTTTACTTTCATCAACCAGTCGACATCGTTGGAAGTAGCTTTATAATAAGGAGACTTGGCTACTAATTCGTCAATCTCTTCCTGAGAATAACGTTTGGACGGATCGTATCCATTGGCTTCCATCCATGTGACAAACTTGTGGTGGAATACAATATACTCTTCGAATGCATCTCCTGTTTCATCAACAAAGTCGACATGAACATTTGTGTCATTCGGATTCACTTTTCTTCTACGTTTGTAAACTGGCAAGAATACCGGTTCAATGCCAGAAGTTGTCTGAGTCATCAGGCTGGTTGTTCCGGTGGGAGCGATAGTCAGGCAGGCAATGTTGCGTCGTCCGTATTTCTTCATTTCTTCATATAGCTCAGGGTCGGCTTCTGCCAAACGTTGGATGAACGGATTGTTCTGCTCGCGTTTGTTATCATATATTTCGAAAGCGCCACGCTCCTTCGCCATTTCTACAGAAGAACGATAAGCGCCAAGAGCTACTGTCTTATGTACTTTTTCTGAGAATTCGGTAGCCTCTTCTGTTCCGTAGCGTAATCCTAATGCTGCGAGCATATCACCTTCTGCAGTGATACCTACACCTGTACGTCGTCCTTGTCCGCTTTTCTTATATATCTTTTCCCAGAGTACACGTTCTGCCCGCTTCACTTCGTCGTTTTCCGGATCCTCATCAATCTTGTGCATGATGCGTTCGATTTTCTCCAGTTCGAGGTCGATGATGTCATCCATGATACGTTGAGCTAATGCCACATGTTTCTTAAACAGATCAAAATCGAAATAAGCATTCGGTTTAAACGGATTTACTACATATGAATACAAATTGATTGCCAAGAGACGGCATGAGTCGTAAGGACATAGAGGTATCTCGCCACATGGATTCGTGGAAACGGTCCGGTAACCTAAATCTGCGTAACAATCCGGTACGGATTCGCGAATTATTGTATCCCAGAACAGAACACCCGGTTCTGCTGATTTCCATGCATTGTGAACGATCTTCTTCCATAAAGTAGAAGCATCTATTTCTTTTGTAAATGTAGGGTCGGAAGAATCAATAGGATATTGTTGTAAGTATGGCTTTCCGTCAACAGCAGCCTGCATGAAAGCATCGTCTAATTTCACGGAAACATTTGCTCCGGTTACTTTTCCTTCTGTCATTTTTGCATCGATGAAAGCTTCTGAGTCCGGATGTTTGATAGATACACTTAGCATGAGTGCTCCGCGACGTCCATCTTGAGCTACTTCACGGGTCGAATTGGAATAACGTTCCATGAATGGCACAAGACCTGTTGAAGTTAATGCTGAATTTTTAACGGGAGAACCTTTCGGACGGATATGGGATAGGTCATGGCCCACTCCTCCACGTCTTTTCATCAGTTGTACTTGCTCTTCGTCAATTTTAATGATAGCACCATAAGAGTCGGCAGCACCATCTACACCGATAACAAAACAATTGGATAGGGAAGCAACTTGATAGTCGTTACCGATTCCAGTCATCGGGCTACCTTGCGGAACAATGTATTTGAAGTGATCCAATAGATCGTACAGCTCTTTTGCTGTTAAAGCATTCGGATACTTCGATTCGATGCGTGCCACTTCATTGGCAATTCTCCAATGCATATCTTCCGGAGACTTTTCATAAATGTTTCCGAAAGAATCTTTTACTGCATATTTGTTTACCCAAACTCTTGCAGCAAGTTCGTCACCTTGAAAATATCGTAAAGATTCTTCGTAGGCTTCGTCATAAGAATAAATTTGTTTTTCCACGATGCAATGTGCGTTAAATCTGATTTTTAAATAAGTAATGTGTAGAAGTTTACTTATCGTTAACAAATGTGGATGCAAATCTAAGGATGTTTTTTCATCTATCAAAATAAAAATGAAATAATTTATTGACAGGCTGTAAGTTTTCTATTTATTAATGATAAGTATTTGATAAACAGGAAAATTTGCTTTTTGTTTAAAGGTTAAAGTTTTCCAAAAAGAAAACTATTCTGTTCTGTAGATATAGCAAAATAGATTTTTCTTTTTATATCTTTGCAATAAAAAAGAAATGTTTGAAACCGTAAAGAACAGAAGGACTATCAGGAAATATCTATCGAAGGATATTACTCCTGATTTGTTAAATGATTTGCTTGAAACTTCATTCCGAGCTTCTACGATGGGAGGTATGCAGCTTTATAGTGTGGTTGTGACTCGTGACGCTGAAATGAAAGAGAAGCTTTCACCAGCTCATTTTAATCAGCCTATGGTGAAAAGTGCCCCTGTTGTACTTACTTTTTGTGCTGATTTTCGTCGCTTTTCAAAATGGTGTGAGCAAAGAAAAGCTGTACCTGGCTATGACAATTTAATGTCTTTTATGAATGCGTCTATGGACACTCTGCTTGTCGCACAGACTTTTTGTACGTTGGCAGAGGAGGTAGGGCTCGGAATTTGCTATTTGGGGACCACTACTTATAATCCTCAAATGATTATCGATGCACTCCGGTTGCCTGAATTGGTGTTTCCTTTGACGACAATTACAGTCGGTTACCCGGATGGAATTCCTGCACAGGTTGATCGCTTGCCTTTGGAAGCTACTGTGCACGAGGAAATGTATCATGATTATACACCGGAAGAAATAGACAAACTCTATGCTTATAAAGAATCATTGCCTGAAAGCAAACAATTTATAGAGGAGAATAAGAAAGAAACTCTAGCCCAGGTCTTTACAGATGTTCGTTATACGAAGAAAGATAATGAGTTTATGTCTGAAAATCTATTAAAGGTGCTTCGTCGGCAGGGATTTTTGAAATAATAGTGAACTGAAATAATGGTTAGTGATTAGTGAATAGGTTTGTGAAGCATGAATCATGAGCCTAATCACTAGTCATTAATTCCTTTTCTTTTTAGTAACGCTTCAATTTCCTGCACTTCTGCGTTAAAACTCTTATCTACTTCCAGTTGTCCTTTCACGGTTTTACAAGCGTGAAGTACGGTTGCGTGGTCTTTGTTGCCAATGAATTTACCGATCTTAGAAGTTGAAAAGTCTGTGTGATTTTTAGCTAGATACATGGCAATCTGACGCGCTTGCACCACTTCTCTCTTTCTGGATTTAGTGTGTATAGCTGCAGGCTCCAAGTCGAAATGTTTACATACTACCTTAAGGATATCATCTATGGTGACGGCTTTCGTTTCATTGTGAACAACGCCGTGCACGATATGTTGAGCCAAATCCATATCTATTTCCTTATTGAAAATAGTAGAACGTGCCATGATAGCAATAACGATACCTTCCAAGTCACGTACGCTTTCATTCACATTTTCGGCAATATAATCGATTACCTCCTCTGGAAATTGGAGTCCATCGCGGTGTATTTTATTGCGCAGAATATTTTTGCGAAGTTCTACGGTCGGTTTTTCCAATTCAGCTACCATACCCCATTTGAAACGGGTAAGCAGACGTTCTTCAATACCTTGCAACAATACAGGAGCACGGTCGGAAGTTAATATAAGCTGTTTGCCGTTCTGATGTAGATGATTGAAGATATGGAAGAAATTGTTTTGTGTTTTGGTAACACCGGCAAATTCCTGAATATCATCAATGATTAATACATCGATGGTCTGATAGAAATTAATGAAGTCGTTGGTTGTGTTGTTACGTACAGAGTCTGTATATTGCACTTGGAATAAATGTGCCGATACGTACAAGACTCTTTTTTCTGGATAAATCTCTTTGATTTTCGTACCGATGGCATTAGCCAGATGTGTTTTTCCCACTCCAGAAGCTCCATAAAGGAATAATGGGTTAAAAGCAGTTCCTCCAGGTTTTAGCGCTACGGCTTCGGCTACACTTCTTGAAAGTTTGTTACTGTATCCTTCAATGAAGTTTTCGAAATTATAATTAGGATTCAAATGCGGATCTAAATCTTGAACAGCAGGAGCCTGCAAGAAATTAGGGGCTTTGTTTCCATCAAATATGTTTTTAGGAGTTACAGCCGTAGAACGATTGCTTGCTTCGAGATTCACGGTTTGGTTTGGAATCGAAGTTTTGTCTACCATGACGTTGTACATCAACTTGGTTCCTTCGCCAATGACCTTATACAAAGTCTTGCGTATTAAATCTACAAATCTTTCCTCCAGAATCTCATAGAAAAACTGGCTGGGAATCTGTAAATACAAAGTCTTGTCCTCATATTTTAATGGAACAATAGGGGCAAACCAAGTGTTGTATGTCGTATCGGGAACATTGTCTTTTATGATATCAAGACAGCGGTTCCAAAGTACGACATGATTTGATTCTATCATAGTAACTTTTAATACATTTATTAATTAAGCAAAACTTCTACGTTTGCAAAATTGGGAATCTTATTCGGAAAAAACAAATCTATTTTTTCTTGTTTTTTTCAAGTGAATAATAACATGTTTACTTTCAATGACTTATGTGTTTATGTCTTTGTACTATCACTAATCCCGCTTTTGCTATTTTGTAAGTGTCTGTTATATAGAATATTATATATAAAAGCTCTGTTTTTCTTCTCTCATTCTCATGTTTGTATAGGAATCTTATTTCGGTTTATAGATAGACATTTGAGATGCAAAAAAGTTGCTTTTTATAGCAATTCGTTATTTAGATAAAATCTATATAACGGGATTTTATTACTTGTCTTTCTTTCCGAATAAGGAGAAGTGAACGTAGCGCTTCGGGTGCTCTTTCAAGTCTTTCAATAAGCCTGCTGCATTTTCAGTTGTAGCATTTAGATTATTGTATAAAGTCGGGTCGTTGAAGAGTAATCCGAGTGTGTTATCTTTGCTATTCAATTTTTCTGTAAGCATCTTTACATTGGATAATGTTTCGTCTATTTTCTTGAAAGTAGCTGCATAGTCAACTTCTTTAAGATTACCGCTGATGGTTACGAAGTTGTCTCCAATTGTATTCAGTTTGCTGGTAAGCTGTGGAATATCATTGCTCATGAGACCTTTAACCTGAGAACTGACTACGGCCAAGTTGGCAGTGGTCTTTTCTATTGAATGTAGGGTGGCAGGAATACTCTTGTCACCTAAAATTGTATTCAGAGAAATAAGGATAGAATCCAGTTTAGGTAACATTTCCTGTACTTGTGGCATTAACTTTGCCACACTTTCCATCATTCCATTATTCAGTGTACCGGGAATAGTATCTCCTACGGCATATTTTTCGCGGGGATTGTTTGCCAAAAGAATATTCATGCGTACTCCTCCCATCAGTTCGGATACCAGTTCGGCGCTACTTCCTTTAGGAATTCGTAGTTCGGTGTCCAGTTCTACTTCTACAACCACATTTCCGGGATTAGTATAATCATAAAATATATCGCGTACAATACCTACACGAACACCGTCTGCGAATACTGGGCTCGACTTAGTCAGTCCGTTAACATTCTGAAATTTAGCATAGAAATAGCTGGAAGGTTGAAACATATGTATTCCTTTCAGCCAGTTAATCCCATAAACAAGTACACACAGTGCAATGATACCTGCGATACCTATTCTGACTTCTTTTGTAATATACTTCATTTTATCTTTTATTTATTTCTTCTTTTCTTAAACTCGGCAATTGCTTCATTGACATTCATTTTTTCACCGTCTCGGAAAGCGATGATAAAAGCGTCTTTGAACTTGGCTGTAATAGTACGTTTGGTACGTAGTACCTTATTATAATCACCGGAGGCACCATATGTGTATTTATATATATCTTTTTCTTTATAATAATCTACACCTTTCAATCCTTTCAGTCTTTTGTCATTTTTAGCAAGAGGTTTGGAAGAGGTAAGTATTTGTATCTTAAACGTAATTTCATTGTCATTAGTTGCATTTTCTGCAACCTTTTGAACGGTTACGGGTCTATCGTTTTCTTTCTCTATCTCTTGTCCTTTTTGTTCAGTCGGTATTACAGTCTTGCTGACTCCGGTTAGCCGTATTTCGTGCTCTCTTTTATAATTGAGAAAAGCATGATAAATACCTTTAGCCATGGTTGTAGCTCCCGTTTCGGAGTTCAGATAACGTTCCTCCTCAGGGGTGGAGATGAATCCTAATTCTATCAGAATACTTGGCATGGCACTTGCTTTTAAGACGAGGAAGCCGGCTTGATGTACTCCACGGTCTAAACGTTTGCAAGTATGACGAAATTGTTTTTGCATCAAAGACGCCAGGTGCACACTTTGTTCCATGTATTTATCCTGCATGAATTCAAATATGATATAAGACTCAGCTGAGTTAGGATTGAATCCTGCATACCGAGTCTGATAGTCGCTTTCGTAGAGAATTACTGAATTTTCCCGTTTAGCTACTTCTAGATTGGCGTCCGATTTAGCCAAACCGAGTGTCCAGGTAGATGCTCCTTTTGCAGTGCGGTTGTTTGCCAATGCATTAGTATGAATAGAAATAAAAAGATCGGCTTTACAGTCGTTGGCGATCTTGCCCCGTTTATTCAGCTCTACAGGCACGTCTTTCGTACGGGTATACACCACCCGAATATCCGGATAGCGTTCCGAGATCATCTTTCCAAGTTTTAAAGCAATTCCCAAAGTGAGGTGTTTTTCCTGAGTAAGGGCACCGATTGCCCCGGGATCGCCTTCTTTATTAGCAAATCCACCATGACCGGCATCAATACAAATACATTTGATTTTTCCCGATTCTTTCTGAGCCATAGATTCATATGCGGAAAATATTACCAGTAACCAAAACAATATTCCGGTAAGTCCGTATCGAATTATCATGATATTTAAAACTTTTTAAAAAGAATGCTAGCTATTAACAATCAATATTTCTTACATTTGCAAACCGAATCCAAGGACCGGAATGCGTTTATTCATCACAAAAATAGTATAATAAATTGCAACTAAGAGCAAATATACTTCAATTTCTTACGATTTGCATCATTTTTATGATGGCAGCATGTTCCGTAGCATCACGGTCTTCACATGCCCGGAAAGATATTGCCGCCAGCGAAACGCAAGAAAAGACAGCAGCGGGAAAGCAGCAAGAATCAGTACAACCAGATTCGACGGTTCAAGATAAAACTCCCGGGCCGGTGA
>OHKJ01001003.1_pt1 | contig 11607 bp, 7 predicted proteins | sample 1568791 | NCBI WGS metagenome assembly OHKJ01 (sample SAMEA3879584, study PRJEB24766) | human gut metagenome | biome: human-associated habitat; feature: feces | place: USA | collected 1985/1987 | reverse complement strand
AACTGTGTGGAAAAGGCCACAGGTGACACCATTGATGGAAGTTCCGTAAAATTCACAGATACTACAAGTATCGCAGCGCAGAAGTCGGCTGTAGTCGGAATCGTTAAAGGAACTGGAGATGGAACAAGCTTCTCTCCAAACCGCTTAATTACCAGAGAAGAAGTTGCAACAATGCTCTATCGTGCAATCCAATACACAAATCCAAATAATAATCTAGACACTGCTTCTCTTACAAAGTTTTCCGACAATGCACAAGTATCTAACTGGGCTAAGGATGCTATGAGTTCCATGGTTGGCTGTGGAATTATTAACGGCACTTCTGACAACACTCTTGCACCTAAAGCCAATGTGAGCATTGAGCAGGCTGCAATACTTATTTACCGCCTATATGGACAGTCCATTCTAAAGGATATAACCCCTCTGGCCGAGGCATTTGTATCTGACCAGAAAGCCATAATCACAAAACTCCAAGGGGCTTATACTAGTACCCCGAGTACATTCAGTGATTCACGTATCGATTCTATTCAGATGGCAGAAGTGTTCCAAGAAAATGGAACCACCTATATTCTGTATTCACTAAAATATAGTGTAAAAGCCGACAATCCTGAGGCAGTTATTGTGTTTGAAGATACATTGAAGGACGGCTGGTTGGTTATAAACGCGGTTACCACGTATGTTGTCCAAATGGATGGCGGCAAATTCACATCTTTAGGCGGATACACAACCGAGTTTTCAGCTGACGGAAACAAAGAAATGTATAAAATTGACTTTGAGAACTGGCTGGCGGAAAACATTCTTAATTGACCATACTCAAAGCAGGCATTCAGCAGATGCTTTTGACCTTGTCATCATGAACCTAGGTTACAGCAAACCATAGACACAGAAAATGTCACGAGATTCAGGGGGCAGGAGACGCTGTGTAAAGGGGGGATAGTGTTCTGAATAGATACTGCTACTCTGCCGGAAACACTCAATTTACAGAAGGAGGTATACTTATGAAGAGGCTACTTTGTTGCATTATGGCCCTTACAATGATTGGGTCAGCAACCGCTTTTGCGGCTGAACCTGTTGACAATTCCGCCATTGCAGAGAAGGCCCTGTCTGAGGTCACCGCTCTCTATGAAGATCTCTATACCATCACCAACGCGGAAGCTGAAGTCCAAAATTCAACCTATGATGATATGGGCAATATCATTGTTGACGTTGTTGTATCCTTTGACCGTACACTCAAGGCTACCTGTGCTGAGGATATGCCGTATATCCAGGGCCTTGAGATTGCATTGACGGAGTTGACAGATCCAGATGAAATCAGCGCAGCCAGTGCCTATATTGATGCGAAAAAAGCGGATCTGGAAGACAACTATATCGGGGTAGCTCAGGATACTTACATTGAGCTTCAAGTAACAGTCCCTATAGCAACAGCCCGCTCAAATGCAGCACAGGCCATCGGGATTGATAACATCGAATATGTCGGTATGAATGAGAATGTTCCTGCAAAGGAACTTGCTCCTGACAGCAATCAGGCTATGATGGAATCCGGCCAAGCCGCTATTCTGAATATTACCGAGAGAATGGCTACTCCTAGTACTCGGGCCTCAACCATCAACTCTGTAATCAAAAATTATGATCGTGTCCGCGCACGTGACTATGCACGCGACTGGTCATGCACGAACGGTTCCTTGTATGATCATGCTACATGCCACAATCCAGAGTATACATTTTATGCGTCAAATGATTGCACAAATTTTGTCTCTCAATGCCTCGTTTATGGTGGGCTTCCTACAGACAGTAAATGGAAGCCATATACTGAGCCCTGGAAAACAACAGGCAATGCTGGGAATGGCATCCGCCAGTATTTGACCAACAATGGCCTTTTCTTCCACAGTACCAACGAAAAAGAAGCCTTTGCCGGAAGCATCATTAACTGGCTGAATAGTGATGGTACGAACGCCGGCCATGTCGGTCTTGTGGATCAGAATGATACCGCTACGATGACCTTCTGCGCTCATACTCGTTGCCGTAGAAGTTGTCCTTGGACTGGAGAGAAGGTTGATTTTTACATTCCCTATTGGGATTCCTATGAAGGTGACTGGACTAAGTGACGAATCCGCCAATTCGATGTATCATTTCGACATTTCTAATTGATAGTGGCAAGCAATGCCTGTGTTAATACACGCGCCCGTCTGCTTGTTGTGGGCAGCACCCCCAAGCCCCCTTGAACAGCTCTGTACCGGAGCTGGCTACGCGTCCTGCGGACGCTAAAGAGCACGGTCAGCTCACCGCTGGCTGTGCTCTTTTTCCTGCGCGATGCCGCGCCCGGTGTCCTGCAAAACGCGGTCCACATTGGCCTTGACGGTCAGCAGCTCCCGCGCCTCGTCGCGGGCCTTGCGCAGCTCTGCGTAGGCCTCCTTTTTCTCCGCCAGCAGCGCGGCGTACTCGGCCTGCAAGGCTTTCATCTTTGGCAGCTTCTTGACGTTCAGCTGATCAAATGCCTGCTTTGCCGCCTGATGGAGCAGGATGTCGGCCTCGTGCTCAGAACGGAACTTTGGGGAGTAGCCAGCCTTACGGTAGGCGGCATAGGTGTCGCGGGTCTTGGCGTAGTTGACGATGTGGGTTCGCAGCACGGCGATCTCCGCCATACGCTGCAGGGCCTTCTGGATCCCCCTGGCCTGGTCCAGCTTGATGATCGTGCCGTTGTCCGCACCCATGACCGGCTTGATGTTTAACTTGGTGGCAAAAAATGCCTGGAGCCCCGTAAGGCGTCCGTTCTTTTTCAGCGTATCCAGGGATTCCAGGACAAAATACGTATTCATCCGGTCCCGGTAGGCAGCAGCCTTTTCACAGATCTCGTCAAACTCCAGGCCCTGGTCACAGAGCTCCCGGATATACATGGCGATATTTAACTGGCCGCTGGACGCAGATTTTGAATCCAGCACCAGGATATTTTTCTTCCCGTACTCCTCCTCATAAAGGGACTTCGCCAGGACCGCGCTGTTATAGCTTCCGCTTAAGGCCGCGGAAAGAGTGATCACAAACACGTTCTCTTCCTCGCAGCAGTACGCCTCCTTGAACATCTCCGGAGACGGACAGGCCGATTTCGGGCACTCCGGGTACTCCTTTACTACTTTTATAAATTCCTTCTGGTCAAAGGTCTCGTCATCCACAAAATGCCGCTCTCCCACCATCAGTGTCAGAGGGATCATGGAATAGCAGGGATCCTTTCTCATTTCCTTTGTCAGATCCAGGCAGCTGTCCCCTATAATCTTATATCTCATACCGCTTCCTCCAGCTTAAAACCGCGCCCTGCGCGATGTAGTAATCATTACTACATATTATAGGATCTCACTGCCGGAAAGTCAATCCCCCGGAAAAGCTTTTCCTCAAAACAGGTACACGATCATCTCCAGCAGGCACAGTCCCAGAAACAGAAGAAATCCCGGATTCCAGTAGACATACTTTTTCCATGGGCTCTTTTCCCCGTTATGGGCCGTCACCTGGCGGTACCAGATGGGGCCGAACCGCCAGAGGACCATGGCCCCGCCGGCTGTCATAAAAACGAGGAAGGCCAGGAATGCCATGGAATAAGGGACCGCTGCCAGGTCTCCCAGGGCCGCTGCCACCAGCTCCTGCCCGGCCACCATGACGGTGCTGAAGGAATTGATGGCCATGTGCATCAGGACCGTATAGCGGATGCTGCTGGTCCTTACGGCCACGTAGCCCAGGATCAGGCCGATGGAAGCCGCATAGAAAAACTGCAGCAGGTTTCCGTGCATGAGCCCGAAGAGCACCGCTGTGAACGCCACCGCCGTCCGGTCCCCGAACCGTCTGGCCCGTTTTAAGATCATGCCCCGGAACAGAAGCTCCTCCATGAACGGTCCCAGAAAGCAGGCGTAAATGACCATGGACGGCGTCATGTCCATCATCATCTCCGCCGCCGGGTTCATTTCCTCAATGGTCCTGCCGTTGAACGCGGAGAAAAAGGCGTTCACCAGATTGCCCAGAAGATTAAAAACGTTCCCGGTCCCCATGGCGGCGATGAGACACAGGAGAAAGGCCGCCAGGGACAGGGGCTGAAGCTTTCCCTTAAACTTTGGGATCCGGCACAAAAGGAGGGCTATAATCGGATAGGCGCCGCCGATGACGAACAGATATTTCACCAGCACAGCGGTCCAGGGAGAGTCAAAAAGCCAGGAAAACCAGCGGAAAACGCCGGTCTCCTGGCTTTTTGCCCACGTTTCAGCCAGGCCGAACAGCAGGGCCCCGGCGTACTGGTACGCCATCAGGGCCGCTGCGGAAAGTCCCAGCATGGTAAATGTGATAAAATAGTCCCGTCTTTTATATTCCATAAACGTCCTTTACTGCTCTTCCCGGGCCATGTCCATCATGATCTCGCCGCTTCTTGCAATGAACTTTGTCATGCGCTCCGGAGAGAGGCTTCCATGGGCCAGCTTGGCCAGATCGTAAAGCTGCTGGCAGATCTTTCCGGTGTTCTCTCCGTCTTTGTGGTTCAGCACGAATTTCACCAGCTGGTTATTGGCGTTTAACACCAGAGTCTCCGATACCGGGAACATGTCTGCGCCGCCGCCGTACATGCTGTACATCTTCATCATATCGGCCATTCTGCGGCTCTCCTCGGAAACGGTGATCATGGAGGCCACCGACTCATTCTTAAGCTTCTCTACCTTCACTTCCAGCTTATCGTTTCCAAGGGCCTTCTTAAAGATCTCTGAAAGGCTTTCTGCGTCCTTCTTTGCCTGCTCCTTTGCGGCCTCGTCGTCCTCTTCCTTCTCCTTAAAGGTCTCGTTGACATCCGCGTCGATCCGGAGGAATTTCACCTTCTCGTTCTTCTGCTCCAGATGGGAGATGAACGGGGAATCGATGGCATTGGGAAGGATCACCGCATCCAGGCCGGCCTCCTTGAACATGTTGATATACTGGCTCTGCTCCTTTTCATCGGTCACATAGAACACCTGGTTTTCATGGCCCTTTTCTTTATTGGCCTCCAGGCAGTCCTTTAAGGTCAGATATTTGCCGTCCAGGTTTTTAAAGATGATATAATCGTTCATCTTTTCTGCAAACTTCTCATCCTTTAAGCAGCCGAATTTAATGAAGGGATTGATATCATCCCAGTATTTCTCATAATTCTCCCGGTCGGTCTTGCACATGCCGGAAAGCTTGTCTGCCACCTTCTTTGTGATGTAATCGGAGATCTTTTTCACAAAGCCGTCGTTCTGTAAGGCGCTTCTGGATACGTTCAGGGGCAGATCCGGACAGTCGATGACGCCCTTTAACAGCATCAGGAACTCCGGGATCACCTCTTTGATATTATCGGCGATGAACACCTGGTTGTTATACAGCTTGATCTTTCCCTCGATGCTCTCGTACTCCATATTGATCTTGGGGAAGTACAGGATCCCCTTTAAGTTGAAGGGGTAGTCCATGTTCAGGTGGATCCAGAATAAGGGCTCCTTGAAGTCCATGAATACCTTGCGGTAAAATTCCTTGTATTCCTCCTCTGTGCACTCGTTGGGATGCTTGTTCCACAGGGGATGGGTATCGTTGATGGGCTCTGGCCGTCTTAAGATCTTATATTTTTCTCTTGCAGGGGAAACCTCCACAGTCTCCTTTGTACCGTCCTCGTTCTCCTTTTCCTCGGTCTTTGCCTCCTCCACGATGGTCTCGATCACTGTGTCCTTATCGGTCAGCTCATCCTTTTCGATGGTATCGTACTGGGGCTCTGCCGTCTCGTCTGCCACGTAGATCTCCACCGGCATGAAGGCGCAGTATTTTTCCAGGACCTCTCTGGCCCGGTACTCGTTGGCAAACTCCGTGCTGTCGTCGTTTAAATAAAGGGTGATGGTGGTTCCGGCTTCTGTTTTGTCCCCATCGGTCATCTCATACTCCGTGCCGCCTTCGGACTCCCAGTGGACCGCCCTGGCGTCTGCCTTATAGGATAAGGTATCGATGGTCACGCGGTCTGCCACCATGAACGCAGAATAAAAGCCCAGTCCGAAATGACCGATGATCTGGTCCTCGTTGGCCTTGTCCTTGTATTTATTTAAGAAGTCCTGGGCTCCGGAAAAGGCGATCTGGTTGATATATTCCTCCACCTCGTCCTCGGTCATTCCCAGACCGTTATCGGAGACCTGGATGGTCTTTTCCTTGGGGTTTACGGTAACGGACACCTTATATTCCACCCCGTCCGGCTCCTCGTACTCGCCCATCAGCGCCAGCTTTTTCAGCTTTGTGATGGCGTCGCAGCCGTTGCTCACCAGTTCTCTGTAAAAAATGTCATGGTCTGAGTACAGCCACTTTTTGATAATGGGGAAAATGTTCTCGCTGTTAATGGATAAACTTCCGCTCTTTGCCATAAAAAATCCACTCCTTCGATATTTCTGCTGTTCTGAATGTATGTCTCCGTCAGACGACGGCTATTTTTCCTGCAACAATGGATATTGTAATACCTTTGGATGGAAATGTCAACAAAATTTTAGCACTCGAGTGAAGTGAGTGCTAGCAAAGCGATCGCTCCGGGGGGCCAATCGAAAAAACGCCGCCCGAAGCCAGGATACGTTCCCGGCACCGGGCGGCATAAACCGCAGATCTCTTTTATTATACCTCCAGCTCCTCAAGGACAGCCTTCAGGGCTTCCTTTACGGAACCTTCCTTTAATACATTGTGAAGCCCGCTGTACTCTAAGAGCTTAAAGTAGCCCATGGAGCCTCCCGCCTGGCACAGCTTATAATAATCTGCCCATGCGGCCTTCCGGTCTGCCTTCATCTTGGTATAGAACTCGAAGGCGCCGATCTGGGCCATGGCGTAGCCCACATAATAAAAGGGATACAGGAAAATGTGCTGCTTCTGCATCCAGAATCCGCCGCCTGTAAGGAAGGCGTTTCCGTCATAATCCCTCCAGGGCATATAAACCTTTTCCAGCTCACTCCATACGGCTCTCCGCTCCATGGCCGTCATCTCCGGCTTTTCAAATACCCGGTGCTGGAATTCATCCACGCAGACCATATACGGGATCTTCATCAGCGCATCGGCCAAGTGCTCCTTCCGGTACTGCTCCGCCTTATCTCCAAAGAAGCTTTCCATCCACGGATAGGTCCACAGCTCCATGCCCATGGAGTGGATCTCATTGATCTCGCTGGTGCTGTGGCAGAGCTCCGGGGTCTTCTGGAATTTATCCGCCGTAAAGCCAGCAAAGGCATGGCCGGCCTCATGGGTCAGCACGTTCACATCCGCCTGGGTCCCGTTGAAGTTGGAGAAGATAAAGGGCGCATGGTACAGGGGAAGGGAGGTGCAGTAGCCGCCGACCCGTTTTCCTTTTTTGGTCTCCAGGTCAAACAGCTCGTGCTCCACCATAAAATCAAAGAATTCCCCGCTTTCCGGAGACAGCTCCCGGTACATTTCCTGGGCCTTTTTCACCATATAGTCCCGGTCTCCCACAGGAACCGGATTTCCCTGGGGACTGGAAATGGATTCGTCATAATAATGAAGGGTATCCACGCCCAGGGCCTTTCTCTGACGCTCATATAGCTTCACACAGGCGGGGACGATCACCTCCTGCACCTGGCGGCGGAATACCTTCAGATCCTCTGCGTTGTAATCGTATCTGCGGCGTTTATAATATCCCATGGGGATGAAGCTCTCAAAGCCCAGCTTCTGTGCCATTCCGGCTCTGAGCTGTACCAGACCGTCATAGATCTCGTCGATCTTCGGTGAGATCCCCTCAAACAGACGTGCCCAGGCCTCGAACGCTTCCTTCCGCTCCTGGCGGTCTGTGCTCTGCATATGCTTTAAAAGGCCGTAGGTGCTGCACATTTCCCCCCGGAATTCCACAGACGCACCGGCCACAGTTTTGGAATACAGGTTGGCTAACTCTGCTTCCTTTACCATATCGTCCACCACGGCCTCGCTGGAAAGGAGCTGCCCCACCTCCATATTCTGGATCAGGATGGAGCCGAATTCCTCCTCCATATCCTTCTTAAAGGGAGAATTTAAGATCACCGTTCCCATTTCCTTTACCAGGATCTCGTATTTGGGCATCCATGCATGGAAATACCCCATCTCTGCCTCATAAAATTCATCCATCATATTGATGGTGTTCCGGATATGGGCCAGCTGTCTGGCTGTGGAGACCTGGATATCCGTATTCACATAATCCATGTACGCCGCTTTAAACTCCCCAAAGTCTGCGGCATTTTTCAAAGCCTCTGTGACTGCTCTCATGTCTCCCAGTACCTTTTCCATATCCGGGCGGACATACTGAAGTTCAGAAAATTTTTCCATAGTTTCTGCTTCCCCTTTCTTTTTTCCCATATGAAACCTCCCTGCCAGGAGTTTTCTGTCTTTATTTTACTACAAAGACGGAGTTTCTGCAATCTGGGAGAGAAAGATTTCTGCCGGATCCCGCTCTCTTTCCAGCAGATGGAACGCTTTTTCCTACGAAAAAAAGAGGCCTGCGGGCCTCTTTTTTATTTCAGATATTCTGCCGCCACAAAAGCCATGGCTCTGGTGCAGAGCTTGATGTAACGCTCGTCCACCTGGAAACCGGGATTGTGCAAGGGCGCATCCCCTCCCGTTCCCTCCTGGGCAAAGAACCCGAAGTCCTCGGCTCCCAGCATGGGATCCAGGTCTGTGACCAGCCACCCCTCCGGACGGCCGTCTCCCATGTTCTCATAAAGCCGGTCCGCATTGCTGCGGAAGGCCTGCTCCACGGTCTTTGTAAACTCCACGTCGTTGTAGACTGCCGGATATCCGGCCCGGAAGGCGATGTCGCAGGTCCCTCCCATGGATTCTGTGATCCCCTTTGCCAGGGTCTCGATCTGATGGCGCATTACATCCCTGGATTCCCTGGATACGTTTCTCATCATCACGCCCAGGACTGCCTGGTCCGCAATGATGTTGGGCGCCGAACCTCCGTGGATGGTCCCCACGTTCAGCGTGGCCTGGGCCATGGGCGAAAGGTTTCTGGACGCGATCCCATGAAGGGCGGACACCACTGCCGACGCAATGTAAATGGCATCCACGCCTTCCTCCGGCATGGAGGAGTGGGCTGCCCGGCCATGGATCGTCAGCGTATAGCCGTCCGAATAGGAAGACAGGTACTTCTGCTTTAAATAAATGAGACCGCTGGTCCCGTTTTTCACATGAAGGGCAAAGCAGGCGTCCGGCTTTTCCTCCATCAGTCCTGCCTTTATCATCTCACGGCCGCCGCCGCCGTTTTCCTCTGCCGGCTGGAACACCAGCTTTACCTTTCCGTTCCAGCGCTCTCTGGTGCGGAAAAGAAGCTCTCCCACGGCCAGGAGATTGGCCGTATGGACGTCGTGGCCGCAGGCGTGCATGACCCCGGGGACCTGGGAGCCAAAGGGAAGCCCTGTTTTTTCCTGGATCGGAAGGGCATCCATATCGGCTCTCAGCATCAGGAACTTACCCGGGCGTCCGCTGTCAATGACAGCGATGATCCCCGGCTCCTGGGGGCTCTTTTCATAAGGGATCCCAATGCGGTCCAGCTCCCGCATCACCAGCTGGCTCGTTTTAAATTCCTGGAAGGACAGCTCCGGGCACTGATGGATCTCATGGCGCAGACGGAGGGTCTGCTCCTCCAGCTCATCCGACAGGCGGACCAGCTCTTCCTGTAAGGTTTCGTTATATTCCATATTTCCTGCCTCCTCTTAAAATCCGATGGCAGTTCCGATGAAGATGGAAGCGACCATGATCACAAACAGGATCGCATAGCAGGGCACCAGGAACTTCATCCACCGCTTAAAGTCCACACCGGCCATGGCAAGACATGCCATAAGGTTTACGTTGGTGGGCAGGAACAGGTTCGTAAAGCCGTCTCCGTACTGGAGGGTGAGCACTGCCATCTGGCGGGTAACGCCCACCACATCGGCTAAAGGAGCCATGATCGGCATGGCAACTACGGTCTGGCCGGAGCCGGAGCCGATGAATACGTTAATGAACGCATTTGCAATGAACATTCCCACAGCCGCCATAGCGCTGCTTAAATGGCTTAAGGGGATGGAAATGTAATAAACGATGGAGTCCAGGACTCCCGCCTGGTTTAAAATAATGCTCATAATAGAGGCCAGGACCATGAATACCATAACGCCGCACATGGACTGGGTTCCCTTTACGAAGTTTTTCATGGTATCGTCCAGGCTGTATCCGGCCAGGATCCCTTCCACAAAGGCAACGGGAAGCATAATGGAGCCTAACTGGGTCATGCCCAGGCCCAGGGTCGGGCCGCCGGCAGCAAAAAAGATAAATGCGCCGAAGAAGATCGCCAGGATCGCCATTTCACGGCCGGAAAGAGGCTTATATGTATTTTCATACTCTCCGCTCTCCACGTCCTCCTCTCCACCGAAATCCGCCTCGTATATGGAGGTGTAATTATGTGGATATATGGCTGTATTTTTCTGGCAGCGCTTTGCCCACCATACCAGGTATGCGGAAACCACCGCCACATTGAGGATCGTTACGATGGTCCGGAGACCTGCGCCGGAATAAGGAACCAGGCCGGCGATCTCCTGTCCCATAACGCCAGTAAGGGGATTGATGGGGGAGGACATGAAGCCGGTGAAGGAGCCCAGGATCACAAGGCCAACGGCAAAGGTCCGGTCGGCCCGGAGCTTTCTGGCGATCAGAAGTCCCAGGGGAACGAACAGGATCACCGTGGAGATCATGGAGCCCACACAGCCTAAAAGGGCCGTGGCAAATACATAGATCGGAATGATCGCCAGGGCCTTATCCTTCAGCCGGTGGATCAGATTCCCCAGGGCCCGGTCCAGGACTCCTGTGGAGTTGACGATCCCCATCATGCCGCCCATGATGATCAGTGTCACGAACAGCTTTCCGAAGGAGGAATATACCGTATCTCCCACGGCCAGGATCACATCCACCGGGTTCAGATACGTTTTTTCCACCACCTCATAGGTGCCTGGAACTGCCATCTTTCCATCTCTCTGGTACGCTCCCGACGGGATCACAAACGACAGGATGTACACAGCCAGGTTTACGATGAGGATGATCTTCCACATGCTCATGGACTCTTTTTTCTTTTTGTCTGCCTGCATAAGTCTTTCTCCTTTTTTAGTAATATTTTATGATTATTTTATCTTCTTCCGTCATTTTTAACAAACAACGTTTTTGTCGCATGGCACAACTAAAAGAATCCATTCCAAAGAGATTCCTCTTCTCCGCATATTTTCTGTGAACACTTCACAAAGTCCATGGCTGCCTTTGTGATGTAGCTGCTCTTCAGATGAAGGACGGCCCCCAACAGTGTGACATCCGGATATCTCCATCTGAAAAATACCATCCCCCTTCTCTGCTCCGCCGTCAGATGGTCCAGATAGCCGGCAGGGACCAGCGTTGCCCCGATGCCCTCGGCACAGCACTCCAGCACCGTAAGGACGCTCTGGGATATGACAAAGATCTTCGGATCGAAGCCGTCCTCCCTGCAATACCGGTCAAACTGCTCCCCCATCCACGTATCTGCATCCATCCGCACAAAGGGACAGCCGGAAAAAGGACGCAGCGAGACGATCCCCTCTTCTTTAAAGCCTCGGATTTCCTCCGGAGACAGGCATTCCGCTG
>OHKJ01000989.1_pt1 | contig 11786 bp, 10 predicted proteins | sample 1568791 | NCBI WGS metagenome assembly OHKJ01 (sample SAMEA3879584, study PRJEB24766) | human gut metagenome | biome: human-associated habitat; feature: feces | place: USA | collected 1985/1987 | reverse complement strand
AATGTGCAGGATATCGCGGCAGAAAATGGTTTCATTTTCATTGGTGCCCATCCCATGGCAGGCATTGAGCGTTCCGGCTTTAACTTTTCCAGTGAAAAGATTTTTGAAGGCGCGACCATGATTTTGACACCTTTCCAAGGTACAGATATTGCCGATGTAGACCGACTGAGCCAGTTTTTCAAAAGCATTGGCTTTGCCCGGATGCAGGTGGCAACGGATGCGGAACATGATCAGATGATTGCTTACACATCCCAGCTGGCACATGTGGTTTCCAGCGCCTATATCAAAAGTGAATTGTCTCCGAGATTCAAGGGATTTTCCGCAGGCAGTTTCCATGACATGACCCGTGTGGCAAAGCTGAACGAAACCATGTGGACAGAACTGTTTTTGGTGAACAAAGATTATCTGGCAGACGAGATCGACGGTCTGGTGGAGCGGTTGCAGGCTTACAGCAAAGTTATCCGCAGCGGCGATGGAGATACCTTGAAAGCCATGCTGAAAGATGGGAAAGAAAAACGCCTTGCCGTTGACGTTGTAAAAGAGTTTGAGTAAGAAGGTGTGTGTATGAGAAGTGTAACGGTGAAAACTTCCGCAACGTATGAGGTGCTCATTGGCAGCGGACTCCTTCAGAAAGCGGGAGAAGCAGTGAAAAAAGTCATTTCTCCCTGCAAAGCTGCCATTGTGACAGACAGTACAGTGGTGCATTTATATGAAGAAACCGTCCGCCAGTCATTGACGGAAGCCGGATTTTCTGTCTGCACATTTGTGTTTCCCGCAGGCGAAGCATCCAAGAACATTCATACCCTCAGCCATTTGCTGGAATTTCTGGCAAAAGAGGAAATGACCAGAACGGATTTGATTGTGGCTCTGGGAGGCGGTGTGACAGGGGATTTGGCGGGTTTTGGCGCGGCGGTATATCTGCGGGGCATCCCCTTTGTACAGATTCCCACCACATTTCTGGCGGCCATTGATTCTTCCGTAGGCGGAAAAACGGCTGTGGATTTGGAGGCTGGTAAGAATCTGGCAGGCGCTTTTTATCAGCCAAAACTAGTATTGTGTGATACGGATGTATTGCAGACGTTGCCAGAAGTTGTTTTTGCGGATGGCATTGCGGAAGCATTGAAATATGGTGTATTGGGTGACACTGTATTGTTTGAAAAAATTGCCGGGGGCGATTTTCGGCAGGATTTGGAAGAAATTATTGAAACCTGCGTTTCCATGAAACGGGACGTAGTAGAGGAAGATGAATTTGACACAGGCAAGCGCCAGCTGTTGAATCTAGGACATACCTTTGGACATGCCATTGAACAGAAAAGCCATTTTCAAATGACTCATGGTCATGCCGTTGCCATCGGGATGCATCTCATCGCCAAAGCGGCAGAAGCAAAAGGCATTGCGGAGAAAGGTACAGCGGCGGCCATTGCGAAGGCGCTGGAACAGAATCATCTGCCCAAGGAAACCGCTTTTTCTCAGGCAGAAGTGGCAGAAGGAACCTTGCGGGATAAAAAACGCCGAGGCGGAACCATCAGTTTTGTATTTCCCAAGAAAATCGGTGCTTGTGAAATCGTAAAAATACCAGTGGAAGAAGTGGAAGAATTAGCAAGAACAGCTATGGAATCGTAAAGGAGGGAGGCTATGAACATCAAAATATCCAGAGGAGCCCTGCGGGGAATAGTGCAGATGATCTCCTCCAAGTCTGATGCCCATCGTCTGTTCATTGGCGCGGCGCTGGCTGATCAGCCAACGGAAATGATGATTAATGGCAGCTCTGAGGATTTGGAAGCCACCCTTCAGTGTTTGCAGGCATTGGGCGCAGATCTTCTCCGTCAGGGGGATAAAATCACAGTGTCCCCAGTGGAGAAAAAAGAAGATCTGGCTGTGATGGATTGCAGAGAAAGCGGCTCTACCCTTCGTTTTCTGCTGCCAGTGGCGGCTGCATTGGGTAGAAACGTATTGGTGGAAGGCAAAGGCAGGCTGCCTCAGCGTCCCATCGGTATTTTGACAGAATTGCTCAGAGAGCATGGCTGTTTTGTCAGCAGTGACCATCTGCCCTTGGAAATGTCTGGACAGCTCAAGGGCGGTACATTTTCTCTGCCGGGCAATGTAAGTTCTCAGTTTATTACGGGCCTGCTCTTTGCATTGCCTTTGTTAGAAGAAGATAGTGAAATTATATTGACCACAGAAGTGGAATCCCGTGGATATATTGATATGACACTGCATACTCTCAAGCGCTTTGGTATTGAAGTGGAGGAAGGAAAAAGGGGATTTCGTATTCCCGGCAGACAGCAGTACCATTCCCCCGGTGTGATGCAGGCAGACGGCGATTGGTCTAATGGTGCATTCTGGCTTACAGCTGGTGCCATGGGTCAGCCGGTGACATGTTGTGGACTACAAATGGATTCTCCCCAGGGAGACAAAGCCATTTTAGATATATTGAAACAGTTTGGTGCACATGTGGAAGTGGAAGAAGATCGAGTGATGGTTTCTCATGGGAAACTGAGAGGCTGCGTCATTGACGCGGCACAGATTCCCGATCTGGTACCCATATTGTGCATGGCGGCAGCGGCGGCAGAAGGAAAAACAGAAATCCGAAATGCCGGCAGGCTGCGGATCAAAGAAAGTGACCGCCTGACGGCTATGGCGGACTGTTTGAAGCGGCTGGGTGTTCCAGTGGAGGAAAAACAGGACGGTTTAGTCATCCATGGCGGGACATTGACAGAACAGCAAGGAGAAATTCGTATAGATGCTTACGGCGATCACCGTATCGTTATGTCGGCGGCAGTCGGTGCGGCTTTGCTTGGAAGAGAAGCTGTCATTGAAGGTGCGGAAGCCGTGGCAAAGTCTTATCCGGCATTTTTCGCAGAATTTATTCGTTTAGGAGGTGGCGCAGATGTCCTCTAATTTTGGAGAACGAATCAAGATTTCTATTTTTGGACAGTCCCATTCCGAAGCCATTGGGGTAGTCATTGACGGACTGCCGGCAGGAGAAGAAATTGATCTGGAAAAGGTGCAGGCATTTATGAAACGGCGGGCACCTGGTCAGCATAAATATTCCACCACAAGAAAAGAGGGAGATATCCCGGAAGTGGTGTCCGGTCTATTTGAAGGAAAAACATGCGGCGCGCCATTATGCGCCATGATACACAATACAAACGCCCATTCTAAAGATTACAGCAACCTGGTGAAAACACCCCGTCCCGGTCATGCGGACTATACGGCGGCAGTAAAGTACGGTGGTTTTCAGGATTATCGTGGCGGCGGACATTTTTCCGGCAGACTGACAGCGCCTCTTTGCTTCGCTGGGGCGGTATGTATGCAGATTCTGGAAAGAAGGGGAATCCACTTTGGCGCTCATATCCATTCCATTCATGGCATTGCGGATACGCCCATGAATCCGGTGGAAATTACAGCAGAAGAACTGGCAGAAGTGACAGGCAAAACATTCCCTGTCTTTTCCGATGAAGCTGGTCTGCGGATGCAGGAAGTCATTGAGGATGCACGGCTGAATCAGGATTCCGTCGGCGGTGTGGTGGAAGCGGCAGTGGTAGGGCTTCCCGTTGGCTTAGGCGAGCCTATGTTTGATGGATTGGAAAGCAAGCTGGCTTCTATTTTATATGCCATTCCAGCAGTGAAAGGCGTGGAATTTGGCGATGGTTTTGGTGTGGCAGAGCTTTTTGGCTCCGAAAATAACGATCCATTTTATTTTGATGAAAATGGAAATGTAAAAACAACTACCAACCACCATGGCGGTTCTTTGGGTGGCATTTCCAGTGGAATGCCATTGGTGCTTCGGGCGGCATTTAAGCCCACACCGTCTATTTCCAGAGAACAGAATACCATTGGCATGGAATCTGGGCAGAATGAAACCGTTCGTGTCATTGGCCGTCACGATCCCTGTATTGTACCAAGAGCGGTACCTTGTGTGGAGGCGGCAATGGCGGTGGCAATTTTGGATTTATATGAATTACAGCAGAAGAAATAACCAGGAGGGGTAAATGTATGTATTTGGACGAATTGAGAAATCAGATCAACGATATTGATGATAAAATTGTGGAGTTATTCGTAGAACGTATGAAAGTGGCTTCTGAAATCGCGGGAGCAAAGGCGGAAAAGAATCTGCCCGTACTGGATATGCGCAGAGAAAATGCTGTATTGCAGAAAATTATGGAAAAGGCAGGGGAAGAATTTGAACTCTATGCCAATACCCTTTACCGCACCATGTTTGATGTGAGCAAAAGCTACCAGGCAGGGATTTTGATGCAGGAAACACCTTTGTCCAAAGAAATCATGGCAAGCATCGAAAATCCGCTCATGGAATTCCCCAAAAAAGCAGTGGTAGCATGTCAGGGAACAGAAGGTTCCTATGCGGATCGCGCTTGCAGCAGACTGTTCACCATGCCCAATACCATGTTCTTCAAAAGCTTTGAGCATGTATTCAATGCGGTGGAAAGCGGTCTGTGCCGTTATGGGGTGCTGCCCATTGAAAACAGCTCCGCAGGCTCTGTGACAGAAGTTTATGACCAGATGATGCGTCATAAATTCCATATTGTCAGAAGTTTGAAACTCCACATCAATCATGCGCTGTTGGGAAGACACGGCGCGGATTTCTCCAACGTCAAAGAAATCATTTCCCACGAACAGGCTTTGAGTCAGTGCAGTGAATTTTTGAAATCCCTTCCTCATGTGAAAGTGACTGTATTTGAAAATACAGCCACAGCGGCAAAATATGTGGCAGAATGTGATCGGGATGATATTGCAGCCATTTCCTCTCCTGAATGCGCGAAACTGTATGGCTTACAGGTGATGAAAAATGACATCCAGAACAACCAGAACAACTACACACGCTTCATCTGTATCGCAAAAGATATGGAAATCTATGCTGGTTCCAATAAAATCAGCCTGATGCTGTCCGTTTCTCATCATCCCGGTTCTCTGTATCGAATGCTGGGTAAAATCGCGGCAAAAGGCATCAATTTGTCCAAACTGGAAAGCAGACCAATTCCCGGAAAAGATTTCGAATTCCGTTTCTATTTCGACATGGAAGCCTCTGTCTATTCCAAAGACGTCATTACCCTCTTGAAAGATATGGATTTCTCTGCGGAACAGTTCTCTTTCCTGGGCTGCTATTCTGAAATCGTTTAAGGAGGCATTGCGATGAAAGTATTGGTTATCAACGGCCCCAATCTGAATATGTTGGGGATTCGTGAAAAACATATATATGGCACAGAAACCTATATGGATCTGAAGAATATGATCCATGACTATTGCCAAAAGGAAGGCATTGAAGTGGATATTTTCCAGTCCAACCATGAAGGTGCGCTGGTGGATCATATCCAGACAGCTTATTTCAATGGAACCGATGCCATTGTTATCAATCCGGCGGCCTATACCCATACCAGTGTGGCAATTTTAGACGCTTTGAAAGCAGTCAATCTGCCAGCGGTTGAAGTGCATCTGTCTGATGTGGGCAGCCGGGAAGACTTCCGCCAGATTTCCTATGCGGGTATGGCTTGTGAAAAGACAATTACCGGGAAAGGATTTCAGGGGTATATTGAAGCACTGGTATACTTAAAAGAAAAATACCAGAAATAACAATAACGTATTACAAAAGATGGATGCGAAAGCATCGGAAAATTTCAGAAGGGAGAGATGGTATGATTTCTCAGAAAATGAAACAGATGGTAGAACAGAGTGCGGCTATGAGTGCCATGTTTACAGAAGGTAAACGGCTGGCGGCTATTTATGGGGCGGAAAATGTATACGACTTTGGCATTGGCAATCCCAATGTAAAAGCGCCTGCATCTGTCAATGCAACAGCCATTGAAATTTTGCAGAATATGGATTCTCTGAAGGTACATAGTTATACAGACAGCAGTGGCATCCCTGCTGCGCGAAAAGCCATTGCGGAAAGTTTGAATCGCCGTTTTGGTACGAATTATGATGAAAACAATCTGGTCATGACCGTAGGGGCAGCTGGTGGGCTGAATGTAATTTTGAAAGTCCTTTTGGATGCAGGGGATGAAGTGCTGACCTTTGCGCCTTACTTTGGAGAATATGACAATTACGTGATGAATGTGGGCGGCGTACTCCACCCGGTTCCACCCAATCCACCGGATTTCCTGCCGGATGTAGATGCATTGTCTGCCTGCATCACGCCGAAAACAAAGGCAATCATCATCAACAATCCCACTGGGGTCATTTATGATGCGGGAACCATTGAGAAGATTGCGGTGGTTTTGCGGCAGAAATCCGCGGAATATGGTACCGATATTTATATCATTGCCGATGAACCATACAGGGAACTGGCTTATGATGGTGTGGAAGTGCCTTATATCCCCAATTTTTATGAAAATACCATTGTGGCATACTCTTTCTCCAAATCCCTGTCATTGCCGGGGGATCGTATCGGATATCTGGTCATTCCCTCCACTGTATCGGATTTTGCGGAAGTTTCCATGGGAGCGGCTATTGCAAACCGTGTTTTGGGCTTTGTCAATGCGCCTGCTTTGCAGCAGATGGTGGTGGCAAGATGCTGTGAGGAAACCACAGATGTGGCATTTTACAACGCCAACAGAGAACTGCTGTACAATGCTTTACAGGAATATGGCTATACCTGTGCGAAACCCCAGGGGGCATTTTATCTGTTTGTGAAGGCTTTGGAGGACGCTGACAAGGCTTTCTGCGAAAAGGCGAAAGAATACCGTTTGCTGGTGACACCGGGAAGCGCCTTTGGCTGCAAAGGATATGTGCGGATTTCCTATTGCGTGTCACGGGAAACCATTGAAAATTCCCTGCCGTCATTTAAGGCATTGGCAGAATCATATAAAAAATAAAAATCATTTTTGTGAAAGATACTGTTTTCGGACAGTATCTTTTTTTTGTGCAAAAGGAAGGCGGGGGCGTTTCTGTTTTCGTTTTGAAGGGGTTTTTTGCCATCAGTGGAGGCTGGTGGTGGGTGGAGCGGCCCAAATGGGGTGGAGGAAGGAAAAATGTGGTAACGGTGGAAGGCGAATATGTGAAAAAACCTTGAAAAATCGGCATTTTCTGAAGAAAAAAAGAAGAAAAAAAGAGGCCGTAGGACTTGTTTTTTTATGACGGTTATATTACAATGTGGTTAGTAGTGGCGAAAAGTGGCTGAAAAGGGAGCAAAATTTGCGAATTGGCATAGTGAAGGGTGAAAGGTGGTGAGACAAGATGTTCATGGGGGAATACCAGCATTCCATTGATGCAAAAGGAAGATTGATCGTACCTGCCAAGTTCCGTGACGGACTGGGCGAACATTTTGTGGTCACCAAAGGCCTGGATAACTGCCTGTTTGCTTATCCTCAGGAAGAATGGAAGATCTTTGAGGAAAAACTCAAACAGCTTCCTCTGACCAGCACCGGTGCCAGAAAGTTTGTCCGCTTTTTCTTCGCGGGAGCTGTGGAATGTGATCTGGATAACCAGGGGCGTATCATTCTTCCTTCCAATCTGCGGGAATATGCCGGACTGAAAAAAGACATCGTTTCCATCGGTGTCAACAACCGTATTGAAATTTGGAACAAGGAAAATTGGAAAGAATATAACGAAGAAGAAAATTTCATCAGCAACGATCTGGCTTTTGAAATGGAAAATCTGGGCATTTGATGCGGCAGAAAAAAAGGAGTGTTATTATTGGAATTTCATCATGTTTCCGTTCTGCTGCAGGAATGTATCGACGGACTTTGTATTCGACCTGACGGTATTTATGTAGACGGTACCACTGGCGGCGGCGGTCATTCGCTGGAAATCGCAAAGCGGATCACCACCGGCAGACTGATCTGTATCGATCAGGATCTCAATGCCCATGCGGCTGCAAAAGAGCGGCTGAAAGATCATTTGGACAAGATCACTTTTGTACATGACAATTTTGGAAATATCGGTTCTATATTGGACGAGCTTGGCATTGACCGTATCGATGGCATGCTTATGGATATTGGCGTATCTTCTCATCAGCTGGATGAGGCGGAACGTGGTTTCTCTTATCAGCAGGATGCGCCTTTGGACATGCGTATGGATGCCACAAAGCCTTTCAGCGCTTATGATGTGGTCAATACATACAGCGAAGCCGATTTGGATCGCATCATTTTTACTTATGGTGAAGAACGTTGGGCAAAACGCATTGCGCAGTTTATTGTGGCAGAGCGTGCTAACAAGCCCATCGAAACCACTGGAGAACTGGTGGATGTCATCAAAAAGGCTGTGCCAAAGGGTGCCAGAAAAGACGGCCCCCATCCGGCAAAGCGTACGTTCCAGGCAATTCGTATTGAAGTCAATGGAGAACTGGATGTGCTGGAGAGAGCCATCGACCAGGCGGCGCACCGCTTGACAGAAGGCGGCAGACTCTGCATCATTACATTCCATTCTCTGGAAGACCGTATTGTAAAAGAAGCATATCGCAGACAGGAAAATCCCTGTATCTGCCCGCCGCAGTTTCCTGTTTGTGTCTGCGGGCGGAAACCTGTTGGCAAGGTGATTACAAGAAAGCCAATTGTGCCATCCAAAGAGGAACTGGAAGAAAACCATCGCTCCAGAAGTGCGAAACTGCGTATTTTGGAAGGATTGGGAGAATAAAAAACAGAGGTGTCGGCTATGGCAGCAAAACCGGGAAAAGAGAATAAAAGAAATGCCTACAAAGGCTCTTACTATACATATGGCAACGTAGCATATGAACTGCAGCCGGATTATGCGCCCTACTATGAAGACGATAAGAAACAGCAGGAAGCCAAAGAGGCGATTCGGCAGGCAGCGGCGGAACGCAGAGAAAACCGCGTGCATGCGGCACATGTCTGCATGGTTATGCTGCTGATCTTTGCGGGATGCATCGCTATTATGGGCGCAACGGTTATCGTAAAAAATCAAGAGGTGCAGATTCGAGAAAAGAAAGACGAGCTGGCAACGCTGAAATCGCAGAACGCGATTTTAGAAGCGGAACTTGCGGAACAGATAGATCTGGAATACATCAAGCAGGAAGCCATCAATCGACTGGGGATGGCAGAACCGCAGCCTTATCAGATTGTATATATTGATGTTCCAAAAGACAGCTATACCATTCAGTATGCAGCTGATGAAGTGGTGGAGGAGGAACCTTCCTTCATTGCATCCATATTGAATTTATTTAAAAAGGATTGATGTAAATGAGAAAATCTAACGGGGGAATAAAGGCAAATGGAAGATTTGCTTTTATTCTCTTTGCCTTTTTTGCGGCATTTGCGCTCATGCTTGGCAGAGTATTGTATATGAAAGTTGTCCATGGCGCGGAGTATGAAGCGGCAGCGAAGAACCAGCAGATCAACCGCTACGACATTACCATTCCGCCAAACAGAGGAAGCATTCTGGACAGAAATAATCAGGTACTTGCTATCAGTACCACTGTGTATAATGTGGCGCTGGACTCCTTGCAGCTGGCAGAGGTTGCACAGCAATATCCTGAGGAACAGGAAAAGACATTGACAACTCTTTGTGAGTATTTCCCGGAACTGGATTACAACACACTGAAACAGTATGTGACTGTCAATCCGGAAACTGGAGAGCTTTATATGAACAACCACTGGAAGTACCTGGTGAAGGGTATTGAACGCAGTGTGAAAGAAGAACTGGAAGCTATGAACCTAAAGGGCGTATATTTTGAAAAAAGCAGTAAACGCTCTTATCCTTTGAACAGCTCCGCTTGTCATCTGGTTGGTTTTACCCGTGGTGACGCTCAGTGGGGACTGGAAGGCTATTACAATAGCTATATGGAAGGAACACCGGGGCGTTCTTTCATTCTTTATAACGGTGCGGACTCCGTTGTGCATCAGGATTATGATGCCAAAGACGGGGATACCATCATCACCACCATCGATTATAATATCCAGAAGATTGCAGAAGAAGTGGTAGCGGAAACAGCGGCGGAATGGCCCGCCAAAAACGTGGCGGCTATGGTTATGGACCCTTATACCGGGGAAGTATATGCCATGGCAGAATCCCACTCCTTCGATTTGAATAATCCCAATGAAATTCCAGAATGGGAAACAGATACGACTTACACAGAAAACTGGGATCAGCTCAGCAATGAGGAACAGCTGAATTACCTGAATACCATGTGGAAGAACTTCTGTGTCAGCGATACCTATGAACCAGGTTCCATCTTTAAACCGATTATTGTGGCAGCAGGTTTGGAAGAGGGTGTCATTACACCAAATTCTAGCTTCCAGTGTAATGGTTATGCGGATATCGGCGGATATCGTATCTGGTGTCATCTGCATAGTGGTCATGGTAATATCAATATCGAGCAGATCATGGCTCAGTCTTGTAATATGGGTGTTATCCAGATTGCAAATCTACTGGGCGCAGATAAATTCTATGAATACCAGAGAGAATTTGGTTTCGGGGATTATACAGGCATTGACCTGCCTGGGGAAGCCACAGGTCAGCTCCATGCGAAAGAAGCCATTGGCCCCACAGAATTGGCAACCATGTCCTTTGGTCAGACATTCAACTGCACCAGCATTCAGGCAATTGCGGCATTTTCCGTGTTGATCAACGGCGGTAATCTGGTGAAACCCCATGTGGTATCTCAGATTGTGGATGCAGATGGGAATGTGGTCATGCAAAACGATACAGAAGTAGTACGCCGAGTTATTTCCGAAAAAACATCTTCTTATATGCGGACAGCGCTGAAAGCCACAGTTGAAAATGGTTTGGCAAAGAAACTGCAGATTGACGGTTATTCTATCGGTTGTAAAACAGGTACCGCGGAACAGGGTTCTCGTACCAATGACGATTTGTGGGCACTGAGTAATATGTCGTATTTCCCTGCGGAAAATCCTAAATACATTGTGTTCACTGTTATCAACCAGCCCAGTGACTATGTGGAAGGCGTGCAGACACCTACACCTATGACCAAAAAGCTCATTGAGGGCATCATCAAATACGATAATCTGGAACCTACACAGCCAGTGGAAGATGAGGCAAACCTGTCCAAGAATAAAACCGTTACTGTGCCAGATTACACTGATAGTGTCATCTTTGGCGCCATCGAGGATCTGGACGCAAGAGAACTGACTTACAAAGTGGTTGGCAACGGCAATACTGTTGTGAATCAGGTGCCCAAAGGCGGAACCACTATGGATGTAGGCAGTGAAGTAATCTTGTACGTAGAGCGCTCAGAAGAAGATGCTGGCACTGTCAGCGTGCCGAACGTCGTCGGCAAGAACTACGAACAAGCGGAAACAACTTTGACAAATGCGGGCTTTACAGTGGCATTTGAAGGGGATCAGGCCGGTACCGTAACGGCACAGGATCCCAAGTATGGCGTATCCGTAGCCAAGGGAAGCGAAGTCATGCTGACCCTTGAAATTCCGGAAAAAACGGACACATCTACGGATACAACGGGTACACAAACGACACAATAACCAGACCCAAAGAAAACGCATAGACTCCTTGCTTTTTCCATATATTTGCTAATAAGGACATTGGAAAAGGCAGGGAGTTTTCTATGGAAAGACCAACGGTCGGTGAAAAACGCCGGCTTTTGATTTATCTGCTTTGCTGTATGCTGGCGTTTCTGGTGCTGATTGGAAGATTGGCTTATATTGGTTTGTTCCGCTCGTCCCAATGGCAGGAAATGGCTTATGAACAGCAGACAAGAGATCGTCTGATTACTGCCAAACGGGGGGATATTCTGGACAGAAACGGTGTCGGTATTGCCGAAACCCAAACGGTTGCGGCAGTCAGCGTTGTTCCGGCAGAAGTGAAAGAAAAAGAAGAAACCGCAAAGTTTCTGG
>OHKJ01000988.1_pt1 | contig 11792 bp, 10 predicted proteins | sample 1568791 | NCBI WGS metagenome assembly OHKJ01 (sample SAMEA3879584, study PRJEB24766) | human gut metagenome | biome: human-associated habitat; feature: feces | place: USA | collected 1985/1987 | reverse complement strand
CGGACAGGATCAGCCATTTCCGTTCCGGCCCGGCCCACTGCAGCAGCCGCTTCACCGGTGATGGCCGTTTTTCTTTCATCGTTTGTTCCTCCTTCCCCCGGCTTGACGAGAGCGCCGGGAAGTGATATTTTAGTTAGCAGATACTAACCAACATCCATCCTACCGGCAAAACAGCGGTATCGCAAGGCTTTGGGCGCGGTTCCGGCTGATTGGGGTGGAGATGTGGCTGATCGAGGTGGTGACAGGTTATGGCGGCAAATAAAGACTTGGAGCAGCAATATGGCCGGGCGATGGAGGAACACGGGTTTCTTCCAGATCCGGAGAACCAGCGTTACGGCTCCATGGGGCTGTGCTGGCGGCACACCTCCCAGCAGGGCGGCGGTTTTTTCTGGACCTACGGGCAGCAGGATCTCTATACCATCAAGATCCATGATTTCTTTTTCCATGAGGATCAGCTGCTGGAGTTCCATTGGCCGGAGAGTCTCAGTGTCACCTGGTATGAATCCATTTCCGGTGAGGAGTTCTCCCCCTGTCGCCGTCTTGTTCCAGGCTGTGTCAAAAGTTTTATCGGAGGTCGGGAACCATACCGGGCACTCATCCACAGGCAGATCCCCATCGTTTCCATTGGCGTGGAGATCACCCCGGCTTACTACCGGGATTATCTGCGCCGCCAGTTTCCCCAGGAGTATCAAAGCCTGCTGGAGTCTTTTCAAACGCTGGATCAGACAGAACACTTCCCAGAAATGGTGCAGCTCTTGAAACAGGTGCGCGACTACCGAGGGGAGGGGCTTCCCGCCCGTTTGTTTTATGATGGGAAGGTGGCGGAGGCGGTGGCGCTGGTGGCAGAACCGCCGTTCTGTCAGTGCGGAGGATATGGTACGGCTGGCCGATGTGGCAGCCTTCATCACGGCCCACTGTGCTGACGAGCTGCCGCTGGAACGGCTGGGCCGCATTGGCTGCATGAGTATTTCGAAGCTAAAGGACGCCTTCCATGTCCGGTATGGCTGCACGATTACCCAATACATTCAGGGGCAGCGAACGGAGCAGGCTGGGCGGCTACTGCGGGAAACCGACCTGCCGGTGAGCCAGGTGGCGGCCATTGTTGGGTATCAGAATCCCAGCCGTTTCGCAGAGATCTTCCGGCGAAACACCGGGCGCTCCCCGGCAGAATACCGCAGAGCATACTGCAACTACTTCACGGAAAAAACCGACATGGAAAGGAAAGATCCTTAATAGAAACCAAGAGGCCGCATGGGGAACATTCCGCCATGCGGCTTTTGCAATCGTCAGCAATCGGCAGCACAGAATCGGCTTTTCCTGTGTTCTGTCCGTCCCGGCCTGCTTTCTGAAATGGAGAACAATTCTCTCAATGTAGGGAGAGCGTCCATGGTAACAGGCACATCGTCGGGCATTTCTCCTTCATCAAAGTGGAGGATGCGGGAACAGGTACGACTGACAAATTCAAAATCATGTGTGACAATAAAGATGACTTTTCCCATATCAGACAGGCGCCGGATCAGACCTGCGACCTGTGTCATGCTGTCAAAATCCAGCCCGCCGGTCGGTTCGTCAAACACCAGCAGGTCTTTCCCACAAATCATGCTGACCGCTACCGCCACCCGCTGCTTTTGACCTCCGGACAGGGTATTGGGGTGGCGGTCTCTGAATGGGGCCAGGGCCAACTCTTCCAGTGTTGCGTCAACGAGCGTCTGTTTCGGATTGCGGATACCGAATGTACATTCTGACTCCACACTATCCGCAAAAAGCTCGTAGTTCACATCCTGCATGACCATATAGGAATGCCGCAGGCGATCTTTGTGATCCATGGACAGACCGTTCCAAAAGAATTGACCATCACAGGCCTTGTGAAGCCCGCACAAAGCACGGGAAAAGGTCGTTTTTCCGGCCCCATTGTGGCCAACGACGCCAATTACCTCTCCCTTTGCTGCTGTAAGGCTGATGTCGTGCAAAATGGTCCTCTTCTTATAGTGAAGGGCTACATTGTTAAGTTCCAAGATAGGATCTGAAACAGGCGCAAGGGAATGATTCCGCGGTGGGAGAACACGATGCAAATCGATCGCTCGAAGGCCCATTTGTTCCCGGGTATCCTCCGACAGCTGTCGAAATGCTTCCGGCGTAAAGACCTGCATGATTTTCCCGTGTTCCAAATACACAATCCGGTCCACCAGATCCATCAAATAGTATAACCTATGTTCTGCAATCAATATGGTTTTTCCCTGTGATTTGATCAGCCTGAGATGTTCTCCCAATTCTTGAATGGAACGCATATCCAAATTAGAGGACGGTTCATCCAAAAGATATATTTGAGGATTCATTGCATAGACTGAGGCAAACGCTATCTTTTGCTTTTCTCCACCGGATAACTCGAAAATGTTGCGATTACGGAGATTTTCAATGTGAAGTTCTGCCGATGTCCGATCCACGCGTTCTCTCAGCTGGCAAACTGGAAGTGTTTGATTTTCAATACCAAAAGCGATCTCGCTGTCTGTATCCACATTAAAAAACTGTGTCCTTGGGTTTTGAAACACCGATCCAACCTTTGCGGCAATCTGGTGCATAGGAAAATCACGGACTTCCTGACCATCCACCAGTACGCTGCCCGCCAGCTCTCCTGCGTAAAATTGTGGGATCAAGCCGTTTACAAGCCTCGTGATGGTGGTCTTTCCGCAGCCGCTCCGGCCACAGAACAGAACACATTCTCCGTCCTCTATGGTCAGGTTGATGTCATGCAGCCCGTCTCCTGTTTGTCCTTGATAAGTAAATGATACATGCTTTAACTCGATCATCCCAGCATCCCCTTTCCATAAAGCCCGACAGCCAGTGCGCCTGCAAAGCAAAAGACTGCCGCAATATCCATCAACCCGATATGGATCTGCACCAGACAAGTTCGAGGCTTTGGGTTTTCAATGCCGCGGGTGATAGAAGCGATGGACAGTTCATCCGCCGCTTTGGATGCCGCCATCATCAACGGAACATAGATACACTCCACCGTTATTCCGGGATGCGTCAGGAACCCCTTAAGCGAAGGCGAGACGTCCCGCATCCGCATTGCGTCCTTGATAAACCGCCAATCCTCCTGAATGGTAGGGATATAACGCAGCATGACGGCCAAGGGGATTACCAGCTTTTGGGGTGCATGGATGCGATTCATCGCCGAGAGGAATTCGCTGACCTTTGTAGTGGAAATGACAATGCCAGACAGCATCCCGCAGGGATAGACCTTATGGAATAACCCTAAAAAAGCGATAAACATGGTGCGCCAAGTTCCGGTCATGGTATCCATGATCCAGATGGTGAGCAGAACGATCAGCGCATAGAACAGTACTCCCTTCCAGGCATACTTCCACTTTCCGAAGCAAACGCCGAGTAGCCCGATCAGCACCACAAGGCCCAGTTCGTAGAGTAAGGATGGAGCCATCATGGCAGAAAAGATACACAACAGAAGCAGTAATATCTTCGTTCTGGGGTCCAGCCACAGTCCGCGCGTGGATAACGCTCCGCCAATCATGCGGTGATCCCAGCCTTTTCAAACTGCTTTTTCATCAGCTTTCCACCAATCCAACCACTGAACGCAGCAATCGCCAGCGTTCCGATAATGATGACAGCCAACAGCCAGGAGGGAGCAGACGCGCTCATTGTGTCAATATAGGACTGTTCCGTGCCGTTTTCCAGCATCGTGCTGGCCCAGCCTTGCGGATCAATAAAAAACACCACATAGGTGTAAACGCCGCCCAGCGACATCAGCATATAGGACAGCAGATTGACCGCCTTATTGCGGTAATCTCCCGCGCCAGCTACCAGATCGGCGATAATTCCCATTCCGATATAGCCTAAAGAAAAAGCCCAGTGCATTCCGGTAACGAACCAGATGATCCCCATAATGATACCAAGAATGGTGACGCTCCACCGCTTCTGCACCTTTGCGATCATCAGAAGATATACAGGGCCGCACAGCAATGCTGCACCCATCGGCATATAGAATGTCAAAACCGGGTTTGGTGCAAAGAAAATACCGCCGATCATGGTAAACACCAAGAAAATTGCGCTGAAAATGCCGGTTGTCACAAGATCCTTGATAGTGAGACTCTTTTTTGCGGGATTGATTTGATTGCTCATGTTGATCCTCCTATTTTGCAATGCGTTGACTTTATGAGATAGGTATGCTATCCTTTGGTTAGATGTGGCTAACCGTTATATATAATTACACCATGTTTAATCTGCTTTCAATCATTTGGAGTAAGGTTCGTCCTATCATTTCAAAAATTCGTCTAATCATTGCAAAACAAGGGAGGCGTATCTATTGTAATGACCGGTATCATCGAGCAATACTATGCGCCATTACTGAAAAAGCACGGTTTTGTACCGGAACCAGATAATGATCAGTATGGTCCTCTGGGGCTTTGCTGGAAGCTATCTCCGGAAGTTGGCGAAGGTTCCTATTGGACCTACGGGCAAAGGGATCTGTTCGACATCAAGATACACAACTTCTCTTTCAATAAGGATTTTATGCTGGAATTTGATCTCCCGGAATGTCTCAGTATTACCCGTTACGATTCCATCTCCGGTGAAGAGTTGTCTCCGTATCGCCGGTTGTCAGCCGGATGTATCAAGACCTATGTGGGCGGATACAAGCCATATCAAGTAATCGTCCACAAAAATATACCGGTTCGATCCATAGGCATCGAAATCACCCCCGCATATTATGAGGATTATTTGAAAAAACAGTATCCGGAAGAATATCGGAATCCCATCGAGGCTTTTCGGGAAATCGACCAAACAACAGATTTCCCGGAAATGTACCGGCTTCTATCAGAACTACAGAGCTACCGTGGAACCGGAATTGCAGCTAAACTCTATTATGAGAGCAAGGTAGCCGAGGCGCTCTCTCTGGTGGTTGAATATCAAAAAAAGCGTTCAGTTTCAGATCACAAACTGGTTTCTCAGGATTTGGAACGGATTCAAACCGTAGCGGCCTATTTGAGTGATCATTATGCTGGTGAAGTACCCATAGAACGTCTGGCACAAATCGCCTGCATGGGTACGACAAAACTCAAAAGCAGCTTCAAGAAGGTCTATGGCTGCACGATCACAGAGTATATACAGCAGCGCCGCATGAGTCAGGCAGAATATCTGCTGGCTCATACCGATCTGCAAATTGGTCAGATTGCTCAAACGATAGGATATTCTACATCCAGCCGGTTTGCGGAACTGTTTCGAAGAAGCACCGGCCTGCTCCCGCTGGAGTACAGGAAAATGGCAAAGCGAAAGTGATACAAAGCCAAAATCCAAAGAATCATTCCAAAACAGTACGAGGGGAGGCAGATATACCTCCCCTCGTACTTATTTTATATCCGCCAGCCCTCAGCCCGCTGTCGGATCTCGATAAAGTTCCGGTAAGTTCCCTCCTGGCTCATCAGCTCCTGATGGGTACCATGCTGAGCAATGCGCCCATCCTCCACCACTAAAATCCGGTCAGCATTCTGGATCGTAGCCAGACGGTGGGCGATGGTGATGATAGTCTTTCCCCGCACCAGAGCAGAGAGCGCCTCCTGGATCTCATGCTCATTCTCCGGGTCCACGCTGGCGGTGGCCTCGTCCAGAATGACAATGGGGGCGTCCTTCAGAAGACACCGGGCAATGGAAATGCGCTGCTTTTCTCCGCCGGAGAGGTTGGAGCCGCCTTCTCCCACCATGGTGTCGTACCCTTGGGGCAGCGCCATGATGAAGTCATGGCAGCGGGCCGCTTTGGCCGCGGCGATCACATCCTCCTCGGCAGCATCCGGACGGCCAAAACGGATGTTATTGCGGATGGTGTCGTGGAACAGATACACATTCTGAAATACCATAGCAATGTTGCGTAAAAGGCTGTCGCAGGTCATCTTCCGGATGTCATAGCCGCCCACGGTGATGCGTCCCTGATCCACATCATAAAACCGGGCCAGCAGTGCGCAGAGGGTGCTCTTCCCGCTGCCGGACGGCCCTACAATGGCGGTGGCGCTGTTTTGCGGCAGTTGGAAAGAAACATCGTGGATCACCTCCCGTGTTCCGTAACCGAAGGAGACATGGTCGAAGCAGATGTCGTAACGCTCCAAAGAGACGTCTTTCCCATCCTGATCCGGCAGTTCCGTTCCCTCCAGTTCTTCCAGACGGTCCAGCACCGAGTCCGTGACAGAAAGGATATGGGCGGCGTCGTTGATGGACTCCACACTGCCGAAGATCGTGAAGGAAAACATGGCAGCCATCAGGAGCACCGGCAGCTCCAAGGTTCCGTTCATAGTCTGCCAGCCGGCGGTGAACACCAGGCCAACAGCTGCGGCCTTCAGAGAAAACAGGTGCAGGCAGTTCCAGGGCACAAATCCAAACTCGTTTTTGATACGGATGTCCTTATTGGCCCGGCACGCCTCAAAAAACCGCTGGGAGGACGCCCCCTCCTGTCCGAAGGATTTGACCACCGAAAGGCCGTGGATGTACTCAATGGCTGCCCCGGACAATGCCTCTTGGGCCCGGTGTCCCACCGGAGCGGTGCGGGCACTCTGCCGCCCGATGCCGCGGAGGGCAAAGGCGGACAGCAGCACACCCACCACTGCCACCAGCGCCGCCTCGGGGCAGAAGAACGCCATGCACAAAACGATGACCAGTACCTGCAGATAGCCGTTGATGACCGCATCCACCATCTTCATGCTTTGCAGCTCCAGGGTACTGAGCTCCGTGGTCAGAGCAGCCAGAATGTCGCCCAGGTTATTCTTAGAGAAATACCCCAGGGAAACCCGTTTGAGCAGGTCACCAAGTTCCAGTCTCTGCTGCGCCGCCCGCTCTGTTCCGATACTCTCCTGGAGCCGGTTTTTCCAGTAAGCACACACGAAGCGCAGAACGATCAGCAGGATGATCCCGCCCAGGCACAGCCAGGGGAGTCTGGCGTCCAGCGCCGTCCCCTCCTGGGCACTCTCGATGACCAGCCCAAGGGCCCAGGCCGTCAGCATCGCCGGCCCGGCGGCGGCCCAGGTGGCAAGAAACGAACAGAGGCTTCCGAGATACAGCCGTCTGTGGTACCCCTTTGTCCAACGCAGAATCCGATTCATACTCTGAAACATCGTCAAGCCTCCTTTCCAACCGCCCAGTTCTGGGCACCCACATGGGCCTGCCATAGCTTTTGATATAGCGGGCATCGGCTGAGCAGCTCCGGCTGTGTGCCTTTGTCCACAATACGGCCCTTCTCCAGCACCACGATCTGGTCGGCGTTCTGAATCGTGCTCAGCCGGTGGGCAATAACCAGCAGCGTTTTCCCCCGGGAGAGCGCCATCAGTGAACGCTGGATTTTGTCTTCGTTCTCCGGATCGGTAAAGGCGGTGGCCTCGTCCAAAATTACAATGGGGGCATCCTTCAGAATCGCGCGGGCGATGGCGATCCGCTGCCGCTCCCCACCGGAGAGCTGCTTGCCCGCTTCACCCGCTGGGGTATCCCATCCATGCTCCAGCCGTCCTAAAAACTCCTCACACTGAGCGGCCCGGGCAGCCGCCCAAACTTCCTCCTCCGTGGCGTCCGGCTTTCCCAATCGAATGTTTTCTTTCAGAGAGCAGTCAAAGAGGAAATTGTCCTGTGTCACGAAACTGACCTGATCCGCCAGCTGCTTCAGTGTGAGATTCCGAATATCCACACCGCCTATGGCAATGCAGCCATCCGTCACATCCCAGAACCGAGCGATAAGCCGGGCTGCCGTAGATTTGCCTCCACCTGAGGGACCCACCAGAGCGGTGAAGGTTCCAGCGGGAAGTTCCAGATCAATGTGACGCAGCACAGTGTCCTCTTCTTTCCCGCTATACGAGAAGGACACATCCCGCAAAGTGATACCGCTGCCGGAGAGGCGGGCGGGCTCGGACGCCTCGGGCAGCTCCTCCAGATCCAGCAGATGCCGAGTGTCCCGGACGGCAAATTCCATGCTCTTCATGGAATTGAGAAAGGCTGCAGCCTGCACCAGCGGGGACACGATACCCAGCACCAGCATCAAGCACAGAGCCAGCCGGGCCGGGTCCAGGACGCCGGTCTGATACAGGGCGATCCCAACTGGCAGGGTGGCCAGCAGCGTGGTAGGCAGGATAGACAGGCACAGGTTCATGGACTTCCAGGTGCAGCGGAACCACTCCAGCGTGAAGTCACGAAAACTGGTCACTGCCCGGACGAATTTCTCATAGGAGGCACCGCTCTGGTTGAAAGCCTTTACCACCTCGATGCCCTTTACATACTCCACGATGATACTGTTGACCTGAGCATTGGCTGCCATATAGGCGGCATACTTTTCGTTGTAGGTCCGCAGGCTCGCCGCCATGGGGATCAGCGCGGCCGGGATCGTAGCAAGGGAGGCAAGGCCCATCCGCCAATCCATGGCAAAGAGGGCGATCACCACCACGATAGGCAGCAGCACATTGGAACTCAATTCCGGTATCATGTGGGCCAGCGGCGGCTCAATGTCCTCGATCCGATCCACAATGGTACTCTTGAGGGAACCGACGGGCTTCGACAGCACACTCCCCAAGGGGGCGTGCATCAGCTTATGGGCCACTTGACGGCGCAGGCCCTCCAAAATGGTGTAGGCAGACACATGAGCCAGCATAGTAGAAAAGGCGTAAAAAGCCACCTTGACCGTATATCCCGCCAGACACACTCCAGCCCATCGGAGAAGCTCCGTTCCGGAGGCCGACTGATGGATAAACAGGCGAAGGATCTCATAGACCCCCAGATACGGCACAAAGCCCCCCACCACGCTGATAATTGCGCATATAACAGACAAGACCAGCTTTCCCCGGCAGGGACCGGCAAAGGAGAGCAGGATGGCCAGCCAGCTGCGTTGTTTCACAAAACCACTCCTTTCAAAAAATAGGGCATGGTGAGACATCTCTCACCATGCCCTATTGTATCGGTTCTTACCCGTGCTTGCCGCTCCGCACAGCCAGCGTCACTCCGTTTCGTCAGGAAAAGAGAGAACGGGATTCCCGCCGCCTCGCCGGTATTCCAGCGGAGTTTGTCCCTTCACCGCCCGAAAAGCCGCGGCAAATTTGCTGGAGCTGTCATAGCCCACCGCTCCGGCGATCTCTGTAACGCTGGCCTCCGGTTCTTTCCGAAGCAGCAGAGCCGCCCGATCCATCCGCAGTGCCCGCATATAGGTGTTCACCGGACTGCCATATACACTTTTGAAGCAGGCCTTCATGGTGGTCAAAGGGATCTGGTACTGTCTGGACAGAGCCTCCAACGTGATATGCTGATCCAGATGCTCCACCAGATAGGAGCGGATGGCCTTTACCGTTTCCACCTGGGAACGGTAAAAATATGGTTTTTCCGTTCCGCTTCCCAATTCCAGGGCGTCGAGATACAGCAACAACTCCAGAATCTTTACCCGAAAGTAGGGCATTTTGATCCGCTCCGGTACGGTACACAACTCCTGAAAAATGTGATCCACCGAGGGTGCTCCGTGAATGACCCGTGGCCGGGCATCCGGGCAGAATTTCTGCTGGATGGCAGCCAGATCCAAAGGATAGTCTCCCGCCAGACGAGCCAGCTCCATGGGGATCATGGACAGGTCAAAGCACATGGAGATGCCATGATAGTGGGACAACGGGAGAGAAAAGTATCCTTTGTGCTTCAGGCGGCGATCCACTTTCAGGTCACCTGCCTCCACATAGGAGAACGCATCGTTGCCCACAGCGTATTCCATCCGTCCCTCCCGGCAATAGTCGATGCAGAGGAGATCCTGTCGGGTTTCAAAAGAGGAGTCGCAATAGGCCATGTGGAAATCGTTATACAGGATGGTAGCGCCGGGGAACACCTCATAGACGGTCATGGTTCCCTCGCCGCTCTCATTTCGCAGCTGATAAACGCTGCACCCACCACTCTTGGCCAAGAGGCACAGATCCGGTTGGCTGTCCTGTAAAAATGCCACTGCGGCTCAGCTCCTTTCTCAAAGTTCCAGGACTCGATCACAGGCGCACTGGAGAAATTCGCGGTCATGTGTCACCACCAGAACCACCCGGCCCTCGTCCGCCAGTTCCCGTGCGCAACAGGCCACTTCCTGCATTCTTGCATAGTCCAGACCACTGGTGGGCTCGTCGAATACCAGCAGCGGCTTTTGGGACAGCATGGCGGTAGCCACCGCCAAACGCTGTTTCTGGCCGCCGGAGAGAGACATAGGGTGCTTTTCCCGGAACGCAAGCAAATGGAGCCGCTCCAACACCTCCTGGATGCGCTGGTCAGAGAGTCCTTCCATAGCCAACTGACACTCTCCCCATACGCTGTCGGAAAAGAGCTGATGGTTCACATCCTGCATGACGCAGTAGGCAATCCGCTGCCGCTGCTTCGCACCAAGGATGCGGCCGTTGAGGCGGATCGTTCCGGCACTCTCCCGCATCAGGCCGCACAAGCAGCGGGAAAGGGTGCTTTTTCCCACGCCATTGTCACCCGTGACGGCCAGCACCTCTCCCGGGCGGGCGGAGAAGGAAAGGTTTTGAAATACCGGCGGCTCCCGCTTGTACCGGCAGCTCAGTCCCTCCACAGACAGTCCATCCTGTTCCCCCGCGGCGCGGGAGGGCGGCAGAGTCACCTGAGTAGGCGTGAGTGTGCGAAGGCCCAGAGCGATCCGTTCTGTCTCAGCCAGCCGCCGGAATTCTGCTCCGCTCCAGATCCGCTCCACGATCCCGTCCCGCAGATAGACAGCCCGATCTATGAGATCCGCCAGAAAGTACAACCGATGCTCCGCAATGAGAATGGTGTGTCCCCGACTTTTCAGGTATGCGATTTGATCATGGAGTCTTTCGATGGTTTCCCGATCCAAATTGGCCGTAGGCTCATCCAGAATGTAGAGCTTCGGCCCCATGGCATAGACCGAGGCAAAGGCCAGCAGCTGCTTTTCTCCGCCCGACATGGCGAAGATGTTCCGCCCCCTCAACCGCTTCAGATGCAGGCGGTCGGTGGTATCATCCAGCCGACGGAGGATCTCACCCCGGGTCATACCCTGATTTTCCAGGCCAAAGGCCAGCTCACTGTCGGAATCCATGTTGAAAAACTGACTTTTGGGGTTCTGGAAAACAGACCCCACCTGCCGGGCCAGCTGGTAAAGAGGTTGTTCCCGCACCGGCGCGCCGTGGAGCAGGACCTGTCCGGTCAGCGTGCAGTCCTCCGTAAATGCCGGGATCAGGCCGTTGACCAACTTCGTGATGGTGGTCTTTCCGCAGCCGGAAGCGCCGCAGAGCAAGACACACTCGCCCGGTCGGATGGTCAGATCCACATGGGTGAGGGTGCCCACTTCTTTTGTATAGGAAAAGGACACATCTTGCAGCTCTACCATGGAAACACCCCCAATTTGGCCGCCAGAAGGGCAGCAGTCAACCCCACGCCCACGACAAATGCGGCGCTGTCCACCGGCGAGGCCCGCAGCTCCACCAGACTGGTCTTAGGCGCCGGGTCCTCGATTCCCCGGGTTACTGCCGCTGCGGACAGCTCCTCCGCAGTGCCGGTAGCGGAGACCATCAGGGGAACCATGATTCCCTCCAGCTTTGCCAATCCCCGGATGCCCCGCAATCGCATCGCATCGCGGATATAGCCTGTCTCTTCCCGAATGGCTGGGAAGTACCGCAGCGTCACCGAGACGGCTACGATCAGCCGCTGAGGGAAATGGATCTTCCGCATTCCAGCCACCAGATAAGGCATAGGCGTCCGGCGAAGCATCAGAAAGCCGAGCATCAGGCAAGGCATCATTCGGCGGGCATAGTTGGCAAAAATAGAGA
>OHKJ01000987.1_pt1 | contig 11813 bp, 9 predicted proteins | sample 1568791 | NCBI WGS metagenome assembly OHKJ01 (sample SAMEA3879584, study PRJEB24766) | human gut metagenome | biome: human-associated habitat; feature: feces | place: USA | collected 1985/1987 | reverse complement strand
AATAATGATGAGTAACCTCGACAATGTGGTATAATGGGGCGGGAGGTGATTTTTTGACCCACTTACTTGTAGTTGACGATGAAGTTTCTATCTTGGAATTGATTAAGAACAGTTTGGGGAAAGATGGATATTTGATAACAGTCTGTCAAAATGCGGATGATGTAGACATCAAAAAGCTGCATTTCTATGACCTCATTCTTTTGGATGTGATGATGCCTGGCACAGACGGGTTTGAGTTTTGCAAACAGATCAGGAATATGGTAGACTGCCCGATTCTCTTTCTGACCGCAAAGACATTAGAGGAAGATATATTGTTTGGATTGGGCATCGGTGCGGATGATTATATTACGAAGCCTTTTAATAGCCGTGAGGTAGTTGCCCGTATAAAAGCGGTTCTGCGACGTGCTGGAGCCCAAGAAAAACAGGAAGGCCGTTCGCGGGTAGAATATGACGGGTTGACAATTGATATGGAAGAGTATCAGGTGGTTGCTTTTGGTCAGAAAATGACCTTTACTGCTAAAGAAATGGAATTACTCTGGTGCTTGGCAACCAATCCTGGTAAGGCTTTTTCTCGAAACCAGCTGTTGGAAACCATTTGGGGTTATTCTTATTATGGTGATACACGAACTGTGGATACGCACATCAAACGTATTCGCCAAAAACTAAACATTCCAGAAAATTCTAAATGGGATATTACCACTATTTGGGGTGTTGGTTATAAATTTGAGGTGAAGAGTGAATAAGTCTTTAAGTACCCGGCTTATGTACAGCTTCATGGCTTTGATCGTAGTTATTGTAGTCGGCGTGACAGCGGGTATTTCTTACCTTATCGCCGACTATTTTTTTAAGATTAAAGAGCAGGAGCTGGCGCAAAAAGGTAATGAAATGGCTGAAACCATTGAATATTTTATGCTGCGTGATACTGATCGAACAACGCTGCACCGCTATATAGTTGCTGTAGACAGGCTGGTTGGAGTACGTATTTGGCTTTTTGACAATAAATATGATCTTTTGGCTGCTTCTTTGGTTAATACTGATGAAGATGCAGATGGTAACAAGTTGATCCGCAATTATAATTCGAAAGAGGGAACCGAACTCTTAGGAAAAGAGATAAAAGGCGGCAATTTATCTACTAAAGTACGCAGTATCTTGAAAGATGTTTACAGTGGTAAATCGGTAAAATCACAGATTTTCCATCCGTATTATAAAGAACAGGTTATGCTGGTTGGTGTGCCGTATGGTAAACAGGATGGGGCACATGGAGCTATTTTGCTGGCAGAGCCGCTGAGCGGTTTCGATAGTTTTCTGCGTGATATATATATATATACTTCGATCGTAGGTGTACTGGCGCTTATTTTAAGCTTATTTATGGTCAGGAGATTATCACGTTCTATTATCAGGCCTTTGATATCAATGAAAGACAGTGCGGCTGCTATAGCTTCCGGCGACTATACACGTAAGGTAGAAGTACATGGCGAAGATGAGGTGGCTGCTTTAGGCAGGGCTTTGAATGCACTTGGTAATGACCTCAGTGCTTTTGTTGATAAGACAGAGCGAACTGAAAAAATCCGCCGTGATTTCGTTGCTAATGTTTCGCATGAATTAAGGACTCCTATAACTATTATTCGTGGTTATAATGAGGCTATCAGCGATGGTACTATTACAGATAAAGAAATGATCCAGCGCTATCGTGCTTTGATAAATGAAGAAACTATCAGGTTAGAACGCATGATCAGGGAACTTCTCAATATAAGCCGTTTTCAGGCCAGTGATGAGCTGACGACAGGAATAGAGCCTTTACCGTTAGCAGAAATTGTGCGAAATGTCACAGAAAAGCTGATGGTTAAATCGGTTAAACGACATGTGACATTGGTTATTCATGCAGATGAAAATATCGCTGTAGTAGGTAATGGCGACCAACTTGTACAGCTTATTATGATCTTGGGTGACAATGCTCTGAAATATTCTCCGGATAATGGCACTATTTCTTTTACTGCAGTAAGGCAAGAAGATGGCAGTGTGCTGCTTTCAGTGGCAGATCAGGGACCGGGTATTCCAGAAGAGGATCTGCCGTTTATTTGGGAACGATTTTATAAAGTGGATAAATCTCATTGCCGTAATGTACCTGGAACAGGGCTTGGACTTGCGATTGCCAAGGAAATTATCCGTGTCCACGGGGCTAAAGCACAGGTGTTTAGTATCCCGGGTGTCGGTACACGATTTGAAGTTACCTTTCCGAAGGAGAAAGTCGTTTTATGTTAAAAATTTTTTGCCCGGATTTTCGCTTTGACAGTATTGCGTCGATTCCGGTTGAATGGCTGAAAAAGCAACAGGTAGAAAGAGTTATTTTAGATGTTGATAATACTTTACTGCCGCGTGATGAAGTACAGCTGGATGCAGATGTACTAAATTGGCTGCAATTACTTCGCAAAAATGAAATTGAAATAGTGTTGCTTTCTAATAATGGTGGAGAAAGACTGCGGAAAATCAGCGAAGCTGCTCAGATTGAAGCAGTAAGCTGGGCAGTAAAGCCAATGCCTTGGGGGTTTAAAAGAGCTCTTAAACGTTTTGGTAGGCAGCAGGGTAAAGTGTTAGTCATTGGTGATCAGCTTTTAACTGATGTGTTGGGAGCAAAACGGATGGGGTTTACTGTGCTTTGGGTACGTTCGTTACAGGGGAAGGAATTTCCAATGACAAGAATTACAAGGCAAATAGAAAAAATGCTGGTGCGCAGGTTAGATGCACAGGGCTTATTGCCGGAGGAAAGAAAATGAAAGTTGCATTGATCCAAATGGAAATAGCAGAGAAAAACACGCCTGGGAATATTGTACATGGGCTTGACTTACTGCAGGAGGCTGCTGCTAACAGCGACATTGCCGTATTGCCTGAAATTTGGACCACAGGGTATTCTTTAGGACGAATTGAAGAAGAAGCCGAAACTATAGATGGGAGTACGATTGCTGCAGTACGAAAGATTGCCAATGATCATCACTGTGCAGTAGTTGCAGGGTCTATTCCTTTGCGTCATAAAGATGGAAAAATTTATAATAATACCGTAGTTATTGATAAACAGGGCAGTGTTGTAGCGTCTTACAGCAAAGTACATCTTTTTGGTTTATTTAATGAAGAACGTTTTTTTGCTACTGGTGATAATTTTGATACTTATGAGTTGAACGGAGTTATTTGTGGTTCTACTATTTGTTATGATCTGCGATTTCCTGAATTGTACAGGCATTTATCACTTCAGGGAGCAAAAATAATTTTTGTGCCTGCAGAATGGCCGTCGGCCCGGGGGGATATTTGGACTTTACTGTCACAGGCCCGCGGGGCAGAAAATCATAACTATATTGTTGCTGTTAATTGTGTCGGTAATTTTAAAGGGGCTCCTTTTTACGGACATTCGATGGTAGTAGATCCTATGGGAAAAATTATAGCTGAAGGTGGCAGTGCAGAGGAAATCATTTATTGTGACATTGATTTAGCTTATATAGACAAGGTGCGTGCAAGGCTTAATGCATTGGCTGATGTGCGTAAGGAGCTTATACGATGATAAAAAAGCTGCTTGGAACAATACTTTTATGTGCGGGACTTGTTGTACAAAGCCTGCCTGTACAGGCTGCGGTACTTGAACCCAGAGAATGCCCAAAGGATTTGAAATACCTATTGGGTATGTATTATGGGAATGGTGAGCAGTTCGTTATAAGGGAACGCAATGGCGAATTGGAACTTTTATACCGTACGACCCGTGAAGATTATAAATTTGCAAACAGCAATCAGTTTCCGCTGAAAAAGGAACGCTTTGATTCATATACTCTTCTGGAAGCGGGACCGATGAACAATACTGAAACCAGTGTGCGTTTTGAACGTGATCCTGATGGTTATGGCATTACGTGTAAAATAGGCGGCAATCGTTACAGTAGGGCCTTTTTTGGGCCAGACAGAGAAAAGCCTTTTCGTATTCCGCAGCCGTCTGATTGGCAGGGGTTAAAAAAGGCTGCATCAGAAGCGGCTATACCTTCAGCGTTGACGACTGGCAAGCAGGCGAAGTTAGTCGATGTTACAAAAGCTATAACAGGTATAAAGCTTGATTTGCGTTATGCAGGAACCAATAATTGCTTTGGAATGTCTATTGTTGATGTCAAGAAGGCTTATCTTGATAGAGTGGCGGCTGTGGCCTTAGGACGAGTTCAGAAAAGACTTGCTGATTATGGTTATGGCCTTGTTATTTGGGAAGCCTACAGACCGTGGTCTGTATCCAAGCTTGCCTATGACGCGTTCCCAGATGATAAAAAACAAATGCTGCCAACTCCGGAGCAGGGGTTTTCTCATAATACAGGCAGAGCTGTTGACGTAAGCCTTTATTATCTTGAAACAGGTGAACCAGTGGAAATGATCAGTGATTTTGATGAACCGTCCATCAGACAATATAGCAAGTTTACAGGCGGAACAGAGTTAGAACGTTACCAGCGTGATTTGCTGCATCAGCTGATGAGCTTGGAAGGCTTTTCTGTCAGCGACATGGAATGGTGGCATTTTGAATATGAACCGGATACGTTTTACAGTCATTTAAATGTACCGCTGCAGGGATTGAACTAAAGCTTTACAGAAAATTTAGATATGCTATAATATAAAAGCTAAAAAAAATTAAGAGGTGAACCAGCATGAACGTTTACGATTGTGCAAATGAATTGGCCAAAGCTATGCGCGAAAGTCAGGAATACAAAAAATTAAAAGAAGCTAAAGCTGCTCTTGAGCAAGATCCAAAAGGCAAAGAGATGGCTGAGGAATTTTTAAAATTGAGCCAGGAAATAGAATTAGCGAAATATCAGGGACAGGAAGTTCCGGAAGAAAAAAATGAAAAATTACAAAAGCTTACTGGCATTTTAGGGTTAAATACAGTTGCTATGGAGTATCTGCATGCCTTTATGCGTTTTCAAATGATGATGGGTGATATTTCAAAATCTATCGGAGACGTAGTGAAGGAAGTTGCTGGTGAATAAAGAGTTTTTGGATTTAGCTGAACAACTGAAAAGTTCTGTTTCCTGTACTGTGCGTTTGAATGAGCTGATGAGTGGGCATACATCTTTTAAGATTGGCGGACCAGCTGATATTCTGGTTTTGCCGGAGTCCATTGAACAATTACGGGAAGTTTTGAAAGTGGTCAAGGAAACTGTTGTTCCTCTTACTTTACTTGGCAATGGATCAAATGTTTTAGTGCGCGATAAGGGCATCCGTGGTATTGTTATAAAGCTGGGGAATATGCTGCGGCATTTTTATGAAGCAGAGGACATGTTGGTCTTTGGATCTGGTTACTCACTGGCATTAGCTTCATATAAAGCGATGGAATGCGAAAAGACCGGAATGGAATTCGCTGTAGGTATTCCTGGAAGTATTGGCGGTGCCGTGTATATGAATGCTGGCGCCTATGATGGTGAGATGCAGAATATTGTCAATTGTGTAAAGGTTATGGATTTACAGGGAAATGAACGTGTTCTTACTGCTGAAGAGCTGAACTTTGGTTATCGAAAAACCAGTTTACAGAACAGTGGACTTATTGTTACAGAAGTAACTTTAAAAATGCCTTCCGGTAATAAAGATGAAATCAAGTCTAAAATGGATGATTTCAGTCACCGGCGTATTAGTAAACAGCCGTTAGAAATGCCAAGTGCAGGCAGTATGTTTAAACGACCACCAGGATATTTTGCCGGCACTCTGATTGATCAGGCCGGGCTAAAGGGTTATACGGTAGGTGGCGCCCAGATTTCTACTAAGCATGCTGGATTTGTTGTTAATGTTGGTGGTGCTACAGCTGCTGATGTTTTACAGCTTATTAAGGACGTACAGACCAAAATAAAAGCTGGTGTTGGTGTTGAATTGCAGCCAGAAGTTTTGGTAATCGGTGAAGAATAAGAATTGCTTACTCCAAAAGCTCCGATATTTGATATCGGAGCTTTTTTACTGTCACAGAATGTTCAATTGAAAAGCGTTGGAACGCTATGATATAATAACAGCATTGCAGGGAAAGAAGGATTTTAGATTAATGAATAATGAAAAAGACAATGTGTATGATTTAGTAGAAGATTTTTATGCCCATGATGAAGGTTGGAACACATTGCTCAGACAAGAATATGCCGAAGGCTTTTTACGAATGGAAGCATGGAAAGGCAAAAAAAACAGTGATTTATATCGTAGTTGGGATAATTTAACGATGCTGTGTTTATATCTTGGCAGTGCTGAAACGTTTCTGGGAGATATGAATGCTGATGACTTTATTGATTGTATAGCTTGGTGCGGCAGAAATATTTCAGAGTTTACTCCTGATTATAAGAATACACAAGATTTTTTAGAAACATGTGACGGGTTGTTTAAATATTTGAAAGGTAAAAATGCCATTTCTAATGATACGGTACCTGGTACTGCTGCTGAAATATTGCTGCAAGAAGGTAAAATGAATATAATTTTACCGGATGGAAGCTTTGATGAAGCAAATGCAGAAAGAGCGTGGAATGCGACTCCGGATATACCTGCTAAAATATTTTTAAATATTGGAGAGCGCCTGCAGGAATTGCTTGAGGTACTGCATAGGTTTTTTGAGAGAGAATATTTTCGTTTGGACCTCGATAGAGCTGCGTTTTTATATTATGGTATTTTAATGGGCTATGAAGATGAAAAAAAAGATAGTATTGAAGAAACCAGTGAATGCTTTTGGGATTATTTTTTGTTTGACTATCATTTGCTGCGTAGTGATAAAAGACCTTTGGAATTCTTTTATGAACGGACTTGCCTGCCTGAGAGTGACGATTACGACGAAGAGTTTGCCAAACGTAACCGTGATGTTTTAGAAGAATTATGCAAAGCAAGGCTTGCTATATTTAAAATTGACAGTTATACAGATGACGGTGCTTTTTATTGTACAGACTGGCTGAGTGGAGAAAAATATACGTTAAGTCTGCCGCTGGAAGAATCGGAAGATTTAAATGACGCTATTTTGCTGGGCCATATTTTTTATAATGAAAGTATGATAATGAATTATGTAAGCTGTCTTAAAATAGGCAAAGTAGCGCAGAAACGTCTGTTTAATACACTGAAGTCGTGTAAGGAATGGTATAATATTCAGGATCCTGCGGCGGATTGGGAAGCATTTATAGCCAGAAATCCGATGCTGCTTCGGCATATGGTATTTTTATATTCTGCTTTTGTAAATCTGAATAATTTTAACTATGAAACTGAGCATAAAAACTATCTTCCTACGGAAATAGATTATAAGGACAGAGTTATTCTGAGAATCAGACAGATGATGGAGCCATATCATTTTGCTGAACGCGATATTAAATTGGTCATACAGTTGTGGTCTGATTTTAAGGTTAAGTTCTGCAGAGAAGTAAGAATGCCTGATATTTGGGCTGCAGGAGCTATTTTTGATTTTATCAAGACAAATGGTGTCTACAATTATGATGATGAAAAAATTGCTGAGTTGTGCCACAATGTTCCTTTGGACGTAATGAGGCGTATGGCAAAGGAAATATGGGTAACTTTGGGGATAGAAAAACACGATCCACGTTACATCAACGAAGAAGGAATTTTGCTGATGGCGCTTTCCTAACGTGAAAAAGGAGTTTTGCTATGAAATGTAGTTTTTGCAGAAAAGAATTAGAACGTGGCACGCAGGAGTGTCCATATTGTCATTGTAGTATTGAAGCCGAAGTACAGGTTCTGCGCCCTGAAGAAAGAGATACCTTTGATGGCGTTACTATTGAGCAGGAGGGTAATGCAGAAGGAGGAACCCGCGTAGAAGATATGCGCACAGAGCGTAGAACTTATGAACAAAATAACGGCGGTCCGCAGATCCGTGTTCATAGTTTTGGTTGCGGAAGCGGTATTTTGATGACGTTGTTGATTTTAGGCGGTATTTTAGCGATCTTTTTCTTTTTGCTGCCTACATTTTTGATTTTTGCTGCTATTGGAGCAGTAGTAGTATTCATTATGCGGCTTTTTATGTAAAATAATTAAAAAATGTGTTCAGAGTTGAGTCTAAAAACTAAATTTATTTGATTTATTTTAGAGAAAAGAAACTCCGCCTGTTATTTAAACAAGCGGAGTTTCTTTTTGTTATTTTCCAAGTAAAGTTTTTAATTCTTGTAGTTTTTCTGCAAATTTGTGCAGTGTTACGGTAACCGGCAAAGGGGTCGTTAAATCGACACCGGCTGTTTTTAACAGGTTCAGAGAATAGTCACTGCCGCCGGAAGCAAGGAAGTGCAGATATTTTTCTACTGCCTTAGGTTTATTTTCGAGTATTGCCGAGGCAAAGGCGGTGGCTGCACTGTAACCGGTTGCATATTTATATACATAAAATGGGGTATAGAAATGAGGGATACGTGACCATTCACTGGCTAATTCTGCGTCTACAGTAAGCGCAGGGCCATAATAACGTTTGTTGCTGTCCAACCAATAGGTTTCCAGCATTGCAGCCTGCAGTGTACGGCCCTCGTTGATTTCATTATGGATGAACTTTTCAAACTCAGCAAATTGTACCTGACGGTAAACGGTAGTACGTACGGCTTCGAGAAATTGGTTGAGAAGATAGATTTTCTGTTCTGGAGAAGCTGTTTTTAAGGTATGCTCTAAAAGTAAGATTTCATTTGTGGTAGAGGCGACTTCGGCGCAGAAAATAGAATAATCACTGTTGATATATGTTTGGGACTTATTGCTGAAATAGCTATGCAGTGCATGTCCCATTTCATGAGCAAGAGTAGATATACTGTTATAGCGGGGCTGATAATTCAGCAGAACATAAGGATGTACTCCGTAGATTCCCCATGAATAAGCTCCGCTTCGTTTACCTTTGTTTTCGTAAATATCGATCCACTGTTTATCGAAACCCTCTTGTAAGGCGGCCTGATAATCATAGCCCAAAGGAGAGAGCGCTGCTGTTACTTTGACCTTTGCTTCATCAAAATCACAGGCAAAGCTGTCGGCGGCATTGCTGATTGGCTGGTAAATATCATAAGCGTGAAATTCATCCAATCCAAGTGTTTCTTTTTTTAGGGCTATATACTCATGTAAAGGTTTTAAATTTTCGTGAACGGTCTCAATCAGACCGTCATATAAACTTGGCGGTATATTATCTTCAGAGAGACAGGCTTCTAAAGTATCATGATATTTATGGGCAGTTGCATAAAACGCACTGACACGGCAATTGCTGGAAAGCGTATTGGCGAGCGTATTGCGGTATTTATGGTAAGTAGTCATTAAGCCTTTGAAAGAATTACGGCGCAGTAATCTGTCATTGCTGGTCATATTGAGCAAATAATTGCCTTCGCTGACAGTTACATCCAGTCCTTCTGAATTTTTAACCAGAGGAAATTGCATATCAGCACTGACTAAGCTGCGGAAAATAGCAGCTGGGCCTGAAGTTGCCAGCTGGCTCAATGAAAGCAGTTCTTCCTGCTCTTTGGGAAGAACATGTTTGGATAATCGCAGTAAATTATTAAGATAAAATCGATAATCACTAAAATCAGAGTCAGATAATAGATCGTTTAATTTTTCCTGACTTAATGATAAAAGCTCCGGCTCAACAAAGGAAACAGCATTACTGAAAGCGGCGGCTAAAGCTTCGGCTTCGCCCACCAGAGCCTGAAATTGCTGATTGGCATTATCAGTATCCTGCTGAAGTCTTGCATAGGCATATAATTTACTGATAATGATGGAAAGTTTTTCCTGTTCCCGCAATACCGTTTTTAAAGTCTGACAGTCATGCAGTTGGCCTTTATATTGACTAAAAGCGTCAACATCCTTTTTAAATTGCTGACTTGCTGTTTTCCAGGATTCCTGATCGGGATAAATATCATTGATGTTCCATTGAAAACGGCTGTCTATACTACTGCGCGACACTAAACTGCCATGCTCGGGTTCGTTATTTTTAGTCATAAATTAAATTCACTCCTTGCAAAATCTAAAATACTTTATTATTATAACACAGACAGCATATGAAAGGTTAGAGGCGTGATTTTATGAAAAGTATTTTAGTAGCTATTAACAGTAAATATGTTCATACAGCATTGGGACTGCGTTATGTAAACGAATTCTGCAGAAAAAACGCAATAGAAGTAACGCTTATCGAAGAGACCATACAAACTCCGCTTTTGGCGGTATTGGCAGAGATAACAAGAGCCAAGCCAGAAGTTGTGGGATTTTCTGTGCATATTTGGAATAAAACTTATGTCTACAGCTTGATAGAGTTAGTCAGAAAAGTACTGCCTGCAGCGAAAATAGTTGTTGGCGGTCCTGAGGTGGCTTTTGAGCCAGAAAGAATTTTTAACGAAAAAAGTGAAATAGATTTTATTGTACAGGGTGAAGGAGAAATTTGCTTTTCTGAATTGTTAAAAGCATTAAAAAATGCTGACGATAAGGTGCCGGCGCACATTGCTTATCGTGATAAAAATGGTGCTGTGCAAATTAATGGCGGTGTAACAGTTGTTGAAGATCTGGCAGAGTTGGGGTTCCCATACCCTGATTTGGAAACTATAGTTGCTGAAAATAAAATAGTTTATTATGAATGTACACGGGGCTGTCCTTTCCAGTGTTCCTACTGTTTATCTGGTATTTCTCATTCTGTTCGCAGACGTCCGCTCGAAAAAGTACTGTTGGATTTAGAACACTTTATGGAAGCGAAAGTGCCACTGGTAAAATTTGTTGACCGTACATATAATTTGGATGAAACATATTTTCTGCCTATCATGCATTACTTATCCATGGCTGATACAGAGACGACCTTTCATTTTGAAATTAAAGCTGATTTGCTTTCAGAAAACACATTGAAATTCTTGGAAACAGTACCAGAAGGCCGTTTTCAGTTCGAAATTGGTGTTCAAAGCACAAATACAAAAACATTGGAAGCCATCGGCAGGGAAAATAACTGGAAGAAATTAGCAGATAATGTCGGACGGCTTTTGCAAAACAATAATATCCATCTGCACCTCGACTTAATTGCTGGCTTACCATATGAAGGACTAAAAGAGTTTATAAAATCATTTAACGATGTTTATGGACTGAGACCGCATATGCTGCAGTTAGGATTTTTAAAAGTGCTGCAGGGGACGGTTATGCAAAGTCAGGCTCAAGAACACGGTTTGCTGTATATGAGTGAACCGCCTTATGAGGTTGTTCAGACTAAGTATATGGGATATGAAGAATTACGCTTTCTTAAAGTTTTGGAAGATGTTTTTGAAAATACCTACAATACAGGTAAGTTTAATAACGTTTTAGCATATCTTATAAAGGCAAATAATGGAACTGCATTTGATTTTTATCGCAAGCTGACAGAATGGTGGGAAAGCAGAGGCTTGTATCCTCAGGGACATAATGCTCGCGGTGTAACAAAATTGTTGTGGGAATTTACATGTGACTGTTATCCTTCCGAAAAAACAAATGTAAAAGAAATATTAAGATTTGATGTATTTGTTTCTCAGCCTAACTGGCTTCCCAGCTGGATGGGATGGAAAACAGCTGAATTAAATGAACGTGCTATGGCCTTTTGGCGGGATAAAGACGAGGTTCGTCAATATTTGCCGGATTATATTTTTTCAACCTGGAGGCAGATACGTAAGAATTATCCTATTGAAGCGTTTGACTATAATGTGTATTCTGGAGTTGCGGAAAGAGTGGTTTTTATGGCGGATTACAGCAACGGTAAATGTATCGTTAAACCATTGATCAGTAAGTACTTACAAAATAATTAAAAAAACATAAAAAAGTTGTCAAAAAGGTGTTGACAGAAGTAACGGGGAATGCTATTATATACAAGTCGCCGAAAT
>OHKJ01000983.1_pt1 | contig 11827 bp, 12 predicted proteins | sample 1568791 | NCBI WGS metagenome assembly OHKJ01 (sample SAMEA3879584, study PRJEB24766) | human gut metagenome | biome: human-associated habitat; feature: feces | place: USA | collected 1985/1987 | reverse complement strand
CGATCAGATTGTCGACATAGATCACCAGCTTCTTGCCGGGCGTACCATCCTTGCGGGTATACTCCTCCTCCTTGAGCTGGCCGGACACCACCACATGGCGGCCCTTAGTCAGCACAGAGCTGAACTTCTCCGCCCGCTGGCCATACAGCCGCAGATCAGCGAACTCGCTTCCGGTGTACTGCTTCTCCTTGTCGTATTCTCCATTGGCAAGGGCGACCAGGCAGTCAGCCGGACACGGCAGGCCAATGGAGGTACTCAGGAAGGCACCCTTCTCGCCGTCAGACGCCTTGAAAAAGGGAGCGGCAGTGGAGATGTAGCCCTCCAGCTGGAAGGCGTAAAGCAGGCCCTTGGTGGTCTTGCCGACACAGTGAGTCTTATACTTGCTGCGATTATCATTGTTAGCCATAACATGATTCTCCTTTGATTTCATGAAGTTGTCCCCATATCGAGAACTGAAGCAATGTATGCATAGATATTTGGTTTAATTCCGGGGGCTGGAGAGAAAACTTCTAAGGTTCCTCGGTTGGCTTAGAACTCACAAATATCGCGGAGGGCAGATTCGCTAAGGTCGATCTTTCCGTCCAGGCCGGGATAGGCTTTAGCAAACCGCTTGGCCTGATACGGGGTGATAGCCCGAACCTGCTTATCCAGCTTCCACTGGGTAAGTTTCAGCGGCCAATTAGGATCCTTGCAGATAGACGGGTCAACTTCATCAAGATAGACCTTTTCCTGTTCCTCCCGCTTACGGATATGATCCATGGCTGTTTTCAGATATCGAATGGCATAGGCGTAGTCCACCGCTTTGCCGCCGATGGTCCAGCCACCCAGTTTATTGTTGGTGATGATCCACTCCAGCCAGACCGAGTTCATGTAAGTCAAGTTGATGAATTCGTTGTTCATCAACTCAAAATTGGCCCTGGATTCAGTTCCACGCCAGCCACTCCCTGTTTTAGGAACAGATACAAATACATGGCGCTCAGTTACAGTGTACCGCTCCAGGACCTCCACTTCGGAAGCCAACTTGTTCTCCGCCCGGGTACGGTAAGGGCCAGAATAATGAGGGCTGCCATCTGGGTTTGTCCCGTTTATATAGCGGTACCGCACCCACTCCTCCGGCTCATCGTATTCCACGACATTGGCCTTGTAGAGCTTGCAGTTCTCCACATGACAATCACGAGTGCGGTTGCGGTCTCCCCTGCCCCTGGGGTTACACCAGGTATCAGAGCGCCAGCCACCGTCAAAACCCCGTTCTCGTTCTGCAACAAGGAACTGTACAGTGAGGAGTTGATCACCCTCGTTTACGCGGCTGTTGCAGAGCTTCAGGATATCAGTGAAAGAGCCGAACCGGTTGTCAGCCAGAGCTTTATCTGCCACCGAGTAGATGACATACTCAGACTGCTTGTTCAGCTTGACGCCTTCGGGCAGCGGAAGCAGCGGGGAGTTGTCTACGACGCCCTGAAGGATGTTGTAGACGAAGGACCGGGAAATGAGGCCGTCCAGCAGACGCTTGCGTTCTTCCTTCTGTTCCTTTTCATACCGTTTCCGGTCACTCTCAAACATAAATTCTTTGGGTTCATCCGGAGTCACATCCGTGATAATGCGGCTCAAAATCAGGTCATCGTTGATATGGACGCGGTCTTCATCTGTCCAGCCCAGATAGACATTCTCACCATTACGAATGATGATCCCAACTGTCTTGCCATGATAGTAGTCGTATTCGTCCAACATATTGGAGTACGGGGCGCCCTCTTTGGAACCAAAAGTACGGGCTTTCCGACTGAGCCGCACCAGCATAATACACCGCTCATTGGGGGCAAAGGTTTCCAAAGCCAGCGGGTGGTGCTGGAGAAAGCTCTCGAACATACCAAGCTGACTCCACTGGAGCTCATACAGCGAGGCAATCCGGCCCAGATCTTCATCCAGAAACCGTAGCTTCTGGTAAATGACGATAGGTTCGGTGTTGGGAGCATTCTTGCCTTTGCGGATGTGTGCGAACTTGACTACTTCGCCGGCATAGCAGCGAATAGCGTACAACTGAGAGTCCAGGAGATAGATCTGGTTCTCCAGGTTTTCCTTCACAGCCTCCATCTCCGCCATCTTTTCCTCCAACTGGGACATCATAGCGCTCTTTTTTGCCTCTAAAGAGGACATCAGTGCATCGATCTGAGCCTGAAGGTTTGCCAATTCCCCACTCCTGGCGTGTTTGATATCGTCCTCTTCCTGCTTCAGCTTATCAATCTCCGATTTGTGCGCTTCCAGCTTGGCCGCCAGACCTTTTCCCGTCAGCAGCATCTGCTGGTTGGCTGGAACGATGGCCTGTCCCTCGGCGCCCATAGGTACCGAAAGCTGGGCCCGGAGCTCGACCGGGGTGACCTCAGACAGATCTGCTTCTGGGATGTACTCCAGATATTGCTCCGGGGTGGGCACAATGATCCCCCTGTTGGGATTGCCCATATACAGATAAGCATAGCTGTTGTCCACCCAGATACCAACCTTTAACGGCTGGTTATATTCGACGGAGAACTCATGGAACTGGCGGATGTGGTCAATTTCCTTCTGGTGAGTCTCCTGCCATGCAACTTCCGCTGTCCGGCGGCCAAAGCCTCCGTATCCACCCTGTGGCTGGAACATCTCGTAGATGGCGTGATCAATATCGCTGTCACGGTATGGTTCCCGCTGTGAGGCAGTGGAGTCGCGGAGCTGTTTATAAATGGTATTTGCGGCATCGAAAGTATCTATGCCGGAGTACCAGGCGAGATAGGTATTGAAGTCGATAAAACGGGCGGTACCGTTTTTCTTCTCGGGCATAAATTTAACCTCCTTTTTTTCTCTGTTCCTATGATGTTGATACCCAAATTGCTGGATGTCATGATAATATGCCAGACAAACCTGAAAAATTGGACATCTCACAAAAAGTGATGGGGTATCCTAAAGGATGACCCCATCTTCCGACTTGTGGATAAATGTGTCTGATTCCCGCAGTGTATATTTACGGGACTTCAATCCGTTGAGTCTTGCCCAGAAAGTATCCAACCGCTCTTGGTTGATGTATGGAATCAGCTCGGAGAGATATGTGGCGATAATTGCGGAGTCTTTGGCAGCCCGGCGCTTTAACCGCAGATCTTTGAGCCGCTGATAGACTTTGAAGCCATCCACCGCATTAAGCTGGTTAAACTCCAGGTAATGGAGCTCATCCATGATTTCCCGGTCTGCGGTAGATATCCTCTCACCGATCTTCACCGATTCCTCATCCCGGAACCGGACACTCTGTTCAAGGGTATTGAGGAGAGCCTCGAACATAACAACACTGTCGTTTCCGGCAGTAGTATCCCGCCCGTCAGGCCCGTTTGGTCTCAAAGAAGTTGCAGCAGTCTTTGCGATGGCCGGGGTCTCCGCCTCAGGCGGTTCGGACAGAGGTTCCTCAACGGACTCTGGCTGCTCAGCGTCGGGAACTTCCTCTATCCGGGAACCACCGTTGCCGGGCAGAACAAAAATAATGAGCGATTCGTTGCGAAACGGGGCCTCAAATCTTGGACCGCGATCTACTGTCTCAGAGCGCACAAAACCTCTCCCGGGGATGAATTTAAGGTTATGTATCTGTTCGATACCTTTGGCACTTCTGATTTTAGTCCCAGGTTTCATCGCTTTAGGAAGTATCGCCTGAACTCCTTGAGCCTGTTTCGCAGTCGGGAAGGAATATATCGCATGTTTTCCCTCTGCTAACTCCTGACAAGTCAGCCACTTATCCCGCCCCAACAGCAAAAATGGGTCGTCCCTGCAGATGAAATAATGTTCATGTCCCATGGATTTCCCCCCTTTTCTAAATGTTTTTTCCAAGCCATTTCCCTTTCAATGGCGCTGTATTGTCTCCAATCGGGACGATAAAATCTCCCACGACAATCATCTCCAAAACAGGTGTTTGGACCCGTACCTCAACCGGCTGCCTCTCCCCTTTTGTGGAGAAAGTAAAAGAGATGTCCGGGTCTGCCGAACGGAATACACCGCCCTTGCCTCCGCGGCGAATAAGATCAGCCCGACCTGCCAAGATTGTCCGGTTGAACCCTCGACATTCCAACGCCTGGAGAAGTTTCAGCCTGGGCACGAGGAGGGCCCGAAGTGAAACTGGTTCGTTGTTTTCCATCAGGCAGTAGACAAGAAAGAAGTCTGCCTTACTACGGAGTAACCAGCCGACATCTTCAATCCCGTTGCGGATGCGCGAGATTTGAAAAGAGAACCAGGAAGCGTCCCGGGAATAACTTCTCTGCTCAAAAATGGTGGATGTATATGGCCCCTCCTGAAGAGTGACTATGTTGCCGACCCTGTGGAACTGGAGTGGATACGGAAGACCGGTTAGTGATTCCAGCGGAGTGTAAAGATTATCGTCCAAATCACCTATGTAGTTTTCGTAGGCTACCGTTGCGCCTTGCGTCTGTACCACGGGTATGCTCCCCCTTTCCAGTTATATTTTATGTTACAGCTCGGAGGCACATGCTATTTTGAGGATCCGAACGAATGACCCATCCATCAGTTGCCGTGGCCGGAAACTGGACAGGGATGTTGCGGGCCGTAGACAAAAAAATAGAAAACCAGTCCCGCCTCTTTCGTTTATATAAAAGTATGCCCGGCGGAATTAAGAGGTCCCGATTTGGCATAGGATATCGCAGCCAAACGATTTAGGAATACATACAAGGAAGGGGACACAAATTTAATGGTGACAAACATATTCGGATTCTGGTTCTTTTCGCTCGGTATTTTGAAGTTTTGGCAGTGGTTGGAGCTCCAGATGTACGGAGAGATTCAGGAACGAAGCGCCGACACCATCATCACTGTTTTGTGGCTGGCGTTTGTTCTGATTGCATACTTCAAGGGCCGCAGCGACGGACAGGATGACCGAGCATATTGGAGGGGCCTGGAAGATGGCCGCAAAGAGAAAAATTCTGAAAGGGGGAACGACAACCTGCTTTAACAGGCTGTCTACATAGAAAAATGGAGAAAATCAATATGCTGTTGCAAACCCTGGCTTCTCACCTGGAAACCATAGAAATTGAGGCTGGGAACAAACATGCGGATTGCCGGGAAGCCATTCAGACCCTGGATACCCAGGTAGAGGCATTTATCCGCAGTGCCAAAGAGGCGGGACTAGGAGATCCGGATCACAAGGAACGGGATATCTTCCCCAGCGCCGATGCCAGAACTGCTGAATTCGAGCAGGACATCCGGTTGCGTGCTGAATACCCGGAATCACTGTTCCCCATGGCGGCGGATGTGCTCTGCCGGCAGGTAAGCGAGTGGTTCCGTCGTGAACTGTTGCTGTTTGCGAAAACGACGCAGCTGAGCCGCACTCTGCTGGTCGAGGTCTCCGGACTGCTGTCTGGACCTCATACCTCCCTTACTGACTCCCCTGTTACGGCGCAGAAGGAATATGAAGCCAAGGTGAAGCAGCTGCGCAAAGCGGACTGGGTCTTCCGGAAGAGATATGGACATCTGGAGATCACTGGTTGCTCTGCAAACTTGGAAAAGATCAACCAGGTTATAGCTTGGATGGGTGGGGAAATGCCCGGTATTAAACTCCGAGATGGGTCGGTCCAAGAATTCTCTTTCCGCATCCCCAGTGGAGACTGCAAGGAGGTTTTTCATGCTCTGTCCGGCGAAAAGGATCTGAAGGAAAGACAGAAGGGTGAGATCGTGACGGAGGATGAGGCTGCGGTCGTCCAACGGAACCTGAAGGATATTCGATTTGCGTTGTCCAGCCTTAGAATTATGGATGATTGGTCTATCATACTGTCTCTGCTGCGAAGCTATACAGCCAATATCGAATATGCCCTGGGCTGTTCTGATCTGTCCTGTGCCAAGGCCATCCAGGCCCGACATGAGGTGGAAGCAAAGAAAAACCGTTGCCTCAGGGAGCGGCAGGAAGCGGCTGGACAAGAGGCGCTGGATACGCTGGATCTGCAGGCTGCCTACGATAAAATCGAGAAAGGGATACAGAAGGCCATCAGCCCCTTGGGGCTGTATGTGATGGAACTGTATTCATTTGACTATGCCTCTACCCGCCTCAGTGCCATACCAAACACTTTCTTTGACAAGCGTACCTTGCGCCCTGACCTGGAGATGGTACAGGAGCCTGGGGACCGTACAATGTACCTGCTCAATAACCCGGCTAATATTGACCGTATGGCGGCGGTTGTTCATGAAACAATGCCTGGCGCCAAGCTGGAATCTCTGGAGGTAGCAGCCCACGATTTCGGACAGATTATTAAAAAAGTCGTATTCACGATCACGCCGGCGGATATCGCGCTGATGTTGGAAAAAACAAAAGATATGGAAGAGGTTGATCCATTCTGATTGAAAGGGCCTGGGAATAATCCTGGGCCCTCACTTTTTGTGGAGAAAGCTATCATGATTCTTTTCTACAAAGAAAAGGGCCGTTGGTTTTCCTTTTGCTCTTTCTGGTGGGGCGACCGTAGTCCGGTATGCTGGGGTAGCCATGCACGACAACAAGCGGAACCCCTCTCCCCATGCTCCCCGAAATATATGGCAAAGAATCGCCTGAACTTTAGTTCGGTGAGAGTAGTCAGAACCGTGTCCAACCATCAGTGTTTTCTATAACAACAAAGTTAACCGCCGACTGTCGTGCCTGGGAGCTGGGCAGGAGAGTTTTGAGCTGGCAAGGGGAACCCACAAAAAGATAACCCACTGCTTTTTCTTGTAGAGAAGAATAGCAATCCATGAGCACATGAATTCGACTGATCGGGGCTTAGATTTAAAAGCTGGGAAACTTGCATAGGATACCCCAGTTTCCAATCAAGGGGACAAAATTATCAGGAGGGGAAAATATGACCGGAAATCGCGCCACGCATGCCCCTCGCTTTAGCCATGGGGTAAGCGGCGCATAGCGATCGGGGGTCACACATAATATATAGTGTCCAATAAAATAAGGAAGGAGGCGCACTCCGTGAAGCGTACAAGCACGCCCAGCTTCGTAGCAACCTTTGGGCTCCGCTACGAGCCGTGGCAGCGGGATAAGCTGGATAAACTATTCCAGGTAGACAACTACATCTACAACGCCCTGGTCAAAGACCGCAAGAACGCTCTGGCTCAGCTGGAGCGAACCCGTGCCTGGCGCCGCAATAAGTCTGGCATCGCCTCCATCTTTGCTGTCATGGATAAGGATAATCCCACCAAGGAACACCAGGTGGCATTGAAGGCACTGTATGCTCAGAAGCAGGATATGCTGTCTCAGTATGAGTTGGGGGAGCACGCATTCCAAGCCAGGATTCAAAAATACCGCAAACATTACAAAAAGCTGGTAAATACCCACATCGCCCAGACGACGGCAACTGCTGTTTGGCGGAAGTTTGAAGCCTATCTCTTTAGTAGCGAAGAGGAGATTGCCTGCCGCAGTTGGCAGTATCACCGCTCCATCGAAGGGAAAACCAACTCTAACGCAATCACTTACCACAAAGGCATGCTCCGCGTCTGCGGGATGAAGATCCCCGTGGACCTTCCGGACAACGCCTATGAGCAGGAGGCCCTCTCCCACCGGGTGAAGTATTGCCGGCTTGTCCGCATCCCATGGAAAGCCGACGACTGGCTCTACCAGGTGCAGCTCGTCTTGGAGGGCGAGCCTCCTGTAAAGGTGGATCCCAAGACCGGCGAGATGCTCCATGCGATTGGCAGTGGCCGCGCCGGTATCGACATCGGCACCCAGACGGTTGCCTTTGTCAGCCGCGATTTTGTTGCCCTGGAGGAGCTGGCCGACAAGGCCAATATGCGCTACCGGGAGCTTCGGCTGGTCGAGCGGGCTATGGACCGCTCCCGCAGGGGCACAAATCCAGAGTTTTTTAACCCAGATGGGACGGTCATCACCACCGGCAAACTGCCGCCGGAGCTGCTCAAGCCCAATGGGAAGCGCAGGTGGGCCCGCAGTAAGCACTATGAAGAGCTGGCCCGCCAGAAGCGATACCTGTACGCCAGGCTTGCACGATTGCGGCGTTGCCAACATAATGAGATGGCCAACCGGTACCTAGCCCATGGGGACGAGTTCTACATCGAGGATATGAACTTTGCAGCTCTGGCCAAAAAGGCCAAAGCCCAAAAGAAGGAGGATCTCAAGCCTGGGGAGAAGTTCCGTCGGCGTAAGCGGTTTGGCAGGAGTATCGCCAACAAGTCTCCTGCAGGCTTTGTCTCTACCCTGGAGCGCAAGGTGATCCGGCAGGGCGGCAGCTTCCAGCGGATCAATACCCGTGAGGCCAAGGCAAGCCAATACGACCACCTGAGCCGGGAGTACAACAAAAAGAAGCTCTCCAAACGGTGGCACCACTTCAAGAACGGCCGCAGGGCCCAGCGGGATCTGTACTCCGCATTCCTGATCATGAATACCAACAACACCCTCAACGGGTTCGACCAGGCGCTGTGCGACGCCAATTTTGAGCAGTTCCTCGCACTCCATAACATTGAGATCTCGCGGCTGCGGGGCGTGCATATGCCCAGCAGTGCCGGGGTCGCATAAAAAGTACCTATTAACCTTTCCGACGGGGTAGACTACCCCCGGCGCCGCGCTAATGGGATGGGCGCATCCCTTGCGGCCGATATTCTTGTGGAAATGGCGTCCCAGCCGCTATGTGGAGTTTGCTCTATGTAGCTGGCCATGCAGGGCTTGCCCTGTATCGCCAGGCATGGCCGCCTCGTACATGAGAACCCTCTGCCTTTAGGCATGGGGAGTAGTCAGCATGGCAAATTTTCATGGGACTCTGCAGGAGCTCAATAATAAATGCGAGATCCTTGCTTTGGCCAAGAGCATGACCGGTGCCTCTTTGGATGCCCTGATCGCAGTGATCCAAAGAGACCTGCCGTCGGTCAAGGGTGGCGGTGGAGATGTGCCGCCGCTCAATTCCAACGGCGATGAGGACGGTGTCTGTCCTGTCTGCGGCGCCGAGATCGAGTATGAGGGCGATAATGAGATCGACGATAATGGTACCGTTGTCAGCTGGGAGTGCCCTGAGTGCGGTGCAACCGGTAAGGCCGGATATACTAGCGTATTCGATCGGCATTATAAGGTGCGTGATGAGAATGGGAACGAGATTGAAGGAAGAGAGGGTGATTGAGCAGATGGATAGAATCAGCAAGGATCAGTATTATCTGGGAATTGCGGAGCAGGTAGCCAGACGCAGTACCTGCCTCCGCCGCAACTATGGAGCGGTTATCGTGAACAACGATGAGATCGTGTCCACCGGCTACAACGGGGCACCCCGGAGCGAAACTAATTGCATTGACTGCGGTCATTGTGAAAGGGACGCCCACAATGTGCCCAAGGGTGAACGGTATGAGCTCTGCGTGGCCGTTCATGCGGAGCAGAATGCTGTCATTTCTGCTTCCCGACGGGAGATGTCCGGCGGTACGATCTACATTGTAGGCATTGAGGCAAAGGATGGTTCCTATGCTAATCCTGCACCCTGTCTTATCTGCCGGCGGATGATCGTCAATGCTGGCATTACCCGCTGTGTAGGTATGGTGAATGGTGAGCCCATGGATATTCCGCTTGTGAATGCCTAACGAAAACTAAGTTGCAATAGCAAAATGGCCTGGCGTTACGCCAGGCCATTTCTTTATGCCAATATTATTCTCCGGTCATGCCTGAGCAAGGATCAACGAACGAGCATAATCAATGGTTTCGCGCAGAATTGGGACAAAGATGTTATATGCAACAGACATTCTAATTCTCCTCTCTTACAGATCATATCCATAGTGAAACACCCGGCGGTGACTGTCCACATCGTTCAGTTCGTCTTCCCAGGCCCGGGTAACTAGGCCGGCGGAGATATGGTACTGGCCAGCATTGGCGGGTGTAATCCCATCCTTGCTGGCAATCTGCTGATGGTCCTCTGTCCGGATACGCTGCACCGGGATCTCGTCGATCTCCTGTCTGGAGAGGCCAGGGTTTGAGGCATCATACCCACACAGACCCTCGCCTTCCGGAATATACTCTGTCATGGATAACCCGATTCCGACATCTTCATCTTCAGGCCGATACAGATCAACCGCGATACCAGGATACTCAAGGTCTCGCTTGGAGTAGGCATGCAGGATCCCGTCCGGGGTGTTGACCTGAAAGCCGTCTTCAATTTCCAGATGCCAGCTCTCACCGTACTGATCCAGAGGCAGTCTCCCCTGTTTCCCGATACCTTTTGGGTCGATATAAACGAATACAAATTCACCCTGCTGAATTCCTACCGCAAGAGCAGGCGTGTGTAAAAAGACTGGGTTTTCAGCAGTGATTAGAACCCGATCTCCCTTCTCAAGACCGAGCAAGTGCTGCGGGCCCAGAGCAAATGTTTTCAACATGATTTTGTGCTCTCCTTCCTAAATATTTGAGCGTAAGCACTCATCCAGATAGATGCGGCGCCCATTGGCAATAAAATAGGCTCGGCCGCCAGCAGTGTAGTAGACCTTGGCCTTGTGACGAATCTGTTCCAGGTTAGTACCAACAAACAGCCAAGCCACATGGCCCTGGTCGAGAATTTCTACCTCATAGCCGGTTAGCCCTAGTGAATAATATCCTTTCATGTCTTGGCCTCTCCTTTCGCATGAAACACCCGGCAGCTCAATACATTGTCGTTGTATATGTATGTGACCAGTCCAGGGGTTACAACATAGTTGACAGCGTTCTCCAATTTGATATCGTCCTTACTTGACACCGGAAGCCCATCGTCGGTCTTTAGCCTCTCCAACGGAATCTCCTTGATTTCACGGCGTATTTCATCAGGGCTAAGCCCAAAATCAAGAACGGGTAAAATTTCCCGATAACCGGTCCAACCGAGCATAGCATTTCGCCGTCCTGGTCCGCCAAAATAGTACATAGTTACAGCAGCAGTTTCTCCATCTTGGTGAGCCCAGATCTCCCCGTCTGGAGTTTTGACAGAGAGACCATAATCAATTTCGGCATCCCACGATGCTCCGTATTCGGCCACTGGTAGCCGGCCTTGTTTTGCACAGCAATCTTCTCCAATATAGACGAATACGAAATCTGCTCCCTCGACACCAACCACCAGGACAGGTGTATCGGAAAAGATTACCCTGTTCGCACCACCGATAATCCAAGTGCTAGTATAAACCTTGCTACCGGGGTCCATTTTAGATAATTCGTCCTGGGACAATGACCTTTTTCGATGTGTTGGTCTCAAAAAATACAACCCCCTTCGTTAAAACTTCCCCTAAGTGTAGTCTGTAGATGTTCTATTCATGGTGCCCTAGCTTAATTCTGTCGGACTACTCTCGCTGAACTAAGGTTCAGGAGATTCCTTGCCGTATCTTCAGTGAAAAAGCCGGCCCCAAATGGGACCGGCTAAATGGGTGTCAGTATTCTCTGAGCTTTTGTATAAGACGATGCCGGGCTTCTTTTTGACATTCGGCAGGAGGCTCTCCGACCAGGTAACGCAGGGCATCGTTCCAACCAGCAAGAGATTCGTCTTCTGCGCCGATTTTCTCCAGTTCCCGGCAAACTGTGGCGCGGTCGATACGGTTCATGCAGTGAAGGTCAGAAGTATTTTGGTAGCCCATTTTAAGGGCCAAATAATCGACCAGGGAAATTGAAATTTGCATGGGGAAACACCTACCCTTTTTGACCCTTGAACCAATCTTCCGCTTCTGTGCGGGCAGCCAGAAGGTTCCTCATAAAGGAGTCCGAACCTCCAACATCCGGGTGGTTATGCTTGGCCATTGTCCGGAAAGCCTTTTCGATCTCATCCTCCGACTGAGGCAAATGGTCCAGTCCAAGCAGTTTGCAAAAACTGGGGAGTCCTTGTGCGGGTGGCAGGCTCTTCATCCC
>OHKJ01000975.1_pt1 | contig 11886 bp, 10 predicted proteins | sample 1568791 | NCBI WGS metagenome assembly OHKJ01 (sample SAMEA3879584, study PRJEB24766) | human gut metagenome | biome: human-associated habitat; feature: feces | place: USA | collected 1985/1987 | reverse complement strand
TGAAAAACCTTGAATTTTCAATAAAAAACACTTGATTATATGAGGAGGAGTAGAACATGAAAAAGAAACGAATCGCATCCCTTTTACTGGCAGGAGTAATGACAGTCTCTGCATTAACAGGCTGTGGAGGCGGAGGACAGGAATCTGGAGACTCCGCACCAGAAGTATCCGGAGAAACTACGGCAGAGCAGAAAGCAGACGGAGGCTCTAAAGAAGCAAAGAATGTAAAAGATACGCTTACTCTTGCAGCTCAGGCAGAGCCAGATACTATGGATCCCTGTCGCGGAAATGGCGTATCCAACAATATTGTGATGAATCAGATCTATGATGGACTTGTAGAATATCATGAGGACGGAACAATTACCCCCCGTCTTGCCACAGAATGGGAGCAGGTAGATGATACCCATATCCGTTTTAAACTGCGTGAAGATGTAGTGTTTAGTAATGGCAGCTCATTTACAGCTGATGACGTTTTATATTCTCTTGCCCGGACCAAAAATGATTCAACTGCAATTTCTACTATGAGCTGGTATGATCCGGAAAATTCAGTGGCAGAGGATGATCATACAGTAGTAATTGCTATGTATTCTCCTTATGCACCGGCATTATACGTTCTTTCCGGTGGTCGTACCTGGATAGGAGACAAAGAGACAATGGAAGAAGTAGGCGCAGAGAATTATGCAAGAAATCCTGTAGGAACAGGTGCCTATGTCTTGAGCGAATGGATTTCTGGATCCAGCATGCTTCTTACTAGGAATGAAAAATACTGGGGTGAACCTGCAAAGACTCCGAATGTACGCATTAACTTTATTGCAGAGGGTGCAAACCGCGTGATCGCTCTGGAAACAGGGGAGGCAGATCTGGCGTATTATATGGATGGTGCTGATGCTGAACGAATTGAGGCCATTGATGGATACCATGTGGAGCGTGGTCCATCTTTCTCCTATTATTTGATTTGTCTGGCCATGGATAATGAAAAATTTGCTGATAAGCGTGTACGTCATGCTTTGGCACATGCCATTGACTTCCAAAATCTGACCGATGCAGCCTTTGATGGAGAGGCAACAACACTGGATGGTGTTTATCCGAATATTGCGGAGGCATATAAGGCGGAGGGAATCTGGGAATATAATCCAGAAAAAGCAAAGGAACTTTTAAAAGAAGCGGGAGTATCAGATTTATCGTTTGAGCTACATATCCTGCCGGGAACTGTATACCAGAGAATGGCAGAAATAATCCAGGGATACTGGGCAGCGATTGGTGTGAATGTAAATATTGAACAGAGTGCTCTTGCAACCCGGGAAGCACAAGGACCGTGGGATGCATCAATTCGTGTAGCGACTGCCGATGAAATTTCAAACATTCTTATTATTTATGAGAAAGCGTTTGGGTCAAGGCTGGCTCCTAATGACGACTATCTTGATGGAAAGCTTCAGGAATTAAAGAGCCTGTACGCTGCAGAAGAAAGGGCAGCTCTTCTGGAAGAGATCCAGGATTATCTGTATGATTTAAAATATTCGATGCCGTTTGCAGAAACAGATTCTGTTTATGGTGTTTCCGATGGACTGCAGGGTTTTGAATTCAATGCCCAGTACAACCGTGGAAATATTGCAGACTGGTATATTGAGGAATAAATTTTGCCTCGGGTAATATGTAGATATAGTTTTACCAGAAAGATGCAGCCGGGGCTTTAAAAGCTTCCGGCTGTGTTTTTTAGGATGTATATGGAGGAGGATCTGAATGATAAAATACATCGGAAAAAGGATTCTGATGCTGATTCCTGTATTGCTGGGAGTAGTCCTTCTGGTTTTTAGTATGATGTACTTTTCGCCAGGAAATGCAGAGGATTATATTTTAGGTGATATGGCAACAGAAGAAGATAAGGAGGCGTTCCGCGAGGAGAATGGTCTTAATAAGCCATTTTTTATCCAGTATATTAATTATGTTAAGGATGCCCTTCAGGGAGATCTGGGTATTTCCTATACGACAAAACAACCTGTATCTACGGAGATATTCAAAAGATTCCCGACAACCTTTAAGCTGGCTCTTCTCAGCACCTTATGGTCCATTGTCATTGGAATTACCATAGGTATCATATCAGCAGTCAAGCAGTATTCCATCATGGATCATGTGACTCGCTTGATCGCAATGCTTGGTGTATCAGTTCCTACATTCTGGGAGGGCCTGATGCTGATCATTTTGTTTTCTGTCCAATTGGCACTTCTTCCTGCTTCTGGATTCACCACATGGAAGCACTGGATTTTACCGTCGTTTACGATCGGAACCCATTCAGCAGCCACTGTAATGCGTATGATGCGCTCCAGCATGCTGGAAGCGATTCGCCAGGACTATATTACAACGGCAAAATCCAAAGGACAGACAAACTTTGTAGTGATTACAAAACATGCTTTGCGTAATGCCATCATACCTGTTATGACATTAGTAGGAGTAAACTTCGGACGCCTTTTGGGAGGATCAGCTATTACAGAGATTGTTTTTTCCATTCCAGGACTTGGAAATCTGATTATTGACGGGATTAAGGTTAAAAATGCTCCGTTGGTACAGGGAGGAATTTTGGTAATCGCTTTGGCAATGGCACTATGTAATCTGATTGTGGATGTTTTATATGCATATGTAGATCCCAGAATCCGTTCTCAGTATGTGAAACCCAAGGTAAAAATGGCAGCAGCAAAATCTGTCGCAACGGAGGAAAAATAGTATGGGAAATGAAAAACAGATAGTTCCAGCTGTCCGTACAAAGAAAAAGAGCCAGTTTCGTGGAATCGTCAGAAGGTTTATGAAAAATCAGACAGCTGTATTTGGACTGGTCATAATAGTAATTTTGTTGATTTTTGCATTGTTTCCTGCCCAGCTTTCCAATGCGGATTATACGATCCAGGATCTGGCGAACCGGTATGCTGGTCCTTCCGCAGAGCATTTTCTTGGGACCGATGAACTGGGAAGGGATATGTATACAAGAATTGTCTGGGGGTGCCGAACTTCTCTCACCATTGGACTTACATCGGTAGGAATCGCTTGTGCGATAGGGGTGACCCTTGGAACTCTGGCGGGATATTTTGGAGGTATTCTGGATAATGTCCTAATGCGAATCGTTGATATTTTGATGGCGGTGCCGAACCTCCTTCTGGGTATATCCATTGTTGCGGCTTTGGGAAACAGTATCACAGTACTGGTATTTGCAATCGCTTTGGGAAATATTGCTGCATTTGCCAGGGTAACCAGATCATCAGTGATCACAGTTCGGGATACTGAGTATGTAGAAGCGGCCCGGGCCACAGGTGCGTCAGATGGCCGTATTATGTGGAAATATGTACTTCCCAATGCGCTGGCTCCCATTATCGTGCAGGTAACCACAAGCCTGGCGGGGTCGATTCTTAATATTTCTGGTCTGAGCTTTGTAGGACTGGGAGTACCAGCGCCTACTCCGGAATGGGGGTCCATGCTTTCCAATGCCCGCTCCATCATGCGTGATTATCCACTTCAGATTGTCTTTCCTGGGGTTGCTATTATGCTGACAGTATTTGCGTTTAATCTCTTTGGAGATGGTCTGCGCGATGCGCTGGATCCGAGACTTAAAAACTAGGAGGAAGGAATCAGATGAGCAATATTTTGGAAATAAAAAATCTGACAATCCATTATGTAACTGATGATGAAGTAGTAAAGGCCGTAAATGATATTTCCATTACTCTGGAAGAGGGGGAATCTCTGGGACTGGTAGGAGAAACAGGGGCGGGAAAAACGACGACAGCTATGGGTGTCCTGGGCCTGGTTCCGGACCCTCCTGGAAAAATTATCAGTGGAGAAGTTATTTATAAAGGAAAAGACCTGTTAAAATTGTCAGACGCGGAAATGAGAAAGATCCGGGGACATGAGATATCCATGATCTTCCAGGATCCCATGACAGCACTGAATCCAGTTCTGACGGTTGGAGATCAGATTATGGAAGTAATCCGGCTTCACCAGAAAGTGTCGAAAGCGGAAGCCTTGAAGCGCGCAATGGAAATGATGGAAATGGTGGGAATCGAGGGAGGCAGATGCAATGAATATCCGCATCAGTTTTCTGGGGGAATGAAGCAGAGGATTGTTATAGCCATTGCTCTGGCCTGTAATCCCAGCCTTTTAATTGCAGATGAACCAACAACTGCACTGGATGTGACGATCCAGGCACAGGTTCTGGATCTGATTGACAATTTAAAGAAAAAATTTAATACATCGTTAGTTCTGATTACTCATGATCTGGGTGTGGTTGCGGAAGTTTGTGATAAAGTAGCGATTGTGTATGCCGGAAAGATCGTGGAATATGGAAATTTAAAACATATTTACAACAATCCACTACATCCGTATACGAAAGGCCTTTTTGGTTCAATTCCTGATTTCAGTCATAAGGCCCACAGGTTAAACCCGATTAAGGGTCTTATGCCGGATCCAAGTAATCTGCCAGAAGGATGTGCATTCGCGGAACGATGCCCACATGCTACGGATGCCTGCAGAAGTAAACAGCCAGAGGAACTGGAGGTAGAAACTGGTCACTTCGTTCGCTGCCTACTGTATGAAAAGGAGGGACAGTAACCGGTATGGAAAATTTGATTGAAGTAAAAAATTTAAAAAAATATTTTAAGACGAATCGTGGACTTTTACATGCAGTAGATGATGTGAGCTTTAAAATTCCCAAAGGGAGGACTTTGGGAGTTGTTGGGGAATCTGGATGTGGGAAATCTACTCTGGGCCGGACGGTAATCCATCTTCATGAAAAGACTGGCGGTGAAATCTGGTTTGAGGGAAAGAACATTAGCGATGTAAATAAACAGGAATTAAAAAGTATCCGGGAAGATATGCAGATGATATTTCAGGATCCATTTTCCTCTTTAAATCCAAGAATGTCAGTAAGCCAGTTGATTGCAGAACCTCTGCTGATCTATAAAAAATGTTCCAGTAAACAGGAACTGGAGCAGAAAGTCATGAAGTTGATGGATACAGTAGGACTAGCTCAGAGATTATATAATTCCTATCCGCATGAGCTGGACGGAGGACGTAGACAGAGGATTGGTATTGCACGTGCCCTGGCTTTGGAGCCTAAATTTATTGTATGTGATGAGCCTGTATCAGCTTTAGATGTTTCGATCCAGGCACAGATTATAAATCTGATGCAGGATCTTCAAGAAGCCCACCAACTTACCTATATGTTTATTACACACGATATGTCGGTGGTGCGTCATATTTCAGATGACATTATGGTCATGTATCTGGGAATGATGGTAGAATTTTGTGATTCTGAGGAGATATTCCATCATAGGTTCCATCCATATACAAAAGCGCTTTTGGATGCCGTCCCGATCCCGCAGGTACAGGAGAAGAAGGAGCGGCATTTGATCAAAGGAGAGATTACATCCCCGATTAATCCAGGAAATGAATGCAGATTTGCAAAGCGTTGTCCATACGCAGATGAACTGTGTTTCCAAAAAACTCCAGTGGCGGAAGAAATTTGCCCAGGCCATTTCGTGGCTTGCCACCATGCTAGAAAAATTAATAATTTATAAATAAACCAGGAGGTGTGTTATGTCAGATCGGAAGTACTGGATCCGGGAAATGAGCTGGGTCGAATTTGACGAACGCAGAAAAGAGACAAAGACGGTGATCATTCCTACAGGTGCTTGTGAAATTTACGGTCCTCACTTACCAATGGGAAGTGATGGGTTTGCAGCAGAAGCAGCAGCGGAAGAAGTAGCTCGAAGGACAGGGGCGCTGATTGCTCCAATGACGGAGGTTTCTGATTCTTCCAGCCTCAAAGACTTTGTAGGGACACTTTCCATGAGTAAGGAATTGTTCGAGGCATGGATGGATGAACTGGTATCTCAATTGATTGATTATGGTTTTGAAAACTTTATGTTTATTTCTGGTCATGCAGGAAGTGTGGCTCCAATTCAGTCAGTGGGTATAAAGTATCAATTAAAAAAAGGAATTCGTTTTGCACAGATTGATTGGTGGAGATTCACACAGCAGCACGATGAGGGGATTTTTACTCATCAAGGCCGTATGTGTCATGCTCACGCGAGCGAATGTGGAACATCTGTGATGCTTCATCTTTGTCCAGAATTGGTAGATATGGATAAAGCGGTGTGTGTGCCGCCTATGGCAAATGAATTCCCCGATGTTCTTTCTTATTCTCCAATGCATGAAAAGACTCCCAATGCAACGGTAGGGGATGCAACGGTAGGAACACCTGAAAAAGGACAAAAGATTTTTAACATCTGTGTGGATCGGATTGTAGAATATATGGATAAAAACTGGAAGGAGTAAAGGAGAAGGAGCTATGATAAGAAAATACCAGATAGGTGTGATCCAGATGGATACACGCGATAATTACGAAGAAAATATGGAGGCAGCATGCAGATTCATTGACGAAGCGGCAGCTAAAGGCGCAAAATTAGTAACCTTTCCGGAGGTGTTTAATTATATAGGTACAGAACCCAGGGAAGCAGAGGAAATTCCCAATGGGCCAACCATCACTCTGATGGCAAAAAAAGCCAGAGAACATCATATCTGGATCCATTGTGGTTCTATTAGTGAGGTAAATCCTAATGGAGAGAAAAAATATAATACAACTGTGCTTTTAAATCCTGAGGGCGAGGAAGTAGCCAGATATCGTAAGCTCCATGCTTTTGATATTACATTAGCAGATGGAACAGAAACAAGAGAATCTGACCGTATGCAGATAGGAAATGATATTGTTATGGTAGATACGGAACTGGGGAAATTTGGACTTTCTATTTGTTACGATATCCGTTTCCCAGAACTGTATCGCTATATGGCTCAGAATGGCTGTCAGGTTCTTTTCACACCAGCGAATTTCCAGATGCAGACAGGAAAAGACCATTGGGAGATCATTCTTCGTACACGTGCTGTGGAGAATACATGCTATGTAGTAGCAGCTGGGCAGATCGGAAAGAAACGCGGGACCTCCCTTTCCTATGGATCTAGTCTTGTGGCAGATCCGTGGGGGACTGTGATCGCCAGAGCGAAGGAAACGGCGGGAGTTACAATGGCGGAGATCGATTTGGACTACCTGGATAAAGTACGTCGAGATCTACCTTGTTTGAAAAACAAGAGGAATGATATTTATGAGGTAATCAAAAAATAATGGGAGGGATCAGATATGGATTGGACAAAGGAAATTATCGACAGATTTATGAAAACGGATCCGGCTACATATGGTCACTTTGTAGGAGTTCGTTTTATGAAGCCGGAGATTAAACCGGTTAACAAGCATAGTAAAATGATTGGACCGGCCTATACGGCCAGGATCCTGGGAAAAGATTCATGCGCTATGTATAGGGCTATTGAGGAGGCACCGAAAGGCGCAGTCCTGGTAATTGATCGCTGTGGAGATCCGATTTATGCTGCTGTTGGTGAAATGGTGGCAAGAAATGCCAAGGCCAAAGGATTAGCTGGTATCGTTCTGGATGGACCAGCAACTGACTCTTTATGGATTGAGGAGATGGATTTTCCAGTATTTTGTAGTGGTATTTCGGTTGCGACCACAAATGTATGGGGAATCTCTGGTGAGTTTAATGTGGATATTAACTGTGGTGGAGCAGCCGTTCATCCCGGTGATATTATTTTTGGAGATGCAGATGGTGTTATCGTTATGGAGCCGGAAAACTATGAAGAAAAGCTTAAGATGGCGGAAGAATCTGCAGCCCGGGAATGTGTTATGAGAGAACAGTTTAAGACAGCCACAGCTCCGCTTACACGTTCTGTAAAACCGCTTGTGGAGCATGATCTCGTTAAACTTCTGGCGGCAATCCGTACAGGAGAACTGGATCTGCCAGAATTTCACAAAAAATAAAGATTATTAACCAATTCTGGAGAGCGCAGCGTTTTTTTGCAGCGCTCTCACCTCTTTTAAATCAACATTTCAGATTTGTTCTGTTATTTTTTTTGAATAAGGCAGCGTTTTTTGAAAAAAGAAATTCCATAACAGAATACATGATCATAGCTGTCTTCAAATTCGCTGGCATACATCTGACTATCAATTTGTCTGAGAGCTTCCTGGCAGGATATATCCATATTTTCCAGGGTTCTGGAATATTTGGCCTCAAAGACTGCCACACGGCGTCCTTCCCCGTGTTCTTTGTTGGATTCCACAAGATATCCGGCACCGGCAAAGATCCCGGCCAAAAAAGCATGGTAAAAATCTTCGCGATAATCATGGTAGCTGATCGTTTTTCGCAACAGATGATTCATCTCTCTGGTTATGGTATCGCTGTCTCCCTGCCATACGGCATCAAATAAAAGGCTGCGATTCCATTTTCTGGCACTGTCGTCAAACCATTTCATCACAGTTGTTTCAAAAATATCCCGGATTTCCGCGTTGGGAATCTTAAGGGCGGACATTCCATCTGGAAGGGGATCGGTAAGATCTGCGTCATGTACCTGGGTCAGATAACCGGTTAAATAGAGAATGCTCCATAAGTTGTTTTCAGACGAATGCAGGTGATCATAAGTAAGGTCTTCCTCTAAACGCTGGACAATGAAGTTTCCAGATAACAGATTTTCCAGCTTTACAGTAATACTGCTTCCCGCGTGGTCGATAAAGGACCGTATGATAGCATTATCGCTGGTATTTTTCCAGTAGCTGGCTGGTTTTGCCTGGGGATCATGTTTTAGATCCAGAAGATAATTCATTACATCCCATGGACAATAGACATCAAAATTCCCAAAATTATAGCCGTCATACCATGCCTTTATATCGGCAGCGCGTTCTCTAAAACCGGAATCCTCCAGGATCTGATCCACATCCTTCTGGGTAAAGCCAAAATATTCATTGAGCCGGGTAGAGGAAATCGTATCGGAAATAAAGTTATTGGTTCCAGTGAAGATACTCTCTTTGGCAATTTTCAGACAGCCTGTGACCACTGCGAAGCGGAGAGCCGTATTGTCCTTTAGGGAGGTGCTCATAATGGCCTTTATCACTTCCAGCATCTCTGGATAGTATCCATTGCTGGCAGCCTTGGCCATGGGGACATCATATTCATCCAACAGAAGGATGACGGGCTTCCGATGATGGTCACGAAGCATGCTCATGAGGATCAGAATAGCCCCCTTTATATCGGTTAAGGAGGAGGTCCTGTTTTTCAGGCGCTGAAAGGTTTCTTTATAGGAACCGTTGACATAAGGACTTTCTTCCAGATAAGCATGGGTAATGCAGAGCTGGGACAGGGTAAAGCGGAACATTTCCAGGGCATTTTCAAATGAAACCCCATCAATATCTTTAAAGGATAGAAAAAGAACAGGCCATTGATTCTGCCATTGGGCACATATGGCCTCCTCTTTCGTGATCTCCAGATCCTTAAACATGGAATGGCTTTCTCGGCAGATATCGAAAAAATTTGCCAGCATACTCATGGCTAAAGTTTTTCCAAAACGACGCGGCCGGGTGATGAGAGTTACTTTGGTAGCGGTTGTTTTTAAAAGCTCTTTAATAAGAGTGGATTTATCCACATAGTAATATCCATTCTGACGGATTTCCGCAAAATCTGATACTCCCACAGGGATGTTCATATTTTTCATTCCAATCGCTCCCTTCATAAAATAACTATCTCTTGATATCATAATTCATATTCATCAGATTCCGGATGGTGTCCACGTCGTCGGTGATGTTGGCGTCGCCGCGGATGGTGTGCTTGATGGCGCTGCTGGCCACGGCGAAATTGATCATGTCCATGGGTTTATAGTGGTGCATCATGGCGTAGATCAGGCCGCTGGCAAAGGCGTCGCCGCCTCCTACCCGGTCTAAAATGGTGAAGGTGAAAAGCTTGCTTTCAAAGGTATGGCCCTCGTACCACATAAACGCCTTGAGGCTGTTTTCGCTGCCGCTGTGGGCATAGCGAACATGACGGGCGATGCACCTCAGGTTGGGATACCGGTCGATGAAGGCCTGGAAGATCTCATCCTGCTGTTCGTAGCTGGGCTGGAAGGGGATCCCGTCCTTCACGTCTCCCTTGCTGTGGTCCTCCTCATCCCGCCACAGGTGGTAAGGCTCGATGCCTAAAAGAACGTCCACATAGGGAAGGCACTGGGTACAGAAATCCCTGGCCTCCTCCCAGGTCCACAGGGTGCTGCGGAAATTTCCGTCAAAGCTCACAGTAAGGCCCAGCTCTCTGGCTGTTTTTAAGCACTCCATGGTGAGCTTCCGGCAGTTGGGAGCCAGGGCCGGGGTGATGCCGCTTAAATGGAGCCAGGTAAAGTGCTCCAGAAGTCCCTTCAGATCAATGGTATCAAAATCAAATTCTGTGATGGCGCTGTTTTTCCGGTCATAAGTGACTTTACTGGCGCGGATCCCGTATCCTGTTTCCAGGTAATAGCTTCCCAGCCGGTGGGTAGGTGTCTGCTCCGGCGTGCTTAAGATCACAGGGGTGCAGTGGACGTCGTTGCTCCTTAACATACGGATGGCGCTCTTTCCCAGGCTGTTGTTGGGAACCACGGAGAAAAAGGTACTGTCCACGCCCAGGTTGGCCAGAGCCAGGGCAATATTTGCTTCGCTGCCGCCGTAGCTGGCCTCGAAGGTGGAGGTCATGCGGATCTTTTCATAGTTGGGCGGCGTCAGCCGCAGCATGATCTCGCCGACGGTGATGAACTTTTCCGGGCTTTCCAGGCCAGTGAGCAGCGGATTGTAATGTTCCATAAAATCGTTCCTCCTTGGAATTAAAGGATAGTTCTATTCTAGTCCACTTCCGGACAGATTTCAATAAAAATTTAACGATCTTTTTTCCGGTCTGCTTCTTTTATCAGAGAGGGAGAGTTCTGCTCCAGATACTGCTCCAGCGTGTCCTTATCCACAAGCGCCGGGGTGACGCCCTGTCGGGTGATGGAAAAGCCGGCGGCACAGGAGGCGATCCGGCAGGAAGCTTCCATGGAGAACCCATAGAGCAGGTAGGAAACCAGGGCGCTGATGAAGGCGTCGGCGGCTCCCGTATTGTCTACGGACCGGAAATCGGCGGCTTCAATGTGACAGGCAGTTTCCTTACCGAAGATCCAGCAGCCTCCGGCTCCCAGGGTGACGATGACAGTCTTTATCCCATGGGAAAGAAGCCTGGCGGCCTTTTCTTTTATGGAGCCCTTTCCTGGGCAGATCATGGACAGCTCTTCGGCGTTGGGTACGGCCACATCGATATTTTTTAACAGCTCCTCTGGCAGGGGGCCGCAGGAGCTGGGCTTCAGCACGGTCATGAGGCCGTAGCGTTTTGCCATGGACGCGGCAGTCAGTACAGCCTCCATGGGGATCTCTGTCTGGATCAGGCAGCAGCAGGCTCCGTCAAAGAGCCGTTCAGCGGCTGTGATATCGTCGGGACAGACCTGGCTGTTGGCGCCTGAAAGGATGGAGATCATGGATTCCCCGTTTTTCTGGACAAAGATATAGGCCTGGCCCGTTTTTTGTCCGGGAGTCCGCAGAAGGCCGCTGCTGTCAATGCGGCAGTCCCGGACCGCCTGGTAGATGGAGTCGGAATCGGCGTCGCCGCCCACCCGGCCGATGACGGAGACGTGGTGGCCCAGCCTGGCCACGCCAACGGCCTGGTTCAGGCATTTTCCGCCGGGGTAGGTGGCTGAGTCCGAGGAGGTAACGGTCCGTCCGCTGTGGGGCAGGGCGTCAAAGGCCAGGTAGTTGTCCATGTTGACGCTCCCAATGGAAATGACCCTTTTTTTCTGGAGATCCCTGGGGACGCTTAAGGTGGTCTCTGTGTTTAACGGGAAGTCCGGGGAAAATTCCGGCATATGCTCCCATTTTTCGATCCGTGCCACCAGAAGCCTTGCAGCCTGGGAACCGAAGGCATCGAAGGGAACGGCCAGGGAGGAGAGGAAAGGAAG
>OHKJ01000955.1_pt1 | contig 12152 bp, 10 predicted proteins | sample 1568791 | NCBI WGS metagenome assembly OHKJ01 (sample SAMEA3879584, study PRJEB24766) | human gut metagenome | biome: human-associated habitat; feature: feces | place: USA | collected 1985/1987 | reverse complement strand
CCAGGCGCGTACATGCCGTGCGCCGTGCCTACCGAGACGGCCAGTAGATCAATGCCTGTCTGCGCGATAAACGGTTCCACATCAGTGGGTTGCGTCATCAGGTCTGCATTGGCGGCCTGGTCGTAACGCGGCGCATCTGCCAGATGGCCCAGTTCGCCTTCCACGCAGAGCTGCGCGCTGGCGGCGAGTTCCACCACCGCCCTGGTCTGGCGCACGTTTTCCTCCAGGGGAAAAGCAGAAGCATCAATCATTAATCCGCTGAAACCAGCACGAAACGCCTGACGAATACAGTCCGGATTTTTGCCATGATCAAGCGCCAGAGCGACCGGTACTGAGGCAGATTCCGCGAGCGTTTTAACCACTGCCGCCGCGACGGGTGCAGGAAAATGCGCCAGATGCCCCTGATAGAGATTGAGAATGATCGGAGCGCGATTCTTCTCCGCCACGCGGATAGCTGCGTGAGCACTTTCCAGATTCATACAGTTGATCGCCAGCAAGGCGTAATGTTCATGCCAGGCTTTCATCACCATACTTTTCATATCGGCAAACATAGGGCCTCCGGTTATTCGAGGGTGAAAGTGATCTCTTCATCTTTCAGCTTTTGATCGCTCAGTTCGTCAAACTCTTCGTCGCGTTCCGTTACCGGTTTCTTCCAGAGTGAAAGCATCACGCCACAAATCACCGTGCCTATACCCAGCGCCAGGCAAAACAGCAGAGGATGGGTGAACAGAGGCACAACAAACATGCCGCCATGTGGAACCGGACTCTCCACGCCCCACACCATGATTAAGCCGCCCGCGACCGCCGATGCCACCACACAAGATCCCACTACTCGCAACAGGTCACGCGCGGCGATCGGAATGACTCCTTCAGTGATCATGCAGATCCCCATCGGAAACGCGGCTTTCAGCGCCTCGCGCTCCGCACGGGTGTATTTATGGCGTGTCAGTAAGAACGAAAGTGTGATGCCAAACGGAGGGATGATTGAGCCGACAAATTTCACGGCTTCTGGTCCGTAGACGCCACTGACCAGCAAGCCATCGGAAAACAGCGACATGGTTTTGTTGACCGGACCACCGAAATCGAAGGTTGCCATCGCGCCAAGTATGGCCCCCATCAGGAAGCGCGATCCGCCCTGCATCGACTCGAGCAAATGAATCAGTGCTTCTTGTAACCAGGCGATGGGTTTACCAATCAGCGTCATCATTAACAGACCACCAATAATGGTGCTCAATACCGGTAACACCATGATTGGCATGAGTCCTTGCATCGACTGCGGCAGGCGAATATAGCGTTTAAGTAGCAAAATGGTGTAGCCCACCAGGAAACCACCCAACATACCGCCAATAAATCCGGTATGGATTTGCCCACAGAGAAAGCCGACAATCAGGCCCGGGGCAAATCCGGGACGATCGGCAATAGAATAGGCAATTGCCGCGCTAATCAGCGGCACAATCAGCCCCATTCCCCAGCCGCCAATCTGATTAAGCATCCACGGGATTGTTCCTGTTTTTTCACCAACATCTGTACCGCCAAGAACTTGCCCCAACGCAATACATATCCCGGCGGCCACAATAAGGGGTATCATCCACGAGATGCCGGTTAATAAATGTTTTTTAATTTCCTGTGAAACCGGAATTTTATTTTCTTTCATATTAAGATCCCTCCAGTATAAGGATCATTTATTTCCCAGTGATTTTTCGACCTTTTCAAGAAATTGAACGGGCGATTTAATGACGATCTCTGTCTTTACTCGCACAATGCGTTTATTGGTAAAACGTTCTTCTCCTTTTATTTTCACATCCACAGCAAGAATCACGACGTCAGCAGCAGAGATCTCTGCCGCCTGTAATTCGTTTTCTGTACCAATGGTTCCCTGGGTTTCAACTTTAATGGTGTGGCCCAGTGCTTTTGCCCCTTTAATTAACTTTTCACGAGCAATATAGGTGTGAGCAATACCCGCCGTGCAGGCGGCAACACAGACAATATTCATGATATACTCCCTGTTATTTAGTAGACATCGGATTGTGCATACTGACTAAAGAGATCAATGATTTTTTGCGGGCTCGTCTCAACCAGCAATTGCGCTATGATGTCATCATCTGCAAGCGCGCCCGCGACCTGGGAAAGTAAACGGATATGAGTGGTATTTTGATCTTCAAGACGTACCGCAAATAAAATAATACAGCGTACGCTACTGCCATCCAGTGTTTCCCAGGGAATATCCTGCCGGGTACGCCCGATAGCCAGCGTGGTATTAATTACCGCAGAAGATTTACCATGCGGGATCGCAATATGATTTTCAAAACCAGTCGAGCCTTCCGCTTCGCGCTGCCAGACATCTTTAATAAAGGTTTCCCGACAATCGATCGCACCATCTTTTTTGAGAAGATTAGTTAATTCTTCAATCGCCTCCGCTTTATTCGTCGCTTGCATATCTAAAATAACGCGATTCGTATTCAGGATTTTTGTTATGTCCATTCGTCATACCTCATAAAATTCTGACATTAAATTTCAACGACCCGAGATGTCGCATGATGTAATTTTTCCGTAATCACCATTTCAGTGACCCGCTTAATATCGGCATCATTAAAAAAAGCGGTAACATAAGCGACCGGCATAGTGACTGTAGGCAAATTAATGGTCGAAATAATCAGTTCGATATTGTCAGGCAAAACCTGTGATAAATTCGCTGCTGAAATAACATCAACAATCGTCCATTCAGGAAATGCTCGCAGAATACGGCTTTTCAGTAGATGCGAAGTTCCGATTCCGGTTGAACAGACCAGTAATACACGTTTACGGGCAATTTGCCGCTCCATCGCAGCCTGAAAATGAACGGTCAGGTAACCTACTTCATCCTCGCTCACTGCATTCTCACCCCAGGTTTTAAATACCTGATTCACCACATATTGCGTCAACCGCCAGACATCCGCTAATTCTGCTTTAATATCTTCCAGCAATGGATTACGGATATGAATGCGATAATTTAGTCGGTTAATCAGCGGCTTAATATGAACCAACAAGCCATCATATAATGCGCTGTCTTCACTAAAATCGCAGTCCACGATGTCACTGAATACCGTAATTAAACGCCAGGTAATCAGACGCGCTTCATTGCTGGCCTGCATATGTGAAATAATGCTCACATCTTTTTGTCCATCAATCGCCACACCTGATGAAATGATATATTGATAAATAAACCAGACTTCATCATCGGGCAATGTATGTGCAATTCGTTGTTCTATCTTATGAATCATCTGACTGGCAACATTAAAGATATTTTCATCATATTGCCTGGTTTGATCTTCTTCTCTGGATAACGCATTCCCGTGCGTGTTGCGATACATCATAATAAGGATGTGAGTAAAAATGTTAACGTAATAAGGCTCTCCCAAAGACCAACTTAATTCATTTTCCATATCCAGTAACAATGACTGGACAAATAACACCTCTTCTTCTCCAAAATAATGGACTAATGCTTTATAACTTCCGGGATCCAGACGTGAATACACGACACCTTGCGGCTCATTATGGTTAATAATGCCGTTAATCAGTAATGCCATTGCCTGTCGGACTTGCCCTTCACTACCTTCAATATGCGTACCACTTGGGCTGCGGATCAATGATAACCCCAACGGCGCAAGCCAGGACTCAATCACTCTCAGGTCATTAACAATAGAGGCTCCACTGATAAAATAGCGCTCTGACAATTTACTGATCGACGTTTCATTCGGTGTTTCACTTAATAACTGCGACGCTATTTTAACGCGCCTGGCATTATTCATTACACCATCAATCTCTTCACATTCTGCTCCCAACAAATGATCAAGATGCAGCAAATCAGTAATATTCTTCGAGTCTAACATCACACCCGCGCCAGCACGCTTCTCAACGGTTATTCGCCATTATTCCAGCCATTGCTCAAGTAAACGTAAATCACGTTGAATGGTTTTTTCCGAAACATTTAAATAGCCGGCAATCGTAACAATAGTCGTATATTCCCTTCGTGGTAAAAGGAATCGTAATAATCTGTTTTGTCGCGAGGTAATCATTTGCATTTTTTACCCTTATCACAGATTAAGAAGCCCCATGTGGAAGAGCTTCAGTTGCCATCTCTGAGGGTAAATATAAAGCAGAATAATTTCACAACAATACTAAAATCTGTCCGTAGTCCGGACATGTATAAAACAAAACGGGGCGGTTAATAGATATTTTTCGGCACAGATCACATTTTCGTGATGAATAATCGTGATCATGCTCGCAAATACGATGGAAGAAATATTTATTACCAGATGTGAGATTATTTACCGGATACGACACAAAACCATTCGTATCCGGCATTCTTCAATAGATTACAACGTAATTGTCAGCGCATTCCCTTGAGGAGTCACCACCAGTCCCTGCTCACTTTCAGCCTGCGAACCGCCTTGCAGACCATTTACTTTCACAATATTGCGCAAGCACAGTGTCCAGTTCTTCGCCTCGCCCGCACCAGTCACAGTAATCGTGTTGCCAGTACGCGCCGCTTTCAGGGTGAAAAGAACGGAACCGTCAGCAGCGGGCACTTCACAGATGGCTTCATGCCCGTCTTGTAGATTAAAGAGCTGGAATGCCGTGCCTTCGTGCCACGCGTAATCGGGACGTTGCTCGTTGTTGCCCAGCGCCAGTAGGGTGTTATCACGCACATAAACGGGCAGACTCAGGAAGCTGTGCTGCTGTTTATGCCAGCGACTACCATCGAGTTCATCGTTGTGCCACAGGTGTGTCCAGCGACCTTCCGGCAGGTAGAACTGCACATCGCCCGCTTCAGTGAACACCGGCGCAACCATCACGTTGTCGCCTAACATGTATTGACGGTCAAGGTAATCACAAGCCGGATCGTCCGGGAACTCCATCATCATGGCCCGCATCATCGGCGTACCCTGCGCATTCGCACGAGCAGCTTCACGATACAGATACGGCATCATGCGGCATTTCAGTTGCGTGAAGAAGCGCACCACATCACAGGACTCATCATCGTAGGCCCACGGCACACGATAAGATTTGCTGCCGTGTAAACGGCTATGGCTGGAGAGCAAACCAAACGCGCACCAGCGTTTGTAAACGTGCGCCGGAGCGGTATTTTCAAAGCCGCCGATATCGTGGCTCCAGAAGCCAAAACCTGAAAGGCCAATAGACAAACCACCGCGCAGGCTTTCCGCCATTGATTCGTAGTTAGCGTAACAGTCGCCACCCCAGTGTACCGGGAATTTCTGCGCACCAACGGAGGCCGAGCGAGCAAACAAGACGGCTTCTTCCTCACCAACGGTTTCCTTGAGCACGTTCCACACCAGTTCGTTGTAGATGTACGCATAATGGTTATGCATTTTCTGCGGATCGGAACCGTCAAACCATTGAACATCGGTTGGAATACGTTCGCCAAAGTCGGTCTTAAAGCAATCAACGCCCATCGCGACCAGACCTTTCAGTTTGTCGGCGTACCATTTGCAGGCATCCGGATTGGTAAAGTCATAAATCGCCAGACCTGGCTGCCATTTATCCCACTGCCATAACGAACCGTCCGGGCGTTTGAGTAAATAGCCTTTCTCTTGTAACTCTTTAAAGACAGGGGATTTTTGCCCGATATAGGGGTTAATCCAGACGCAGATTTTTAGCCCTTTCGCTTTCAGGCGGCGGATCATCCCTTCCGGGTCCGGGAAAGTCAGCGGGTCCCACTCAAAATCGCACCACTGGAAGGCTTTCATCCAGAAACAGTCAAAGTGGAAAACATGCAGTGGCAGATTGCGTTCCGCCATACCATCGATAAAGCTGTTTACCGTCGCTTCGTCGTAGTTGGTGGTAAATGAAGTGGTTAGCCACAGGCCGAAGGACCACGCGGGCGGCAGCGCCGGACGACCAGTAAAACGGGTATAACGATCAAGTACCGCTTTCGGCGTCGGGCCGTCGATAACAAAGTATTCGAGATATTCACTCTCAACGCTGAACTGCACTTTGGAGACTTTCTCCGATCCCACTTCAAAAGAGACGCATTGAGGATGATTGACCAGTACCCCATAACCACGGTTAGTCATATAGCACGGGATATTTTTATACGCCTGTTCAGTACTTGTGCCGCCGTCCCGGTTCCAGGTCTCTACCGTCTGGCCATTGCGCACCAGGGCAGTAAAGCGCTCTCCCAGACCGTAAACTGTTTCGCCAACGCCAAGATCCAGCCGCTCAAACATATAATTTCGTTGATTATTCGTGTCCTGCACGTAGCCATTATTTTTCACCTGACTACCGGTAATACGTTCGCCGTTACGCAGAAAATCCAGTGACCAGAACTCACCTTTGCTGACACGCGCGCTTAAGTTGCCACTTTTAAACTCAGCGTAACGTTCTGTGTTTTCGATTGTGACCTTCACGTCCTGCAAAATATTGAGCGGGTAATGAGGACCGTTATTCAGCGCCCCCTGAAAATGCTCAATCCGTACACCGACAATACCTTCCTGTGGGGAGAAAAAGCGCAGCGTAAATAAAGGCGTGTCAAGCTGCCAGGTACGTTCACGTACATCACGGGGGGCAGCATAGACCACCATTTCATTACCCTGCTGTTCAACCTCGAACACCTGAAGCGGGTGAATCAAATTGAGGCCAGGTTGAATCAACCAGTTTCCATCGCTAATTTTCATTGCCGTTCCTTAGTTCTGCACTTCTTGAGAGGTGAATTGTTGCTGGCAACGGCGTTTGCCCTGAGCCAGCTGTTCCATAACGGTTTTCAGATTGTGCGTCGTGAGTGAGTAGTAGCGTTTAGCGATAATCGCGCTCAGCAAATAACAGATCGCCGGAACAATCGTGAATAGCGCGATAATGATGCTAATCGTGGCGCTGTTCTGCGCTTTTTCTGCCGCATCATATCCGCCATAAGCCAGCATCCAGCCGATAAGAGCGCCGCCGAAGGCCAATCCCAGCTTGAGCACAAACAGCGTGCCAGCAAAACTGATCCCGGTCAGGCGTTTACCATTGCACCACTCGCCGTAGTCGACGGTATCGGACATCATTACCCACTGGATAGGTGTCACCAGTTGATGCAACACACCAATCACGAAGATGAAGACAAACATGGTGATGCTGGCCTGCATAGGAACAAAGAACATCGCGAGGCTAATCACTGCCAGCAGGGCGTTCGTCCACCAGAAGATAGTGACTTTACATTTCCAGTCGGTCAGCGGTTTCGCCAGTGCGGAACCAATCAGGTTACCCACGCAATAAGTGGTAAGAAAAGCGACAAACACTTCCGGCGTACCCAAAATCCATGTGACGTAATACATCATCGCCCCGCCGCGTACGCACACCGCCAGAATATTGAAAATGGTCAGTAAACCGACAATCCGCCACTGATCGTTTTGCCAGATATCACGTAAATCTTCCCGCATAGACGTCGTTGTAGGTGGTGCTTCAACGCGTTCTTTAGTGGTAAAGAAACAAAATGCCAGCATCATGAATGCCACCACGGAAAGGACCGCGATACCGCCCTGGAAACCGAGTGGTTTATTATCACCACCAATTAAATTAACCAGCGGCATCATCAGCACAGTAGAGAGCATGCCTCCCGCAGTCGCCAGCACAAAACGCCAGGATTGCAGCGAGATACGCTGAGTCGGGTCATTGGTGATTACACCACCCAATGCGCAGTAAGGGATATTAACGATGGTATAAAGTAAGGTAAGTAGGGTGTAAGTAATTGCTGCATAAATCATTTTTCCGTTCATACTGAGATCTGGCGTGCTATAGGCCAGTACACAGACGATCCCAAATGGCAGTGCGCCAAACAGTACCCACGGACGAAATTTACCCCAGCGAGAGCGCGTTCGATCGGCCAACAACCCCATGCAAGGATCGGAAATCGCATCCAGTGCACGAGCGACCAAAAACATGGTTCCGACAAATCCGGCAGGAATGCCAAAAATATCGGTATAAAAGAACATCATATATAACATTACGTTATCGAAAATAATGTGGCTGGCGGCGTCTCCCATGCCATAACCAATTTTCTCTTTAACGGACAACACTTCACTCTTCATCTGCTTTTCCTTGATGCTATAGGGGTGCTGAGACCGATAACGCATTTTGTAAACCATCCCTGCGAGAGCGAATATTCCGATATCTGGTTATTAATTTATGATTCTTGTTTTATGTGATCGTGGTAGCGTTAATTCCGCTCATATATCATTGTAAAATATGGGTTTTATATGAACTATAATGTTTTCGTGATAATACGCTGCGTGTATTAGGCGGAAAAAACTGATCTGGGGGATGTAGAAACTCAAGGAAGTAGCTATAATGCGCCCCGCCTCCATGTAGCAATCGAGGCGCGGAAGATCGTCGTCTCCGGTGAGGCGGCTGGACTTCAAATCCAGTTGGGGCCGCCAGCGGTCCCGGGCAGGTTCGACTCCTGTGATCTTCCGCCAAACCTCATCCAGCCAGTTCCGAGATACTCCATAAAATACTTTATATTCAATACGATGAATAATCAGCTTGTCCGTAATAGTCCGAGATCATCTCCCTGAATCCGCGAAAAATATGTATAGTAATGTGTATAGATTTTTTATACGTAGTTTTCAGTTATACACATGGCTCTAACCGATATACAGATCAAACGTGCAAAACCACAAGACAAACCATACACATTGAACGATGGACAAGGTCTGTCATTGCTTATCAATCCCGATGGCTCGAAAGGCTGGCGTTTCCGTTTCCGGTTTGCAGGGAAAGCGCGGTTAATGTCATTTGGCAGCTACGATTTAGTAAGCCTCGCAGAAGCACGTGAGAAGCGTGATATCGCCCGTAAGCAGGTTGCTAATGGCATTGACCCGGTAGAGGAACGCAAAGCTTTAAGACTCGCTCAAAAGCTATCAACAGAAAATTCTTTCGAAGCAATATGTCGAGAATGGTATACCAACAAAGCTGATCGCTGGACTGTAGCCTATCGAGAAGAAATCATTAGGACATTCGAGCAGGATGTCTTCCCGTTCATTGGTAAACGTCCTATCAGTGAAATCAAACCATTAGAACTGCTTGAAGTATTGCGACGAATAGAGAAACGAGGAGCACTAGAGAAGACCAGAAAAGTGCGCCAAAGATGCGGTGAGGTCTTTCGTTATGCAATCATAACTGGCCGAGCTGAATACAACCCAGCACCTGATTTAGCTATCGCTCTGGCCGTTCCTAAGCCAAAACACCACCCATTTTTATCTGTCGAAGAGTTGCCTTATTTTATTCGGGATTTGGAGGCATACTCCGGCAGCATAATCACCAAAAATGCAACTAAGATAGTTATGCTTACTGGTGTAAGAACGCAGGAGATGCGCTTTGCTACGTGGGAAGAGGTTGATTTGGATAAGGAGGTTTGGGAGATACCAGCGGAACGTATGAAAATGCGTAGGCCTCACATTGTTCCTTTATCTACTCAGGTAGTTGACCTTTTTAAACAGCTCAAACCAATTACCGGTCATTACCCTTACATCTTTATTGGCAGGAACAACCGTAGCAAACCGATCTCGAAAGAAAGTGTTTCACAAGTGATTGAGTTACTTGGTTACAAAGGCCGTGCTACAGGTCATGGATTTAGACATACAATGTCAACAATATTACATGAACAAGGGTTTGACAGTGCCTGGATTGAGATGCAATTAGCACATGTTGATAAAAATTCTATTCGTGGAACATACAATCACGCACAATATTTAGAAAATAGACGCGCAATGCTTCAGTGGTATAGTAACTTCATATTTAATAAAATTAGTGAAGACACACTTTGATTTATAAATAAAAAGAGCCTCTTCCGAAGCTCTTTTTTAATTGTTTATTTATTGTTCTTCAATCTTTTATCTTCTTGTAAAACAAGATTATTTAACACTTTAATTGACTTGGAGGATAAATCATCTCCTCCTAACATATTTTTTTTCCATTCCGGCCATTCATTAATTATTTTTTTAGTTGCAACCACATGTTTAATAAAACCATTTTCGATAGACATGTTAAACTCCTATGATCTTTGCGAATAAGTTAACAGAAATCTGCTCTCTTTCCAAGTAAGAAATAGGCAACAGTGATATTCTTAATGACGAATTAGACTCAGTCCATTTAACAACATTTCCCGACTTATCTTTTCTCTTAATTTTATTACCACTTCCATTAACAATGGAAAATAGATTAAAATAGACTCGTGGACCTATTCCAATAAAAGGTTCGAAAAGCACCTTTCCTTGGTTTTTTTCATCATTAGTTATTGATTCTGAATGAAATTCATAAGCCTTACTTTTTGGATATGGCTCTATGTAAACCACCCTCTTTATTCCCGAGGCTATAATATGCTTAGCGCAGTTGTGGCATGGGAAAGTAGTGCAATATATATAAGCATCTTGAGTACTAATATTTGTTCTAGCGCATGCTAAAATAGCTTCCATTTCAGCATGCACCACACGACCATATTCCGTAATATCTTGAATCAGGCTGTTATTGAGGATTCTCTCAAAATTATCACGAGATTTTCTAGGTATTTGATTGAGAATATCATGTATAATTTCTCTTTTTTGTTTAGCATTCGAATCAAAACCTCTTACATAGTCCCTTCCTTCCGGATAGTCTTCATAACTTTCGTTCTCTGCATTAAAATATGGCCAGTATAAACCACCACCAGACTTAGGAACATCATTAGCACCAGTTGACATAATAGCGTAATTTTTTGCTAATACAGCTCCAACTTGTCTTGATAAATCAGCAGATCTCAAAGCTGAAGAAAAGGCCATATACATTGCATATTCATCAAATGTTGGCGTAATAAAAGGATTACCGAATAGCAAATCAAAAACTCTTTTTATATCATTATTAAGTTTATCATCTCGGCCATCTTGGTTTAAAAAGAAATCAGCCAAATGAAATGTATCTCTGGTATGCTGCCCATGCCCAGACTCTTCATCTTCATCTCTAGCAATCAATAACGCTGCTTTATCTTCTGGAATTCCTTTATTACGAATTAAATTATCTAACCTGCGACTCTCATCAGAAAAAATACCAAACAATAAAAATCCCGAGCCATATACTTCTCTTAATTTATACACCTCTTCTGGATGCTTTATTGAATTTATAACATATGCAATTCCTTTTTTATTTATTTGTAAACGTGCATGCTTTGCCCTAATCTCATTAATTTTAGCTATTGCTCCAAGAGCCAATATATAATTACATTCACTATCCTCCCTCAGTTTATTTCCCTTAGTCATTAAGCCATCAATTCTTTGGTAATTATCTGTATAATCTCCATTACCTAAGAGCTCAGCTATCACATCAGATGAAATCCGAACTTCAGAACATTCAAATTTATATAAGGATAATCTATCTCTTATTTTTTTTGTAATTGCTTCTAGGTCTGTGCCAACGGAAGAAACTAACCCTATTACCATTTCTGCTAAAGGTCCTGTGGATTGCTTATCCTCCCCTGAGTTTTTTAAAAGCTGAGGTGCTTCTTTATTCAATTCTGTTATCTTTGTAATTTTCATATGAAGTCATTCATCCAGTGAAGATACAAAACATTTTTATAAATAATTCTTAGCATGTTTTCTATGTTTTCATTAAATTTTTTGAATTACCTCATGTTTTACATTTAAGCAACACAAGGTAAACAACTGTTATATAAGAAAATTGAAAGCATAATGAATGATGTAGTTGGCTGTCACGTCTTCCCACTTCGTAGGGCGGATTCAGGCTGAATCATAGATAGTTTTAGACCTCTTATAGGACCGAATGTATAAGATGAAGGTATTAGAGGAGCTGAGCGCCTTCAAAACCGCCACTCAGTATCTAAACCGGGCAATACTTTCTCGCCCCTAACTTAGCCACTCATGGGCTCATCACGCCATCAAACATTACTGCACGATCACTAATACTCGTTCGAAACGGCACAGTACTACGGTACACCAAGTCCCGCAAAAATAAATACATTACCGCTGGCGCGCAGTGCTTTCCCCGCCTCGCCCGCCCGCTTTGCGGGGCGGTTTCAGTGCAGTTGCACTGACACGCTCAGGCCGCGCCGGGAATGGCGCGGTCTGCAGAAAATGAGGCAGGAAAACGCATGCAAAGCCATGCACCTTATCGATGCATGGCTTTTT
>OHKJ01000953.1_pt1 | contig 12167 bp, 14 predicted proteins | sample 1568791 | NCBI WGS metagenome assembly OHKJ01 (sample SAMEA3879584, study PRJEB24766) | human gut metagenome | biome: human-associated habitat; feature: feces | place: USA | collected 1985/1987 | reverse complement strand
CCCCAGCCAGTACCGCAATGGCGTCGCGGCTATAGATCACCTGCTCATCAATGATTGAATGTGCAAAGCTGTCCAGCGAAAGGAGCCCCAATGCACACTTCCGGGCATTGAGATCAAGTTCTCGGGCCATGAACTCAGGAAACCGTTCGTTTTTTACAGGTTCCAGCTTTTTGTAGAAACCCTGGACCAGAGAACTGGCCTGTTCATTGAGCTCCTTGACCTTGTCATCTAAGAGCATGACGCTCTCAGGCAGATTGACAGCAGATCTAGTGAGCAACGGGTAGTCCAAATAGACCATCCGGCCAACCACTACTGCTGCCAGCTCAGCTTCATCACCAGGCATCTCGTTGTAGTACCCACGGCATATTTTTGTCCTGTAGATAAATTTTGCATCCCCGACCTGACTCGTGATGTAGTAGTCAGGAGGTCGTCCTTCATGATTTACGGAAAACGGGGCGTCAGCGATGCGGGCTTTTTTTGCGAATTCTTGTAAATTCTCCTTCGTTAACATATAAAATCCTCCTTAAATGATTTGGTGCCCTACATTGGAAACTGAAAAATCATATGAATGTTCTTCTGTGTTAACATATATATGCCACCTAAAAATATTGTCTCCTGATTGGAAACTGCGAAATTCTATGCTCTGAGATGTGAAAATCATTCCAGGGTTGAACACAACAAAGAAATGGCCGCCCTTTCGGACGGCCCCTGAATATTAGCCTGCGTTGCGCTCGTACAGCACATTGTCGCCGATGAGGATGCGGCTGATATCCGAGCAGTACAGCCTGGAAGATTTCTCGGGGCAAAGCGTCTCGATAACCTCCTGCCCTTCCTTTTTCTGTTCAAAATTGGACTTATAGAAGGGCGCCTGGTTCACCAGTTTGTACAGGACTGTCTCCACCCAAATCTTCGCGCTTGCCGCGTTCCCGCCCCGCACAAATTCCGCGATGACAATTTCGCTACGGGATTCTTTCAAGCACGAACACAAATCCAGCTCCCAAGGCGCTACCAGTTCCGGAACTGCAGCAAGCTCTTTCACAGCCTTGATGAGGCCCTTGCTTTTGGACATCTCCAGCTTGTATTTCTCACAGAGTTTTTGCGCAGCAGCTTTGGCATCGGCTTCTCCGGCCAGGATTGCGATGACGCCGTCAAGGGGAAGCACCGGCGCTCCAAAGATGCCGCTGTACCAATCGTCCCAGCCATCATAGACTGCCCCCAGGGCAAGGGCTCTGGCAGTTGGCTTAATACTCTGGCGGTGTGCGACAGGAAGCTCATCTACCTTGGCCGGCTCCAGCTCGGTCTCGAAGAATTGCTGGATGATGGGCAGCACTTGTGCGTCGAGCTCCAGCCACTTGCCAAGTAACCATTCCATGCCGCTCAGGAGTTCGGGCATGAAACCCCGAAATACACGATTTGCAAGCTCCCCAGTGCAGTAGATGGCTCCATCCACGACCAATGCAAACAGCTCATTAGGGCTATCGGGCGGCTGGACTTTGTCTTTACTTCTCTCCCAGAAGATGAGCTTGGCATTCCCTCGCTGCGTGACGGCGAACCAACTCAGCTCTCCGTCCATATCTCTGATGGAAAACTGGTTCTTAGCGGACAGGGCCTTCTGTGCAAATTCGGGCAAGTTTTTCTCTTCTAACATTTTTACTCCCCCCTAAAAAATATGTATGTCCCCTGATTGGAAACTGCAAAATCCTATGCCAGGAGGCCAAGTATCATTCTGAGGTGGTGCGGTTGTTCGTGTAGGGTGCGTTTCTGTTCCGGCCCCCGCCTTTGAGGAGAGGGTCTGGACTCCCACTGTCTTTTTTACGGAGACAAGGCGGGGCAACTACTTAGACCTCGGTCTTCTACATGGACCAGGCGTACAAGGATTTCTTTGCCGGCCGCAAGGGGAAGCGGAAGGTGGGGTTCCCAAAGTTCAAGGCAAAGCACTACAACCGGGCCGGATATACCAGCAAGGTCGTTTGGTAAAACATTCAGATGAAACAAAAGGCACTCCGTATTCCAATTAAAATACGGAGCGCCTTATTTCTTTATCCCGAGTTAGGAAGATGCAATGCTAAGAACCTTTTGCCGATCCACGACTACCGTACCATCCTGCATATTTGCTGCGAATGTGGCTTTGCCAACCACCCCATCAGTGTTTGGCTGAATAGCAAGATCGTAGTCAGTTATATCCACAAGATTCCCAACTACGGCACCATCCTGCCCAATGGCTAAAATTTTCTGGCCATGTTTGATGTTTGATTTGTTTCCCCCTTTTACCTGCAGTTGGACAACAAACATCGGTCCGCAATATCATCCCAGGAAATATGTCGCAATAGGCATCGGTCTGCGATCAACACCTTCCCGACCTTGATGGCAGTCACTTGGTAGGCAGAGTCCCCCAGGGTTTCCCGTAACTCCAGTTTTGCACCTGGAATATAATCGGCAATGTCTCCGTTGTAGACGGGATTCTGCGGGACTTTTACTGGCTTATCTCCCATATACAAAGTCCCGATTACCACAGAATCCCCAATTTGCAATCCAGAAGCCAGTGCATCCGTTTCCAGTGTATCAAAGGCAGGGCGGAAACCGGTGTCTGGGTACCGAACGCTGGGCCAGTTCCAAGAGATGTTTCGGGCCGAGATATACCCACGATAGACGCGGAGGGACGGGGATGTCTCCTCAAAATTCGGGTCATGAACCCAGGAAAACATTTTTTCCCAATGGGCTCTATCATTATCCTCTTGAACAGCGTCCATAAGTCTATCCCATTCTTGGGTGGTAGGAATCCGCATTTTCATGTTAATTTCTCCTTGTTGGTTTAATCACCAGCACAAGCGGTCTGAATGTCATCGTAGGAAATGTTTCGCAGCAAACAACGGTCTGAAATCAAAACATCACCAACCCTAATTGCAGTAACTTGGTAGGCAGGGTCTGCCAGAGCTTCCCGCATCTCCAGTTTTGCACCCGGAATATAGTCGGCAATGTCTCCTTTATAGACAGAGTTCTGCGGGACTTTAACTGGCTTATTCCCCATGTACAGTGTTCCGATTACCGCAGTATCTCCATCTTGCAATCCGGATGTCAGAGCGTCAGTTTCCAGAACATCAAAGGCGGGGCGAAAACCGAGGCCCATGTTCCGACGGCCGGACGAGCTCCAATCGAAGTTGCGGGCTGAGGGGCCCCCGCGGTACACGCGCTCCGATGAGGCCCTCTTCTCAAAATCCGGGTCATGGACCCAGGAAAATATTTTTTTCCAATGGGCTTTATCATCATCCTCTTGAACAGCATCCATAAGTTTATCCCATTCTTGGGTGGTAGGAATCCGCATTTTCATATTGATTTCTCCTTGTTTTTTGTTGATTTCTCATCGTTTTGCATCATATGTATCCTAAATGGGAAGCTGTTAAAATCATATGCAAGTCCCGAAATATAATTTCTGGGTAAATCTTTTCCGAGAGAGATATATGAAGGATCTTGTGCTTGTATTGACCTTGGCAACATATTCTGGTATAAAGAAAGGGCCATCCCGACTGGGACGGCCCTTGGATCAAGATTCTGAGACCAGAACATCCGGCGCATTGGAGAAGAAATCATCCAGCTGCTGTCGAGCGAATTCATCCTTCCTCTTATCAGACATGGACTTCTCGTCATATGACTTGTGCCGGCACATCGGGCATGAGCAGTGGATCTTCCCCTTGGATAACATTCCCGAATGGGCAACATACCAATAGTTATGTTGTCCCTTGATGATGCGCTGCTTTCGGTGGATAGTCCTGGCCCGCTGCTTGCGGTAATAGTCTCGGCTTCGATTCATAAAATCACTCCTCAGCTTCGGAAGTTCCGCCTTTCACCAGGTCGGGAGGGGCGATAACAAACCTCACCCCTAATTTATGCATGGCCTCGGCCAATGCATTCTGGATAGCCAGTTCCTCATCGACCTCCTCTATCCCCTCCTTGTCTGTGAGATAGCTGCAGAGAAAAGTTTTCCTTTTCATAGAAAATCCTCCTTTAGGCCACATCCCCAGTCAATTTGGGTAGCCAGTCTTCCTTCTCCGCCCTCAAAATGCCTTTGGGGACGCAACTGGAGAGGGCTGAATTGGCCGCCAACGCCATGTCAATGATCCAGAAATCATTTCCATTCTGCATCACATCCACCGACCATTGCCCAGTCAGCCCAGCGGCGGCCATATCAGGGATCATCGTCTCAATGTTGCTCACAACAGAGTCCTTGTTGGCCTTATACCGTCCCATGAGCTTCTCCTCGTGGGCCTTGTAGATGATGTAGTCGTGGACCTGATGCGGACTGTCGGCATCTTTTTCATGCCCAAACCGCTGTTTCATCACCTTTGGATCCCAATAAGGGTTGATCCCGATGACTTTTCCAGCTTCACAATCAATGAAAACCCGATATTCTGTGTGCAAGGGCATACCTTTATATATAGTAGGATTGTTCTCCACATCGTGGATGAACTCCCGAACCACCCATTTGTTGGTGGTACTGGCGCCGAAAATTGATGGGGTACTCAGCGGCCCCGCCAACATCTGTCCCTGGTTCTGGATGAACACCAGATACTGCCCCAGTTCCCGGACCTCTTTGGCGCCAGTAACTTTGGCGTTGCGGAAGTCAAATTTACTGGACCAAGTGCCAGTCTTGATGAAGTAGTCTTTGTCCTCGTCCAGTCCAAAGGCTTGGTAGCAAAAACGGTCTACTACATCCATAGTCCCAGGGGTCAGCAGTCCGTAGTCCAGACGGCTGAGCTGAAGCAGCGTAATCGGCACTTTGATGACCCGTGTCTTGGGCACTTTGAAGAACCCCTGCTTGCTGATCGCCACGCACAGGGCTGGCAGCCAGTGCTCAATTGAGTTTCGGTTGCAGCTCAGCATCTCGTAGGTAAGCCCATCCAGATCCAGAATGTCCAAGCCTTGACGGAACTGGAAGTAGGACATCTCTCTGACTTTGGGATCTGGACTCTCCTGCCACATCTTATAATAAAAGAACAAGATGTCGCTAGTCGAATCGCCTATATCCTTTCGCATGAGATCGCCGGATAGCTGAGGGCGCATCGGCTCCGGCAGAGCTAGGATTTCATCCAGGGTGACCCGCTTGGCGCCGTCGCCCAAAGTGTCCTGAGGCTGAAGTACCCGAAACTCCTCACCGTCATACTCCATAAGCGGCGTCTGAGCCAGCAACTCCTTCACGATTCGGTCATAGAGCTGATTTGCGGCCTCGCTGACCTCAGCATCAGGGATCCACCCTGCCGCCTGCTTGGCGCTGACATCGAACATGCTGTTTGTATCAACGCCAGCATCCAGGATGTCCCGCTGATAACTGGCCTCAAAAGCGGCCAGGGCCTCCGGGGTCGTGTGCAGAAGAGCGGCGATCTGGTCTTTTGCCAGGATGGCCCTTTTCTGGTCTGCATTGCTGAACAGGTCAGCAATAGAGAAAGACTCAGGTGCCGGCACATCCTTTTTCTTTTTTATTCCGAACATTTCCCGCCTCCGTTCTCAGTACATGCTGAAGCCGATGTCTGCAAGATCATCCTCATCCAACCCAGCCCGCTCGATCAGCTCGGCCAGATCAGTGCGATCTTGGTACAATTCGCTGAGTAGACAGCACAGGGAGGTCTTGCAGGTGGGGGAGGTCCAGTCAATGTCATCTGGGTCATATGCGGGTCTGAACTCCTCCAGGCAGTCATCTTCAGCGGCGACCAACTGGTCCTTATACATATAGCGGTAGGCGGTTTCGTACTTCTCAAACATTGTTTTCTCCTCCTTTTTTCAGCGATGAACCTCGTAGAGAGACATCTCGCAGATACGCCCATCGTTCTTGACTGCGACATCCAGCTTCCAGATGGCCCGGTAGCGGAGACCAGCAGCATAGCCAGTGGTCTGGTACTGGTTGATGATAGACTTTGCATTGTCTACGCCTGTTTCATAGAAGCCGAACAGGTAGGAGGCGTTATCCACCTGCCCGTTTTCCAGTGCCTTGATGGCGGCGTTCCAGAAGATAAACAGATCGCTGGCATAGGCCTTGCACCACCGGCCGGCTTCCTGGATCAGCTTGGTTAGAATAGAACTGTAGTTTACAGATACTTCGCCGTTGATGATCTGTCCGTCAGTTGTGATGGGGGCTTCCCCGTCGAGCATTTTGAAACTGTCGATATTATCAATCTTCATCGTGAGATCCTCCTGAAAACAAAATTTCTCCAAAATTGGGATACTGAGAGGATGTTATGCAGGGTTAGAATCAGCCATTTCGATCGCAAAATGCACAGTTGTCTGTCCGCATAACATCTCTGTATGTCCCCAATTTGGGAGAAGCGAATAGCAAAGGAGCGAACAAAATTATGGAGAAAAAGCATAATGCTATTGCCATTGATGGCCCCGTGGCTGCGGGCAAAACCACCCAGGCCAAGCTGTTGGCCAAAGAACTGGGATTCCTGTATGTGGATACTGGAGCTATGTACCGCACCATCGCCGTCTTTATGACTTGGTTTCCTACACTCGCACCCAGTATGGAAAAGGTGCTGGCGTGCATCAACATGAAACTGAAGCGTGGGCAGGATGGCGAGCAGCGGATGTTTCTGGGGACGGAGGATGTGACTGACCAACTGCGTACTCCGGAGATTTCTAAGCTGGCCTCGGATATTTCTGCCCTGCCCTGTGTGCGGGATTTCCTGTTGGGAATGCAGCGGAAAACGGCGGAGGAGAATGATGTGGTTATGGAAGGCCGGGACATCGGCACGGTCATCCTGCCAGATGCAACTGTGAAAATTTTTCTGACGGCCGACTCTGATGTGCGGGTATGCCGGCGGTGGTTGGAAATGAAACGGAAGGGCCAGCCTGTGGGGTTCCACCAGGTCCTGGCGGATTTGGTCGACCGGGACTACAACGACAGCCATCGGGAAATTGCGCCGTTAAAACAGTCCGATGACGCCATTGTGCTGGACTGCACTGATCTCAGTATCAGGGAGACAACCAACGCCCTTCTGGAAATCGTGCGGGAAATCATCGGCTGTTGAACAGAAAGGGGAAATGAGATATGAAAGAACTTGGCATTACTCGGCGATTGGATGATTTGGGCCGCATTGTCATTCCCAGAGAGATTCGCCGTACTCTGCATCTGCGGGAAGGTGATGCGATGGAACTGTATATACAGAATGGAGATATTGTTCTCCACAAACTACAGGCGGGCGAACATTTGGCCTGTGTAGGCTCTGTCCTGTCTGGGCTGCGGAAGGTGGGCTTCCGATTCAAGCTGGCTGACTCCGCTGGGCGGAACGCCGAGGCTGCGGATCGGGATATCAGCGACGAGGAAAAAAACGCTGTCACGGAATTCATGTCCTCGCACAGAGCGGTATTTATCGACGAAGGGCATAAGCTGGCACTGTTCCAAATTAAGGACGAAACCTATGGTGGGCTTTGTCTGTTTGCCCCATGTGCAGACGAGGCTGAAGCCGCCAATCTGCTTCCTGCCGGCAAATTGGCCGTCCACCTGTTGGAGGCGGAACTCAATATCTAATACACACTGATGCTAAAGCCGGTGTTCCTGTTTTACAGGGACACCGGTTTCTTTTTGTCTGATAGAGCTTTCTGGAGGCTTTTCTACAGAGGAAAGCGGCTTGAATTCAGGGTTTTATGTTGTCGTTTGGCAGCCAGTTATCCATTGCCCAATGCCACTATGCACGACAACAAAAACCTAGATTTCCAAAGCTGCTGACTGTTCCCACCTCTTACGAAGTGGGCTTTCTCGTATCCCATTCTGACTACTCTCGCCGAACTAAAGTTCGGGAGCTACCTTGCGGCACTTTATGTGTAAGCAGGACAAGGCACTGATCAAAATGGCGTTACCCTTTCCGCTTCTCCCTGTACCATAGCTTGCCCCTTCTCCCCTACTGCCTCGTTGTTGTCTGCAACAAACAGCTTATATACCGCTGTCGTGCCTGGCGACCGGGGAGGATATATCACAGGCTGCGGCGCACCAAACCGGGAAGAATCGCCCTAGTTACTTTCTTTTGTAGAAAAGACCACCAGAAACCCCTTAACTCAGAATGATTTTACTTCGTCAGGCATATCATGGGTCAATCCAGCCGGGAAGGGGCCTCTTTTTGCCCATTCTTGACAGGAACAAATAAAGGGCCCTGCGGCACCGTCAATTCGTAATCCAGGGATAAACGCAACCGCGCCCTGTCCCCTCCAACAAGCTGCATGGCTCGATTAGGAAATTGTATTTTTGGAGGGAGAACATCATGTACGAGATTGACAAGGATTTTGATTTGCTGCTGGAAGACCCTGATCCTGAGGCTATGGCCCTGATTGCCAAAGTTGCTCAGGATACCCCTACGGAAGATCGATTTGAGTTGGCAACTGCCGTTTACAAGACCTTGGCGATGGAGCACCGGGAAAATCTGTCAATGGAGATGAATCGCCTGGGAATCGGTACCCGTGATGAACTGCTCTGTGCAGTCGACCAGTATCTGGAGAATAAGGATGAATGGAGCACTCCTGAATCCTGCGAAGAAGAGATAGGTGATGAGGATCTGGCATCCCATTTGGAACGCAATGAGATTTCGGAATCCTCTATCAGCGACATTACCCTGTATGTTATTGACAACATTGTGCGTCGAACTCGGGTAACAGACCGATACGATGTGATGGCCCATGTCTGTGATGTTATGGAACGCCGCTTCGGGACCGGCGAAAAGCTGGAGCAGAACCTGACCAAGCTGAAGCTGGCTACTACCAATGATGTGCTTCATGCTATTGATCTTTATTTCACGATGAAGCGGCTGTATCCGGATACTGTCTTCGGGCGGAAGCGAATGCAGAGTGTTTGGGCGCCTATTTTCCAAGTGTGCCTGCCTGAAAAGGAGGTTGGTTAAAGTATGAATACCTCAGTTATAAGTGATGTCATGGCCTCGGACGGGCACCTGGCAACGCTGATGAGTTCCGGCGCCTGGTTCATTCAGCTCATGTATTCAATTATCATGATCGTGTCTGTAGTGGCCCTGATTATCAACATCACCCGTCTGGCGATGTCCGGCGGCAACCCAATGGCCCGCAGCCAGGCTATCCGCAATATCCTGATTGCGGGCGGCTGTCTGACTGTGATGGGCAGTCTGGGCATTATCTTCTATCTGCTCCTGACCTTGCTCTAATTCAGGAAGGGGGGATTTTTGATGACATTGCGAGAGGTAGTACAGCGTATCCAAGCATCCCAGCAGATGGCCGAAACAGATCAGGCGGCGGCCCTGCGAGAGAACCGGGCGCTGTTCCTGGACCTGCTCCGCCAGGATCGGGCCTATATTATTCCAGAGGCAGAGGTTTCCCAAGAGGCGATGGACCAGAAACTGTTCCGGCCTTACATTGCGCCAGCTCAGGAGGATGACCCGCGGTTGTTCCTGCGGGTATTTAGTCATGAAGAGCCGGCTACAGCTTTTGCTGAGCGGCAGGGGCGATCCCAGGTTTGTCAGATTGATGGTGTAGAACTGGCGCAGCTTGCCAAGTCTTATTTTTTGCGCGGGGCCTATGGGTTTCTACTCAATGATGGTTCAGTCTGGACAGCCCTATCATTTCCAGATTTTTTGATTGATTTCTACCAGGAAGTGCTGGGCGACCCATCTCTGGCCCGTCCGGAGTTTGTGGCTCTGGTTCAGTTTATCAATATGGTACGACAAAACTATGCCTATCATATCCAGGCGGGTCGGTTGACGGTTCAGAACGCAGAGAAACCGTTGATTATCCGATTTGCAGATCGGCCCAATGACCTATGGACAGAAGATCCTGGCGAGTGGGTGTATGAGGATTGCAAAATAGAGCACCTGCTCCGAGCCTCAAAAGAGGCTAATGGGGTTATTATCCATATCAAGACGACTAAGGTCGAGCTGAAAGTTCAACCAGCTTACCTGCGGGCGGCCCTGTGTGCGGCAGGTCTGGATGGTCAGACAGCTCAGCCGGACTTGGATTTTCATACAGATGCTATTGCTTTGGACTACCGAATGCAGGACTTTGACCTGGAGCGGTTCCATCTGCACGAGCAGCTGGCTGAGTTGCCTAAGCCAGATGAGCCGGATACAGAAACTGTTGAGCCGGATAAAGATGAAAAGCCCCCCAAGGGCAAGGGGCAGCTGATAGTCAAGTTGACCGGGATACTGTCCGCGATTTCAATGATATTTCATAAAAAGGAAGACGCTTCAGGTAAAGAAAAACCAGCAGACGATGGATCTGATGGGCAGGCTCCAGCAGCGAAATTAACCAAAGAAGGCGAGAAAAAGAAGCTCAAACTGGAGCCCAAGCGGATGGTGCGTGGGTTTGCTTTGGCGGCATTCCTCATTGTGGCGATTGCGTTTATCAGTACCCTGCTCAAACCGGTGCCAAGGGACCAATTGGAGAAAGCTCTCACGGTCGGCGACCACGAGCAGGTGGTTGAATACTACAATGATTGCACAGGCCGCGACCCAGGCAGCCGGGAGGAATTGCTTCAGTTGCTGGCAACGGCTTTAGACGACGGCCTTGCAGCCTATGCGGCAGATGAAATCCCAGCAACTGAGCTGGCAGAGATGATCAGCACATACAGCGCCATCTCAGCGATGGAAGATAAATGCACCGCCGTCTATAACCAGGCATCCAGCCTTGAGAAGTCCAAAACTGCCTATCAAAAAGGCCTGCTTGAGACATCTATCGTTGCCCGCTTGCAGGCATGGCAGAATGTTATCCAGGAAGATACTGGCTCTACTGCGGCGATGAAGGCGGCATTGAGTGAGAATAAGGATGCCTACAAGGAACTGGTGTTCCAAGAGTCCGAGGATATGGGTACAGCGTCCGCTATTGCAGCCCTCACCTTACTTCAGTCCTACTACCCTGGTGATAAAGAGGTAACGGATGCCATACTGGTACGCAAGCTGGAGGACAGTCGGCCATCCCAGGAGATCCCCTCCAGTGTAGATGGCCCCTTGGAGGATCCTATGACAGAAGATACTTGGCCGGTTGCGGTGGGCGAACTCCGGGTTAAATACAACAGCGAGAATGGTAGCTATGATCTCTATATTCCCTGGGAGAATATTTCTGGGACTGAGATTGAGAGTATCTGCTTTCTGGTGACTGCGCTGGATGCTGATGGGCATCCGGTGATCTCCTCTGGTTATGATGAGAATGGAGAACCAGTACAGTACAGTCAGTACCTGGCTAATATGCCCAGTGGGACTTATGAGGCAGGATATCAGATGCCGGACAATGGGTTCTGGCAATCGGCTTTTACCACAGAGCAGGAGATTACTCAGGTTCGGTTGGATTCTGTATGGGTCCAAGTAGATGGAGAGGGACGAACTTATACGCCAGTCTCTGAGGAATCGGAGGATGACAATGCAGAAAAGGACAGCAATCCTCTCTCTGGGGTGTTAGAATAGAGGCCCTGATATCTTTTCTACAAAGAAAAAGTGGGTGGAGATTTGCCGTTGGCGTCCGGAACAGCGGCCTGTAACAAACTTTACCAGATTCAGGTACGACAACATGGTCACCTTCTCGGCTATAAATAACCGAGGCTTCTTGTGGTATCAACTGAAAAGGCAAATTCCGTGCAAAAAAATGGCCGTCCCGGAAACCGGGACGGCCACTTTGTGTATTAGTCATCAAATTCGCTTGGAATACCATCGTCCTCGGTAGTCGGCTCTGCGTCCGGCATCTTGCGCAAGGCGGCCATGGCGGAAGTCCGGATTTTGGTTTCCAGTTCCTCGGCAATCTCCGGGTTGTCCTGAAGATACTGTTTGGCAGCCTCTTTGCCCTGACCGATACGGACCTCACCCATAGAGAACCAGGACCCAGACTTCTGGATAAGACCGCGGGTTACTGCCATGTCCACTAACTCACCCCACTTGGAGATGCCCTGCCCATACAGAATATCTACCTCCGCGGTGCGGAAGGGCGGTGCAACCTTATTTTTGACTACCTTGATACGGGTGCGGTTACCGACCAACTCAGACCCATTCTTGATGTCCTCGGTGCGGCGGACATCAATGCGAACAGTGGCATAAAATTTCAGCGCCCGACCACCGGTTGTGACCTCCGGGTTGCCGTACATGACGCCCACCTTCTCACGAAGCTGGTTGATGAAGATGACAATACAGTTGGTCTTACTGACCGCTCCAGCTAGTTTCCGAAGTGCCTGACTCATGAGC
>OHKJ01000927.1_pt1 | contig 12445 bp, 9 predicted proteins | sample 1568791 | NCBI WGS metagenome assembly OHKJ01 (sample SAMEA3879584, study PRJEB24766) | human gut metagenome | biome: human-associated habitat; feature: feces | place: USA | collected 1985/1987 | reverse complement strand
TATTGTTCAACCTTGCCCTATAAATCCATCCAACTGTTTCTTGATATTCTCAAAATCCTGATTCAGATCAAGTGTCCGGTAATATATGATATTCCCATCCCTAAATGTCGTCTGTCCATCAGGTGTTATATCTTCTTCTGTCTTGGCATACAGCAACATTCCATCCACGTTCCCAGCATGATTAACATCATAATTCATTACATAAGAATGAATTTGATACAGGTTATTAGAATGAATAGTTCTCTTGTCAAATTGACATTGCATTGATTTACTATAATATTTGGTATCAATAATCAATGTTCTCTCTTTAAATGTCAACGTTATATCCGTCCGCATTATAGGAAGAATGCTGGAAGTAGACTGTTCTTTATCAATATTCCAGTCTATTTGAGTAGCCTTTGCTTTTAATTCCGGATAATGCTTTCGGTAATATTCCAAAACAAACTTCTCGTAAAGCCTGCACATATGTTCATCGGAGAAATCCCTCATTTTATACGTACCCTTTTCCGTAGTCATTAACATCCCGTCGAGAATGAAATAACAAATATATAGAAGCATCTGATAAGTCTTACAATTTCTATCAAAGCGCATAGTAGTCCAGTTTATCGTCGGAATATCAATAACTTCTACATTGCTAAAGAAAAGCATAAGACGCTTCAACGAAGCTTTCCTGTCCGATTTGACATTCGGATGTTTCAGCAAGAATTGAACAGTCGTCTTTAATATCTGATTAAATTTGTTATTCTCTGATAATTCATCATACTCACAATCTATTTTCTGTTGTTTTCGCATCAAATTATTGATAGTACCATTTATATCAAGCTTGCCCTTTAACGTAGATAATGAACCATGACAGGAAATATATTCTTTATGTAACCCTTGCTTAAGTTGATACGAAATGCCACGAACTAGAATTTCGGCAAATAAATCATGAATCTCGTCAAATTCTTCACCTGCTATTTCTTCATAGTTATTCTGCTTAAGCTCTTGAAAAGCATAAGTCAACATATAATAGATATTGCGAATGAATATACCTTTGTCTATTGTCATTTTATCAGGCTCAATAATTTGTCTGTTTCTTCTTTGAATTTCTTATCATTGTCAAACCAATATTCGCGTAACATAGGAGCAATATCATATTCAATCACATTTCCAAGCCACATATCATCAATAGATTCCTGATTACAGAAGTAACTATGACCGATACAAAAGCCTTTTCCGAGTGAATCATCTTTAGCAATCTCAACATTCAGAGCTTTGATGGCATCAATCACCCTATTAAAGGCGTCACAATCAAGATTCTCCTGATACTTTTTGAAACCATCCGAATCAAATCCCGGCACCATATCAAAGAAACTGAACCGACGACGTAAAGCGTAATCAATCATAGCCAGGCTACGGTCTGCCGTATTCATCATACCTATGATGTAAAGATTCTCCGGTACAAAAAAATACTCATCATTGTATGCAAGACGGATTTGATGTTTTTCGCCCCGATAATCTTTTTCAATAAGCATCAGTAACTCACCAAAAATCTTACTCATATTTCCTCTATTAATTTCATCAATAATAAAGAAATACTTCTTATCCGGATCACTTTGGGCTTTCCGGCAGAAATTATAGAATACCCCTCGTCTAAGTTCAAAACCACCATCTTCTTTTGGCTTATATCCCATCACAAAATCCTCGTAGGAATAATTCTGATGAAATTGAATGAACTCTATTTTAGTTCTATCTTCTTCCCCTATAATAGAATAAGCCAGACGCCTAGCCGAATACGTTTTACCAACACCCGGAGCGCCTTGTAATATGACATTTTTCTTTGCCAACAACAGGTTTCTCAATTTGTTATACTCGTCTGATTTTATAAATACATTATCCAAAAAATTTGTTTCGGAATATTGAGGATTATGCATAGGATTTCCGCCACGTATTAATTTCATCAATATGTTATACTCGTCTTTTGTCAGTTTGAAAAACGAGCCGTTCTTATTCTTCAGGAATTCCATGCCACTTAATCCCGGTATATCCTTTATAACTGAATAATCAACAGGATTCAATAAGCTCTCAATCTTTTTGAAATATATTTTTTGTCCATCGGCAGATTTGGCTATTTCTGCAATAGCTACCACCTGTTTAACAGGAGTAGCTTCATAGCCAATAACAACATCTCCTTCTTTTGCATCAATAAAATTTTGGAATACCCTTCGTTGATTTCCACTATCATTATAAAGAGTATAGTCTTGTATTTCGCCAACCGGAGTTTTCGAAAAGCTCCATATTTTAGGACTTGCCACAAGCCACCAATATTGTTTTTGAGATTTATTTTCAAATAGCTTCTCCAAAGATTTCACAGAATCCGGCTGCTTGGTTATATCGGTCAAAGTCTTTTGGACATTCTTACCTACTGTCTCCCATTCTCCGACATTCGTCCATTGCATTTTACGAACATGCTTAAAATCAGAGAAAGAATCATCAAAAGTATAGTCACTTTTCACAATACCACGCCCTATTATTTGATTCTGTCCCTTTTTGACTATAACAATATCACCCACTTGCATCTCATAAGCAAACTCCCATAATGCCAAACTATCATTTTTAAACGAGGATCCCGGCTTGCCATATATATCCTGCAATTTAGTTGCCATTTCTTTCTTAGAAGAGTATTCCAAAAGGTTACCCATATCATCCCAACCAATACACATTATGTTTTGAGATAAACACACATCCCACTTAGATGCATTTTCTCCCGGAGCGTATAACCAAATCTTATGTTCCATATTTGAACTATCTAATTCATTTACAATATTTAGTAACTCCTCATAAAATTCGAAAAGGTCTTTTTCGCCTTTCTGTTCTATCAGGAACCTTTGCAAATCAGAAATTTTAGTTTTATTTGTGACAGACATACCAAAATAACTAGCCAACTTAACCAACATATCACGCTTATATACTGGTATTAAAGTCTCATCTGAATATAAAAATGCTATTTTCCATTTGTAAGCATCGCCTAACTCATCTATTTTCTCTATTGCTTCCAATTCACCTTTGCTTGCATGTTCCACTATTTTAATTATTGTACTTCTGACAACAGAAAATGCTTCATCAGCAGTCTGCTTATCATATTTGTTATACCAAGCATATTTATCATTGCTAACAATACGAGAATCATTCTTATTGGGTTTGTTTCTATATTCATAAATACCAAACTTATAAGAAGAGCCACCCCAAATAGAACCTAAATCATATGTTTTAGATTCAACCCAATAGCAAAACGAATTCTGTCTTTCGAGATTTGTATATTGTGTAAGTGTCATTTTTACAAGACGCTCTTTCGGAAAAGCAGCTTGAAAATCTTGATATATCTGTCTTCTGTCAATCATACTCAAATAGTATTAGAACTTTTCTTCATTAATTCACCTTCCAATATCTTATTTTATCATGTCCAATTCTTTCAACAATATATCAAAATCACCCTACAACAGAACAAACACCTTTATAAGAACAAAATCACCTGCCCGTGAATTACTTTTTAAGTCACAAAGATACAGAATAGTTATTTTAATATAGTAAACACCTCTGTTTTTTTATTGAAATATACCTACTATCTATATTACACAGAATAATATTGTCGCTATTAATAATACTCATGCAATAAACCACTTTTGTTTATTACTTTAAAACCACATACGCCACATTATGAGAATGTGCCGTTTGAGGTGCCGGAGGGATGGCAGTCTGTACCTGTTTCAGAATTATTCTGTCTTAATCCAAAATCTGAAATAACAGATGCTACAAGTGTCGGATTTATTCCTATGGCTTGTGTCAATGATGGATTTTCTGGGAATCATCAATTTGAGGAACGCATTTGGAAGGAAGTAAAAAAAAGGATATTGCCACTTTCAAAATGGAGACATCGGTATTGCAAAAATATCTCCTTGCTTTGAAAATCTCAAATCAACGATATTTCAAAATCTCCCTAATAATTATGGCGCAGGAACTACTGAGTTAGTTATCCTGCGTCCATTAAACATTCATGCGAAATTCTATCTATATCTCTTTAAGTCACAATGGTATATAAGTGAGGGCACAAAATATTTCAAAGGAGTTGTTGGGCAGCAAAGAGTTCATAAAGGAATTTTTACCGATTTACAAATTCCATTACCTCCTTTGGCTGAACAATATCGTATAGTAGCAGAAATAGAGAAATGGTTTGCTCTGATAGACCAAATAGAACAAGGCAAAACAGGCTTACAGACAATCGTTATGCAAACCAAGAGCAAAATCCTTGACCTTGCTATTCACGGTAAGCTTGTACCGCAAGATCCAAATGACGAGCCAGCATTCGAGTTGTTAAAACGCATAAATCCCGACTTCACACCTTGTGATAACGGACATTATCCCATTGGATGGCTAGAAACTATTTTAGGGGAACTTTTTAATCATAATACAGGTAAAGCTCTTAATTCGTCCAACAAGGAAGGTGTAATGAAAGATTATTTGACTACTTCAAATGTGTATTGGAATAAGTTTGATTTTACAGTAATAAAGCAAATGCCATTCAAAGAAATTGAATTGGATAAATGTACTGTAACAAAGGGAGATTTACTTGTGTGTGAAGGTGGAGATATTGGACGCTCTGCAATTTGGAACTATGATTACGATATTTGTATTCAAAATCATATTCATAGACTTCGTCCAAAGATTGATTTATGTGTACCATTTTATTACTATACATTGGCGTATTTGAAAGAGAACAATTTGATAGGAGGGAAAGGTATAGGATTACTTGGACTATCTTCTAATGCTTTGCATAAAATTGAAATGCCGTTACCTCCACTTACCGAACAACAACGCATTGTTCAAAAGATAGAAGAACTATTCTCAGTTCTTGATAATATTCAAAATGCCTTAGAAGTGTAAACGAATACACTTCTAAAGGCTGATGTGACTTTACCAGTTCACCACTTTATCCACAATCTTCTGCTGTTCGCTGGCAGTGCGACGAAGATAGATACGAGTGGTCTCTATGCTTTCATGCCCCATAAGGTCGGCAAGTAGAGCAAGGTCGTTAAAGCGGTCAAGGAAGTTCTTGGCAAAACGGTGACGGAATGAATGGGGATAAACTACCTCCTTGTTCATTCCGTATTTTTCGGCAAAATGTTTGAGTTGAGATGCAATTCCACGAGTGGTAATGCGCTGTCCGAAACGGTTCAGGAAGATATAGCCGGATGTTAAGCCTTGATTCTTCAACCATTTTTCTGCTTCTGTTCGTAGATTCTTGGGAATGTATAGCCGTCGAACCTTTCCACCTTTGCTGTACAGGTCAAGATAGCCCACATTGATATGTTCTGCTTTGATGTGGAGTAATTCGCTGACACGTGCTCCCGTAGCGGTCATAAACCACACGATAAAATACCACTCCTCGTAACCATCAGCTTTAAGCTGGGCTTTGAGAAATTTGTAATCTGCATCGCTAATAACATTTTCCAAGAAGTTCTTTTGCTGTACTTTTACGAACTTTACTTTGAGCTTTTCTTGTTTTGTAAACTCCAGATACTTGTTGATACCCTGTAACCGTAGATTGACTGTCTGAGGTTTGAAATTCTCTACCAAATACCCTTTGTACGCCAAAAGGTTCTTCTTGTTCACCTCTCCATAATGATTAAGGAAATACTGTACCGTCCACACATATGATGTGACGGTGTTCTTGGCAAGATTCGTCTTTACCAAATGATTTTTGAATTTTGTTACCATATTGCATTGATTTATAATGAATACAGTAACAATATAGCAAAACGTATCGGACATTATACGCAGTTGCCTGATGGATGGGCTGTTGCGCCTATGCAAATGCTATGTTCGTTGATTGATGGTGAAAAGCAAAATGGTATAGAAAGAATAAATCTTGATGTCAAATATTTGCGTGGTGAGCGTGATGCCAAGACTTTGACTTCCGGCAAATATGTAGCTGCAAACTCTCTTTTGATTTTAGTAGATGGGGAGAATTCCGGTGAAGTATTCAGAACTCCAATTGATGGCTATCAAGGTAGCACTTTTAAGCTGTTGTCTATCAATTATGATATGAATACCGAATATGTATTACAAGTCATCAACTTGCATAGGACAATATTGCGAGAGAATAAGGTAGGTTCTGCCATTCCTCACTTGAACAAGAAACTATTCAAAGCGATTGAAGTACCAATTCCACCTTATAAGGAGCAACAGAGAATTGTAGAAGCTGCAAATAAAGTATTTATGTCTTTAGATGTGATAATGGGGAGTTTATAAACTCCCCATTATCACATCTAATTTAGTTGAGATTTGCTCTAAGGTTTGAACTATTCGTTTCTGCTCCTCTAAAGGAGGCAGTAGTAATTTAATATTTTCAAATTGTTTTTTGGTTATATGTACCATGCCAGAGCCATGACTTTGAGTATAAAACTCTGTAATCATTGCTTTGAACACATGGTAAAGATATTGTTTTTCAATAAAAGGATATGGATCTACTTTAAATATATGTTGATTAAGCCAAGCTTTACCACCGTTCCAGATATATGTTCCTAATGAAGCAGCCCATGCGAACAGCAAGTCACCATTATGAATTAAATATTTAGATTCGTAAGTTTTTGGAGTTCGGTTATAACTTGCACTATTATCGTTCAAGTTCTGAATACGAATAATGGGCAACCCCTCATGCATCCAATCTTCAGGTTTGAAAGCTCGGCCATTTGTATAAATAGCAACATCACCAACTTTGATTGTTGTCCATCCTTTAGGCAACTGCGTATAATGTCCGTTATCACAAGGTGTGAAGTCGGGATTTATGCGTTTCAAGAGTTCAATGGCTGGCTCGTCATTCGGGTCTTGCGGAACGAGTTTACCGTGAATGGCAAGATCAAGTATTTTACTCTTGGTTTGTTTGATGGTTGTTTGTAAATCTGCTTTGTCAAATTCTATTTGCTCAATTAACGCAAACCATCTCTTGATTTCTGTCACAATACGTTGTTGTTCGGAAAGGGGTGGAAGTGGTATATACAATTTATCAAGTTCTCCAAGATAAACACCTGCTTGTGCATTACCAATACTTTTTTCTAAAAAGAGAGATTGAAAAATTGTAGATTGCAGTAAATAGAAACAATATATATTTGATACGTATGTATCTATTATAGATATACTTCTTTGAGCTATTACAGGAACAGATAAATCATAAATGGCAACATTACCAATAGACCCTCCTATAATACCTAATATTATATCCCCATTAGTTATTTGAGTTCTCGGGTTTTCCTTTTGGAATCCAAGTTCATCAGTATATCTATCTTTGTCCGTAAAAACAATCTTACCATTTTTTATATTCTGAGCACTTATGACGGTATACCCATTAGAGCATTTTGGAGGAGGATTGTGTGAACCATCTGTGAGTTTTTTGCAGACATTACCAAATGTCGTCCACACCCATCCTTTCGGCACCTCAAACGGCACATTCTCATAATGTGGCATATCAGAAGAAGCCATTCTCTTACTTTTCCTTATCTTCCCCTCCTTTATCAAACGTTCTTTCTCTTCCTTAATACGTTCAAGTAAAACAGATGCAGGTTCATCATTTGGATCTTGTGGGACAAGTTTTCCTCTAATAGCGAGGTCTAATATTTTCTGTCGTAGTTTCTTTGTGTCCATTAGTCCTCGATATTTGCCATTAATTTTTGAAGTTCAGCCACCGCTTTACTTATGTTATCACTTTTCTCTTTGAGAATATCAATTAATTCTGATAATGAATAGTCTACTTCATCTCCGCCCTGTTTTATCCAAGATACATCAAGACTAGTCTTGTCACGAGTTATTATTTCATCACAAGTATATTTACGCCAACGCCCATTCGGATTATCCTCAGCATTATATGTTTCTACACGAGCATTTATATCCTCCGCATGATAACACGAAACGAAATCATCAAGATGATGCCTTTGCATTGGATTAGTAGCCAATGTATGCTTTACATCTGTACGATAATCATAAAACCAAATATCCTTCGTTCTACTACCTTTTGTAAAGAATAACACATTAGCTTTTACACCTTGAGCATAAAATATACCAGTCGGCAAACGCAAAATAGTATGTAAATTAAATTCTGAAAGTAGTTTCTTACGAATCACTTCTCCAGCGCCCCCTTCAAACAGTACGTTATCAGGCAAAACAACCGCTGCACGTCCACCTGTTTTGAGCGAAAGCATTATATGTTGTAAGAAATTCAATTGGTTATTTTTCGTCTCAACATAAAAATCACTTCGATTAATGTCGACAGAGCCAGAAGGGCGGGTTCCAAAAGGCGGATTAGCAAGAATGACATTCACTAGTATATCAGGTTCCTTTTCTAATGAATCCTGACATATAATAGGACTTCGGTCAGTACCAACACCATGAAGATACAAGTTCATCGAAGCTAATGTAACAACCAAAGGAGTATTATCCGAACCATGCAGAGCTTTATTCCGCAAAAAATCCCGTTTGCCTTTGTCTTGTGATTGTTTTTTCATGTAGTCATAAGCTGCCAAAAGAAAGCCACCAGTTCCACAAGCCGGGTCACAAACCGTTTCCCCAATCTGAGGACGCGTTACATCAACCATTGCCGATATAAGAGAACGAGGAGTAAAATACTGACCTGCACCACTCTTTTTATCTTGCCCATTCTTCTCTAAAATACTTTCATAAATAGCCCCCTTAACATCACCATCCATTATAAGCCATTGCTCCTCATTAATCATAGTTATGACCTTCTTCAAATATACAGGCTTATCTATTTTATTTTGAGCTTTCGTATAGATAGTACCAATTAGATTATCCTGCTCACTCAGTATTTTCAATGTATTTTCATACTGACCTATCAAATCAAGACCATCTAATTCTATCAAGTTTTCCCAACGATATCCTTCAGGTATGGCTGATTCTTCGTCAAGCAATTTAACGTTTTCATCATCCATTTTCAGAAATAACAAATAAGTCAGTTGGGTTATATAATCGGTAAATCCAATACCTTGACCCGCTAACGTAGTGGCAAGTGTCCAGACCTTTTTAGTCAGACCTTGCTCATTCGAATTTGATTTTGCCATATTAATTTTATGCTACTTTTCTATTATAAATTAAAAACTGAGATAATGAAACAATAGCCTCATTCACCGCTGCTATAGTACCAAACTTACGTATCATCTGAAGCGCTATTGTTTTATCATCTTCCTTTATTTCTTTTATTGTACAAGAACCATTCGCTACAATATAGTTCACAATCTGACGGATAGTATTCTTTTGAGCCTCAGTCATTGTACGCTGTATCTGCCCACACCACAATTCAAAACGTTGGGCAGCCATTGATGACAGGCTACGAAGTTCTGTCACCTGATGATAAGCATATCTGACTAACTGAATAATATTAGTCAAAGCTTCTTTTTCTTCTTTCGTCCCAAAATGTACTACATTGGAAGGGTTAACAATAGAGTATGTATTCCATAATTGAGAAGGAGTAAACTTGTAATTCTCCATTTTCATCCGATTCTCCAAATCCTTAAGCATTGCATAAGTGATAGATTCTCCGTTATTGTTATAAATAATGCGTAAAGCCTCTATCTCATCTCTATGTTCATTTACATATTGTTCAAACGCCTGAGTCGTGTCGTGAGCTTCCTCTATGGAAAATCCTTTCTCAATCAATGTATCTTCACCGGGCATTAAAATTGTGACAAATCCGGCGTTCAGAATACACAGATATTCACGGGCATCGGGATGAATAGCGAGAGGACGCACCAAGCCTTTCCGTTCGTTATTCGGTTCGTTTATATTCACATATTCCGGCAACAGATTATTATCCAAAGCTTCATATATACGAGATGCCATATCCCGCATATCTGTACCAGCCAATCTTATAAACTCATTCCTCTGTTCTTCATTTGCCTTATTATGTATTCTTGACAGACGGCTAGCCAACAATCGCAGATGTTCATCCGGCAGTTCACCATGAGAGATACGCTCTAAAAGTTGCCTTAAAGACAATAATGTTTCAGCATTGCTTCCCGCTCCAGAAGTTGTTACATAATGCTCATGTTCTGTTACTCCCACCGCATCGACTAAGAAAAACAAATCTTTACTATGAGCATTTGGAGTAACATTACGCAGTTGCTCATCACCAATTGTACGTACTCCCCTACCTTTCATCTGAGTATAAAGAGAGTCAGACTCGACATCACGCATAAACATCACCACTTCCAAAGGCTTCACGTCTGTTCCAGTAGCAACCAAAGTCACAGTTACAGCAATGCGGAACTCCTTATCATTACGAAAATGACGTATCAATTCATTACTATCTCCAGCCGAATAAGTGATTTTCTGCACAAACGTATCATCTTCACGTCCAAAGACTTCCTTCGCTATTTTAACAATATTACTTGCATGAGCATCATTCAAAGCAAATATTAATGTCTTAGGTAAATAGTCAAAATTAGGTTCTCTTTGGGGATCATTAAACATTTCTGTATAAACCGCATCTCTATATGTCTCTAAAATCAACTTTATTTGAGCAGGATTAATAATACTCCTATTCAGTTCTTGTCTTGTATAAGTAGTCGTTTCCTGTGTTTCGATATTTTCAGTTTTACCTGTATAGCGGGTTATTTTACGTACTTTATCCCCCTCGCGAATTGCACCGCCATCTTCGGTTACTTGTGTTTTAATACGGAACACCCTATAATCAACATTGACACCATCAACTATTGACTTTTCAAGAGTGTAGTTCACTATTAAGTTGTTATTAAAGAAGGCTAATGTTTCAACAGCAGGAGTAGCTGTTAACCCAATCATTTTTGCAGAACTAAAATATTCAAGCACACTTCGCCAACTACCATAAATAGAGCGATGGCACTCATCAATAATTATCAAATCAAAGTAATCCGGGGGCAAGTTAGGATGAACTGGCAAATTCATATTTCTAGTGCCGTCGACAACATAATCCGCTTCATTATCATCATCTATAAAATCGTCTCCGGACAATAAAGAAAATAAACGCTGTATAGTAGCGATAACAACATTGGCATCATTTGGGATTTTCGCGGTTTTCAATCTTTCTACCCCAAATATGGTATTAAACGGATCACCATTTTCTGTCAAACGGAATGTTCCAAATTCTCCTTCTGCCTGTTTTCCAAGATTATTACGGTCAACAAGAAACAAAACCCTCTTCATTGAAGTGAAAGCCAACAAACGATAGGCAGCCAAACATGCGGTATAAGTCTTTCCCGCTCCCGTAGCCAAAACCATCAATGCACGATCATGCCCGCTACGAAAACTATTTTCTAATTTTGTTATTGCTTCATACTGGCAATCCCTTAATCCTTTCCTTTTTAAAGTTGGAAGTCCTGCAAAATCATCTTTAAGTCCTAATAGTTTTACTATTTCTTTAGGAGAATGAATTTTATTCAAAGAAATATATTCAGAATCAACTTCACGGGTATCTCTGAATAACAGTTCCCTTCCATTTGACAAATAAACTAAAGGTAAAGGATTCATCCAAGCCTGACACCAATGAGGTACACCTCTAGTATATTTTTCAGCCTGGTCTGCCACAATTTCAGAATAAATTGACACAGATTCTTTCTTTGCTTCCAATACGCCAACAGCTTTACCATTTAAAAAAAGTAAATAGTCAGCTTCACGATTACCTTTCAGCAAGCCTTCTTCGACTGCTATAGCAGATACTTCAGGAGAATAATGATTTCTATCAACTACTTCCCAACCCGCATCATTAAGCATACGGTCAATTATTATTCGAGCCTTTTCTTCCGGTTTCATGTGTGTGTCTTTTTTGTAACTTCCGATAAGGCTATATTATCGGAAGTTACAAAAATAGGTAAAAATATAGAATATGAGAAAGAAATAGAGATTTTTTGATACATCACAACACAATTTCTCTATAAAAGATTCTTTGCATATTAGTAATATTTGCCCAAACACTTCCCATTCCCAAAATAAAGCCCTACTTTTGCGAAGAATATTTTCCCGTATATTAACATATAAACAACAGTATCTCACAAATAAAATAAACCCTACAAGATGAAAGAAGAATCCGACAGCCCGTCTGTCCCCTACAATTTCTCCCGGTGTTTCAACGACCAATGTCCACAAGCCTCGAAATGCTTGCGCCACGTAGTTACGCAAGATAAAATAGCCGACTATCTTTATATCTCCATCGTTAATCCGGCACGTTATCCTGCGGATGGAAACCAATGCGAATGTTTCAAAACTGCTGTCAAAGTTCATGTGGCGTGGGGACTAAAACGGTTGCTCGACAGAATCCCTTATGAGGATGCAGTCAGTATCAGAATACAATTAGTGGGACACTACGGGAAAACGGGATATTATCGGTTCTATCGTGGAGAACGGGGGCTTATGCCTAAAGACC
>OHKJ01000926.1_pt1 | contig 12448 bp, 9 predicted proteins | sample 1568791 | NCBI WGS metagenome assembly OHKJ01 (sample SAMEA3879584, study PRJEB24766) | human gut metagenome | biome: human-associated habitat; feature: feces | place: USA | collected 1985/1987 | reverse complement strand
CTGTAGCAGCGCCGATAGCCCCGAAAGCGAAAGCGCGGTCATTGCCCTGATACAAACCGGGGATCAGCCCGAGTACAGAAGGGATAAGGAAACTGGCGCCGATACCGACCAGCAGACGGCCGCCCCAGGTGAACATAAAAATGTTGCCGGAGAAAGCTACGACAAGTTCGCCGACGGCGCACATCGCAGCGCCGATGCGGAAAGTTTTTTTCCAGCCGACGATCAGGCCGACCATACCGCCGACGATCATCAGGCAGCCGGCGCACAAAGAATAAATAATGTTGGCCAGCTGGATGTCTGACATTGTCGCATTAAGACTGGCCAGCAGGGAAGCTGTAGCCACGGTAAGCACCGAATTATCGCCGGAAGTGCCGATCTGGGCCATGACCAGAGGAAAGAGACCGAGAAACTTGTATTTACTGAGAGCAGAGCTAGTAGACATAATGACCTCCCCAAAACTTTAGAATTTAAATATCTTGCAAGATTTCTTCTTGTCTTTATTGTAAAACCTGGGGTAGAATAAGTATAATACTAGTTATTGTATGTACTCATAAGCTATTTGTTATGAAAGGTGACGGTCATGGATCTATTACAGCTCAAGTATTTTAAAGTAGTCGCCGAACAGGAACACATCACCAAATCCGCCAAACTGCTGATGGTATCACAGCCCTACCTGAGCGCTATCGTTGCCCGGCTGGAAGAAGAAATGGGCGGGCAGCTTTTTGACCGCGACGGACGTAACGTAGTGCTGAACGAATACGGCAAGATCCTGCTGCATCATGCCAACGAAGCCCTGCAGCATCTGGAGGACGCCAAAAAGGAAATCGCCGACATGCGCTCGCGCGATACTAAATACATACGTCTTGGCAGCAGCAGTACCATGCTTTCCAAACGCTGGCTGGTGGATTTTCTTAAAGAACATGACGATATCAGGCTGGCGCATCTGCTGGCAGCGCATAACGAGATCATGGACGGACTTCTGAGCGGCCGCTTTGACTTTGGGCTGACAACGGGCAGGCTCGATCATCCTAAAATCATTTCAGTGCCGCTGTGGAAAGACCGTTATACACTGCTGGTCGGAGCCAGGCATCCTATGGCCCGCCGCCGGAAGATCTATCTGCAGGATATCCAAAACGAAAAGATCTGCGCCCTGCCGGAGGATCAAAGCAAGCTGAGGATCGTTGACGAGCTGTGTAAAAAAGCCGGCTTCGAGCCGGACTTTGTCCTGGAAGGCAATGTTGAGCTGCTGAGCGACTATATGCGCGAAGGGCTGGGCGTTTCTTTCGGACTGGCGAGCGTCAGAGATGCTTACCGTGATATCCGTTCCATACCGCTGGCTGACGAGATCGGTGAAGCCAGTATTTACCTGTCGTGGTGCGGTGAGCGTTATCTCACCAATTCCATGCTGACGCTGCAAAGCTATCTGCGGGAAGTAGGCAAACAGATAGAAGCTGAAAGGTAAATTGCTGCATAGTATAAAAAAATAACGTATAAATAAAAAGACTGAGCTTAGGCTCAGTCTTTTTATTTATATTGCCAGACGTGTTTGACCTTTGAAGCGGATTTTTTTAGCTGATTATGCATCTCGTGCAGTATAATTTTGTAAGCGTCTTAAATAATATTGTAATACTTATCTAAATAGAATAATATTACATCGTATTACAGTGTTATAAAAAACAATATTAATAAAAAACAATATCTACAAACAATATCTTTATTGATATTTTAAAAGTATGATTTTACAATATCAATAAAGAAAAATGTAACGTTTAAAATAAACGTATAGTTGTATAAAAATAAAATAGCGAGAAAGTATATGTGGGGGGGACATGCGCTTCTGCTGACCTTTCATAAGAGACCTCCTCCAGAATCAAATTCTGGGGGAGGTCATCTTTTATTTAGTCAGAAATTAGCCAGTAATGTAAGGGGTGCAAGTAAGGTTGGAGAGATACCAAAATAGATGTAGAAATAAAAATCAACAGATAAAGAAAAGGAGAGAAGTATGTCCGAAATAGAATCAGTAAGTGATGAAGAACTGACTCGCATAGCCAAAGGAATGGAAGAGAAAAAAGCAGAAGCTGTGCCGCAGAAACCGTATATGGTTTTTGAAGCTGGAGAGGTAGTGGAGGAAAGCGGCCTGCCGGGCATAAAGTACGACTTTAACTACGGCGCCCGGGTAACAGTGCCGCAGGGAGAATACAGGGTCAAGCTCATCGACCGCAGCGCCTGTCTGACAGTCTACGACGCCCCGGCATCGGGAGTAATGGTAACCAGCAGTAAAAAGTATTTTGTTGATTTTCGCATCGAGGTGTATGAAAAAGACAAACTGATCTTTGCCCATGACCTGGATCTGAAAGGTAAAAAAGTGCTGATCAAATTTCCTACAGGAATCCTTGGCGATATCCTGGCGTGGTTCCCCTATGCGGAAGAATTCAAAAAGAAACATCAGTGCGAACTGTACTGTGCTGTAGCAGAGGAGCTAGCCGAACTTTTTAAACCCGGCTACCCCAATATCCATTATGTAAAACCGGAAGAACGTCCGGAAGGCTTATATGCCAGCTACTATCTGGGGATATTCTTTCCCTGCGGGGACAGGATGCACCAGCCGTCAGATTTCAGGGTACGGGGCCTGCACAAAAATGCTGCGATGATATTAGGGCTTGACGAAGGCAGTGAACCCAAAGATATCAGCATCAAATTATTGCCTAAAGAAAAAACGAGAAAGATCAAAGAACCGTATGTGTGCATAGCAGCCCAGTCCAGCAGCCAGGCGAAATACTGGAACAATGGAGCCGGGTGGCTGAACGTAGTTAAACACCTGAAAGAAAAAGGCTATAGAGTACTGTGCATAGACAGGGAGAATGTCTACGGAATGAACAGCCGCTTTAACATCATACCTTATGGAGCGGAAGACTTCACAGGCAAGCTGCCGCTGCAGGAGCGGATAGACCTTTTATACCATGCAGACTTTTTCATTGGGCTGTCGAGTGGGTTGAGCTGGGTAGCCAACGGAGTAGGCATACCAGTAATAATGATCAGCGGATTCACGCTGCCGCTTAACGAATTCCCGACCCCGTACCGGGTGATCAACTACCATGTGTGCAACGGCTGCTGGAATGACACGCAGGTAGTGTTTGACCATAAGGATTTTGAATGGTGTCCGCGGTTAAAGGGAACAGAAAGGCAGTTTGAATGCAGCCGGTATATAACGCCGGAAGCAGTGAACAAGGTTATAGACCGGCTGATGGAAGACTATGGCTTGGATCCGAAACAAAATAAAAAGATGAAGAAGGATGGCAAAAGCAGATGAGCCTTTGCTGTTACAAAGATATGTTTAAAGTAAAGAGATGGGATAAATAAAGCAAAGTAATAAAGGTTGGTGAACTAAATGAAGGAAAGAAGGTTAAGTAAAAAGAAAAATCAGCAGATATTGGCAACGCTGGCAATGGGAATAAATTTGGTGAACAGTATGATACCTCTGGCAGCGGCACTACGGGAACTACCGAATAAGAGTGATTTGCAGGTGCAACAGCCAAAAAGAGAAGTGAAAACACTGGAATATACTGTTTTGCCACACACATTAAACTTTGTGGAAAATATGGTTTTTGGAAAAGCAGAAGCTGCAGATTATTCAGTTGATTTTGGTGTGAGCAGTGGTGTAGCATCAATGAGCTCTGGAGATATAATGGTAATCAAAGGAGGAACAGGTACAGTAGATACAATGAGTGGTGGTGTTCAGTATATCTCCAAAGGAGGAACAGGTACAGTAAGCGCTTTGAATGGTGGCAGCCAGAACATCTACAAAGAAGGAATAGGTGCAGTAGAAACCGTTATTTCTGGTTATCAGAATATATGGAACGGAGGAACAGGCACTGTAAATACTATGAGCGGTGGTCAGCAGTTTATTTCCAGAGGAAGCGGTATAGTATATACCATGAGTGGTGGAATGCAGAATATTTTCAGCGGAGGAACAGGTATAGTAATTACTATGAACGATGGTAGCCAGGCTATTCGGAATAGTGGGTTTGGTACAGTAAGCGCTCTGAATGGTGGTACACAGCAGATATATGCCGGAGGAACAGCCTTAGATACCAATATTTATGGTGGTACACAATTAATAGGTGGCAGCGCAGTAAATACAACTATTGACGGCGGTGTAGCTGTTATGCTGGATGGTAATGCTTTCGTTTCAGGTTTGACGATGAGCGGTGGTGAATATATGTTAGGCGCAGATGGTGGCGATTATAACATCTTGGGGCAGTTTGAGTTTACAGGTGGCCGCCTCGACATGACCCAAAACAAAAATGGCACTCAGACTGGTACCCAGGAGGAACTGACCATCGAAAATTTGGACAAAGCCGGTGGTACGTTTATTATGGATACCGACCTTAACAATGAAGAAGGCGATAAAATAACGATCAAAGAGGCCGCAAATGTAGGCACAAGTTATATCCAGGTCAACGATACAAGTTTGCTGAACGGTACTGTAACCGATCATAAAAATCTGCTTCTTGTTACAGATAACAGCGGTAAATTAACTTTTGAAGGAAAAGACCTTAATAATGGCGGCATCTGGACATTTACACCAGAGATAGAAAATGGTTTAAATGTTAAAGATAATGCTGGAAATGTGATAGGTAGTAAAGAAGAATGGTATTTAACACACATAGATAGATCTGTTAACAACGATACCCAAGTGTTATTGGATGGAAGTGATAGCAGTTATGCGATGTGGCGTAATACCAATGATACGCTGCGTAAGCATCTAGGAGACCTGCACTATCGTACGAACAAAAAAGGTGTAGAAGGAATTTGGGCGCATTACACAGGAGGAAAATTTGGCGGGAGTGGATTTGACAGCAGCTATAATATGTATCAGCTTGGTTACGATAAAGCAGATAATGCCAAGAGCACATATGGTTTTGCATTAGAAAGCGGAACCGGACATGCTGATTACAGCTTCGGCAGTGGTAAAGATAAATTATTCTCTGGCAGCTTCTATGGTACCTGGACCGGAGATGACGGAAGCTATACGGACGTAGTAGCAAAAATAGGTCAATTTGATGCAGACATCAAATCTTATGGAGATTACCCGGATAAAGCCAGCTATAAAAACAGAGCTTACAGTGTGAGTATAGAATATGGAAAAACTATAGAACTGGGACTTTCGTCGAACCGCAGCTGCAGTTCATAGCGGGAAGATTGGAAAGCAGTGAATATACAACAGACCGTGGTAATAACGTCTATGTTGGTGGTCTAAACAGTTATATAGGGCGTGTAGGCTTTGTTGCAGGTCAAAAAACGAAAGATGGCAATGATGTCTATTTCAAGGCATCGGCGCTGCATGAATTTGGAGGCTGCAGAGATATTCATATGGCAGCAGCCAATGGAGAAACCCTGTCGATGTCAAAAGACTACAGCGACACGTGGCTTGAAGTAGGAATCGGAACAAATATCAAGCTCAGTAAAGCAAGTTATTTTTATGGTGATATAGAAAGGAGCTTTGGAGGAGAGATAGAAAAGAAATGGCAGGTCAATGCCGGCGTAAGATTTGAATTTTAAAGAATAAGCTATTTTTTATGAGTTAGTAGATTTATAAAAACAGACTGCTTTTTTTAGCAGTCTGTTTTTTGTTTTCTAAAATCCCCTTTATATATTAAGAGCAGAGAATTATGCTATATCAACAAAAAATTTAAAATAATTATTTCCGCTTGCTTCGGCTGGCGGTTTTTTTATGCCTTAAAAAACGCGCAGACGCCGATAGTTGTAAAGCCGCTGGCGTAATGCGCCGGGCAAGACTCGCAGACGGGTTACACAGGCTCAAAGTAAGTGTCTTGCGGGGGGGTACAAACGTGCTATAATGACTGTAATTATTATAATGGGTAAAGTTTTTGATATAAAACAAAAGAAGAAACGTTTTGGTTTCGATATTTTAAACTAAAACACTAATATTTTCGAAAACTGAGGTGAAGTATGTACGATGAAAGCTGCCTGCCGCGTATCGGCAGTAATATCCGCCTGCTGCGCGGTGCCTGTCAGTTCAACCAGCAGCAGTTTGCCGAACGTATCGGCATCAGTCAGACCCATCTGAGTAATATCGAGCATAACAATGTGCAGGTCAGCTTAAAGCTGCTGGTGCGCAGCGCCAATGTTTTGGGCTGCACGCTGGAAACACTGCTGGACAGAAAAGCGGCGGCTGAATGGGCACAGGCACATGATGCCGAGGCTGACGAACAGGCGTCGGGTGCAAAAAGTGAGCGTTTGCCTGAAACTGCAGCCGCAGAAACTGACGAACAGGAGCAGTACTCGCTGGAGGAAGTGCGCCTGCTGCTGAAGCTGCTGCAGATACAGCGAAATATTTGCTCTTACAGATAACTGTTTAAGTAAAAATTGACTGGCAACAAGGGAAAGGGATGGAAACAGTGACAAGAAAAAGGTTAGGGAAAGCGGTGCTTTTGAGTTTATTGCTGATGAATGTCTGTAAAGAGGGCGGTGCTACAGAGTATAATGCTGCAATTACAGGCAATGAAACAGATTATGACAGTATTAAAGAGGTCGATATTGTCAGCGGCGAAGTGAAGTATACCTTTACAGGGGAGAACACAGTTGAGAATAAAGGGAGCGACTCTTTTCAACCAATCAAAGTGAGCGGCAAGACCGTGACGGTAGCTGTTGGTGACAAGCTGACGCTGACAGGCAAGGGTACTGGCGTGAGCCCTTTAAATACCGGTAATATTTTGGCGACTGGTTCGACCGGCAGCCTGACTTTTACCGGCGGGACGCTGGATGTGACAGATCTGACAGAATATCCAAAAAGTAACTATACAATTCATGCTAATAGCGGCGCCAGTATCGTGTTTGACAATGCAGTGACTAATATCGGCGAAGGTAATCTTACACAGTCAAGCATGGGTATAATGGTTACTGGTGCGGCAAGTAAAGTTATTTTTACTGAAAATGCCGACAGTTTGAAGATCAATTCGGCTACGGGAATCTATGTCAATGGCGGCAGTTTCAGTTTTGATAATACTGAGGGCAGTGTACTGATCGAAAATAATCCCGAGGATAGAAAGCGGGATACAGGTGGTCCGGGAATCGAGGTAGCTGGCGGCAGTCTGACGCTGAAAGGCAGGGAAACCGTCATCAAAACTACAGATGCTGATGGCACTGTTGGCGGCGCTGCTGTTTCGGTGACAGAGCGTGATAAAGATAATATATTGAATTTTGAGGCGGATAAGACTATTTTAACAGGCGGTGCTTTTGGCATTTATGTTGATGGCAGTCTTGTAAATCCAGCGGACACCATTAAGACGAATATCAATTTCAGCGGTGAGACCCAGATCACAGCCTATAATAATGATGGTTTAGATGATTATGTTGGTTGTGTTGCTGTATGTGCATATTTTCCTGATGCCAAAATAAATTTTGCCAAGCAGGCAGTTTTAACGGCGGAGACTAATAATAACACTAAAAATGTGGGGGCCGGAGCATGTATTCAAAGCGGTTCATCTTTGACGGCGGAGCAGGGGTTGCAGGTCAACGTCAAAACCGCAGGTGACTATGGGTATGGACTTTTTGCTTCCGGCAGCGGCAGTCTGATTGATGTAACTGGTCTGACAGCTGTTGATGTAGTCAGCGGCAGCGGAGAAATCAGAGGCGTGCAGGGCTTTAGCGGCGCTGAAGTAAAGATGAACGGAGCTGTAAAGGTTGCTGGTAAAAGTGATGGCGGCGCAGTGACAGGACTTTGGAGCTGGAACGGCGGTAAGGTTGAGGTTGTGGAAGATGCGCAGATCAAAGCTGTTTCTGATACCGGGAACGTTATAGGTATCAACAGCAATAATAATGGCGGGATATCGTCTGATCGTGCTTTGACGCAGATCGGCGGTAATACCGTTATAGAAGTTGCCGGTGCTGGCAGCGCTGCAGGTATCAGCTGCTTCAGCAACGGCGATGTTGAGCTTAAGGGAGCAGCGGCTATAAAAGCGACCAGTACTAAAGGTACGTCTATGGGTATCAGTGCTAATACCGGCGGTAAGGTTACAGTAGATAAAGCTGTTACCGTACATGCGCAAAGCGGCAGCGGGTCGGCGTATGGGGTCTATAGTGCAGGTAGTGCGGAAATCGTTTTTAAAGAAACAGCGCAGATCGTTGCCGAGACTGGTGTAAGTAATGCCAAAGAAACTTATGCTGTCGGTCAAGGCGTAGGTGTTTATACTGCTGGCGGCAAAGTTGACTTTCAAAAAGGACTTATTTTGGATAATAAGGGGCAAAGCTATGCTTTGAGAGCATATAAGAGCGGCGCCAGTATTGCCGTCAACAGCGAAGGCAGCGGCAGTGTTTATCTGACCGGCAACATCCAAGCTCATACCAGTGGGCTGCTGGATCTAAATCTGCTGACTGACGACTCTTATTACGAAGGAGCGGCGGCCATTGTAAGTAACGGACAAATCAATATGAAGCTGCGTAACGGTGCTTTTTGGAAAGTGACAGGCAATAGTGATCTGACCAGGCTCGACTTCGGTGATAATGCTGTTATTGATATGGAGCAGGCAGCGGGTTACCAAAAATTACAAACCGGGACGCTGAATGGTGACAGAGGTACTTTTGTGCTGGGAGCCGATATTAGCACGGGGCAAAGCGATACCGTGTCTATCGGCAGCAGTGATGCAAAAGGCACGTATAATATACTGGTCAGCGAAGTCGGCAGAAGGCAGGGTGACGACTTGCATTTGCTGCTGGTAAATGATGCCAGTGGTGAGCATACTTTTATAGCGAGTGATATTTATAGAGGAGGGATCTATGTTTATAAAACAGAGATCTCCAATGAAAATGATGGCGGTATCAAGTGGTATCTTGAGAGTCTGCATAATGAAACGACAGAAGATGCCCGTAGCATCCTGCAAACGGCAGACAGCATGTATTCCAGCTGGGTGTTGAGCAGTGATATGCTGCAGGGCAGGCTGGCCGAGCTGAAGGAAACACGGGCAGAACATGGCTTATGGGCTCGTATCAACAACGGCAAACTGCGCGGCGAAGCCTTCAAAAATAATTATCAGACTTATCAGATCGGTTATGACACTGCATTTAAAGACAGAGATGGCGGCAGTATGAATGAGTGGCTCGGTGGTGCTGCGTTTGAATATGCCAAAGGAAATATGAGCTATGGCAACGGCAGCGGCGAACAGCAGACAGCTGCTGTAATGCTGTATGGCAGTAAATACAGCCAGTTGGGCGACAGAGTAGATATCGTGCTCAAGCACGGTCAGATGAAAGGCGATATCGATACCTTTGGTATCGCCGCTGACAGACGCGATTATAAGTCCAGGGCCACGGCTTTGAGCTTGGAATATGGTAAACGATTTCAGCGTGAGCAGGGCGTGTATTTAGAACCACAGGCGCAGCTGCTGGTCAGTCATATCAATGGAGAGGCCGCTGTTACTGATTATGGAATCAGAGTTGAGTCAGAAGGCATTAACAGCGCCGTAGGTCGTATAGGCCTGGAAGTGGGCCAAAAGTATCAGCGCAGCAGTGCTTATATTAAGGCTTCCCTGCTGCATGAATTTGGCGGCAGAGCAGACACAGTGCTGACGTTGGGGGACGAAACCTTGTGCGACTGTAGAGATTACAGCGGCAGTTGGTGGGAACTGAATTTAGGCGGCGAGCTGGAGTTGGGCAGAAATAATGACCTTTATTTTGATGTGGCGCGTTCTTTCGGCGGTGCTTTTCAAAAACAGTGGCAGATCAATGCCGGCGTGAGATTTAGTTTTTAAACAAGTAAAAACGCCGCCATATGTATCAAAGTGCATATTGCGGCGTTAATGTTTGCTATTTGCCTGCTAAGATGGATGTCAGCAGGCGCAACCATGTGAGTAATTTTGTGTAATTATTATTGATATTAGACCTCCTTGTTTTTTTGCAGCAGTGCCCGGCTCAGTTCGTTAAGGCAGCTGGTCAGCTTATCCAGCCGCTGCTCCATACGCAGCAGCAGATACCAGCTCAGTACCATCGGGAAGCCGAAGTTGCCGACAGCGCTGAAGATCTCTTTGGTATCCATAGTCGTTATGCCAGCACGGTAACGGTAACGACCTTGATGCGGGCTTCAACGAATTCATTCAGCCCCAGGCCGCCGCTGGTCAGCACGCCTGCTTCGATGATCCTGGCGGCTGCTGCCTGCGCTTCGGCTAAGGTAACGTCTTCACGAGGGTCGGCGATGCTTAAAGTTTTTTTAGCGCCGTCGCTTTTGGTGAAGATGAGTTCTAAAGTTTTTTCCATGTTTGTTCTCCTTTACATTAGATTTTTGTTTGCAGGTGGGGGTTATTCTGCTTTGTCGAGTTCGGCTTTTTCGGTAACGTAGACGTTAACTACGGCGTGGCTCATAAGTTCGCCGATGGCTTCGGTAACTGCGAGGCATTTGGCGGCTTCGGCGTCCAGGCGGACACTGCCGACAGAGGTGCTTTTGGTTTGCATGGCGCCAAGGGCGTTGGTGCCGTTTTCTACGTCCATGGAAAGTTTGAGGGAAGTAGGATTTTTGCTGACAGTCATATTTTCAGCTCCTTTCATAATTTGGTTTTGTTTTTTGTTTGTAAGTTGTGAAAATACTTTTTAGTTTTCTTTATGCAGCTTTCTTCCAGAAGCAAGCTGCGCCAAGATTTTTTCTCTTATAATGTTCATTTCTTTTAGCGGTAAAAGAAACGAACCAAAGAAAAGCCGGCACGTCGCAGATTTTTATTTTGCATCGCTCAACGGCGGCTCCGCGAAACTTGCCTGCAAGCAGGCTTCGGACAAGTCACTCCGCTTTCGCCTTATTCGCTTCGCACATAACAAAATCTGCTCAATGTGCTCTAACACCATACGCTTTAGTGCTTTGGTAAATAACCAATGATAACACCAGGCAGTCGATACTGTGCTTCAGAAAGTCATAGCTGAATAGTATGATGCAGAGGGGAAGCGCACATTGTGATCCAGTCCGTTGTGTGCGATGCGAGCTGTAAGTGCTGGAGGGACTGTTTGAGACATTGACGATTCGCAGCTAAAGCTTTTCTCTGTACTGCAATGCCGAGTTGCCCGGAAGCCGGACAGCGAGCAAAGCTAAACAGGACTTGTCATAGTGCGCAAAGTTCTTTGCTGACTTTCTTTCAAGAAAGTCTAAAAAAGCTTGAAGAAAACATTAAAAGAAAACATTAAAAGAAAACATTAAAAGAAAACATCGTGTTCTTTAAAAAGCAGCCCTTTTAAACAAGGGGGCTGCTTTTTGCATACCACAGGGCCTTGCCCCTGATGACCTGCCCGCCGGGCTTCATAGCTCCGTCGCCGGGTGAATCGCGCAGATACCATAAGTCCCAGCGGGTTTCGGCGTCGCCGCTGTACGGTCCGTAGCCGTCGATAAGCGCGGCTTCGCAGTGAGTAAGCACGTTCCAGCGGTCGATAGGGATATTGAGCCCCTGCGCCAGTGCGGCGACTAATTTACCTGCGGCGTTGATCTGGCGGGGAGTGGGCGGAAACTTGCCGAACTCAGTATCTCTGCCGTTATGGGGCAGCGCGCCGCAGGCACAGCAGAGAGCGATACCGATAGCGCCGGTATTGCGGTGCCACGTATGGCTTTTAAGCTCGGTGAGCTGCGTGCAGGTCTGGTAAATACTGCCGTCGGCGTCGATGTTGAAATGGTAGTCGTCGTAAAGCTGGCCGTAACGTCCTGCGGTCCAGTGCAGATAGATCTGCGAGATGCGGTTGTGCCCCAGGGCGACAAGTTCGGCGAGCTTGGCTGCTGTCAGCAGCGGTGCTGATGATGTTTGCATTTGCATAGTAGAGATGCTCCTTTTAGATTTGCTTGGCAAGGGGGTAAAACCCTCACGCTATATATAGGGCAGCGAGAGGGATAAAAGTTTACATCGGTTTGAAAATTTTTTTTTGCAAGGTGGTTTTTAACAGCAGCTCATAACATTTTAGTGATATTTGTGAATAATATGTGAAATTGCATTTTGGCATGTAAACTTTTCCGGTGTTCGCTGCCCTATATATAGTGACAGTATTCAGTACTGAACTTGTTAGCAGAGTTTTTAAGACTTATAGGGTTTTACTGCTTATGACTTTGACCTTGAATCTAACAAAGAAATACTTACAGCAAAGTAAAGCAATACTTATTTAGTAAGTACTGAATACTGCCATAAATACTTGCACGACGAAAGGATGATCAGGATGAAAGAGATCGTTACGGCAACAGAAAAGGTGGAGAAGCGTATGAGCCTGGGGCTGCAAAGCAGATTATTGTATCTGCTTTTGAAATGCCCTTTGCTGCAGCAGGGTCAGGGATGTGCCTGTAAGGAGGCGTCAGCCCCAAACGGAAGGCTGGCAGGGAGGCAGCGGCGCGTGCATGCAGATGATGAGGAAGTTATTTTGCAGGTGACGGTGCCATATGCCCTGCGGCGTGCGGCAAGGGCGGCGCATTTGG
>OHKJ01000921.1_pt1 | contig 12536 bp, 10 predicted proteins | sample 1568791 | NCBI WGS metagenome assembly OHKJ01 (sample SAMEA3879584, study PRJEB24766) | human gut metagenome | biome: human-associated habitat; feature: feces | place: USA | collected 1985/1987 | reverse complement strand
GAGCATTTTCTCAATTTTTGCTTGAGTAGACAAATCTTACACCTCCATCATTATTAGGAGAACATTTTTATATACATCCCTACAAATTAAGGATGTAAAATTTTGGATCTTGACTACTGGTACTTTTTGCCATTCATCAAGAGTTCTCCAAAATTCCTGACACTAATTATAATCAGGAACGTTCTTTTTTTCTGTTGCACAGGTCACACTTTTTTATTATTTCTTTCACAAAAATTTCACTTCTAGATTATAACAAGAAAGTATTTTTCATCTAATTTTATTTGCCAGCAAATGAAATCTAAACCAAAAGCCACATAATTAAAAGTTTTTAATAAAAACTTTTAATTATGTGGCACAGGCAACAGATTTTTAAGCAATATTTAACTAAAATATTGATAGTTGAAGGTTAACTATGTCCAAATTTAAAATGAACATATTATTTCCTTTATATATGGGTAATTAGCATAATAAAAAAACAGGCACACCATAAAAGATGCACCTGTTTCAATTTTAGTTATTTAGCAGCACCAATCATTGCAAGCATTGCGCCTGCAGCTACTGCGGTGCCGATAACACCAGCTACGTTCGGGCCCATAGCATGCATGAGCAGGAAGTTAGAAGGGTTAGCTTTTTGACCAACAACTTGGGATACACGTGCTGCCATCGGAACTGCGGATACACCAGCGGAACCGATAAGAGGATTGGTTTTACCACCATCCAGAATGCACATGAGCTTACCAAATACAACACCGGCAAAAGTACCAGCTGCGAAAGCGATCAAACCAAGAACAATGATCAAAATAGTTTGATAGTTCAGGAAGGATTCAGCTTTCATAGTCAAACCTGTACCAGTTGCCAGCATGATCGTTACAATGTTCATCAAAGCATTTTGCGCTGTGTCAGAAAGACGATCCAAGCAGCCAGCTTCTTTGAACAAGTTGCCCAGCATTAACATACCAATCAAGGCAGTTACAGGCGGAAGCAACAAGCTGATAACGATAGTGGTTGCAATCGGGAATACGATTTTCTCAAAACGAGTTACAGGACGCAATTGTGCCATAACAATTTTACGGTCAGCTTCGGTAGTGCAAAGTTTCATAATAGGCGGTTGGATCAAAGGAACCAACGACATATAAGAATATGCAGCTACTGCGATAGCACCTAACAGGTTAGGAGCCATTTTTGCAGCCAGGTAAATAGCAGTCGGGCCATCAGCACCACCGATAATACCGATAGCGGATGCTTCTTGCACTGTAAATCCGAGCATCATAGCGCCCAGCAAGGAAACAAATACACCTGCTTGAGCTGCAGCGCCCAAAAGCAAAGTTTTCGGGTTTGCAATCAACGGACCAAAGTCTGTCATTGCACCTACGCCTAAGAAAATCAAAGGCGGGAAAATTTCATGGTGAATACCATAAAGAATTACCTGCATAACACCCGGTTGGTCTTCAAAACCTGTTTTAGGCACGTTTGCCAGCAAACAGCCGAATGCGATCGGAGACAGCAGCAATGGTTCGAAGCCTTTACCAATAGCAAGGTACAGCAGAATGATGCCAACAAGCATCATGATAGCATTACCCATGGTGAAAGCGGAGAAACCGCTGTCATTCCATACGGATTGTAAAGCAACTACAAATGCTTCCATTTATATCCTCCCAATGTTCAATTATTTGAGAGCTTCTAGTTTCAATCACAAATAAGCTCTCTTCTAAATATAAAAGTTATTGCTTTCTTATGACGCAAATTACATTACGATCATAACGTCGCCGGTACCAACAGTTTGACCTGCGGAAACGCGAACGTCAGAAATGGTGCCGTCAGCCGGAGCCATGATCTCGTTTTGCATTTTCATTGCTTCGAGAATCATCAATACGTCGCCGGATTTAACTGCGTCGCCAGCTTTAACTTTTACTTCGAGAACTTTACCAGGCATAGGAGCAGAAATGGTTGCAGAGCCAGCAGCAACAGGTTTTGCAGCCGGAGCCGGTGCAGCAGCTTTAGGAGCGGGAGCAGCGGCCGGAGCCGGTGCAGCTTTAGGAGCAGCAGCTTTAGGAGCTGTTGCAGCAGCGCCGCCCATATCTTCAACTTCTACTTCATATGCAGTGCCGTTAACGGTAATGGTATATTTTTTCATGGATGTTAATCCTCCTTAAAATCTCGTAATAAAATAGATTAATTATTAACCCCAAATTAGAAGCATTCTTTACGTACACTAATTGCTTCAATATGAGCATTTTGTGTCCAACTTGCTTCGGGCAGACGACGTACGCAGGCTATTTGCTCTGCGGAATGACCAAGAGCAGCTACAGCTGCTGCAATAACAGCAATTACTTCACTGTCATCCTGCACAGGAGCTGCAACAGCAGCAGGTGCTGCGGCAGGTGCCGGTGCTGCTACTGGATTAGCTGTTTTTTTTTGACGAGTAGGATCTACAAAGTAGATAACTTTCATCAAGAAACCCAGCATAGCCAATACACCAAAAACTATGGTCATATTGATAGCAGCAATCAACCAAGGATTAGTAGTTACAGGACCCATTATTTCACCTCATTCTTCTTAATTAATTAAGCACTATACTGCAAGCTGCAAATTACAAAGGAATATTGCCATGGCGTTTTGCCGGGCGAGTTTCACGTTTGGACTGCAACATTTGCAAAGCGTTGATGATGGTGGGACGGGTGTTTTTCGGCTCGATTACGATGTCTACCATGCCGCGCATTGCTGCTTGGTACGGAGTTGCAAAGTTATCGATATATTCTTCCGTTTTTGCTTTTACATCAGGATCATTTTTGAAGATGATGTTAGCTGCACCTGCAGGTCCCATTACTGCGATTTCTGCAGTCGGCCATGCAATTACTTGGTCTGCGCCCAAATCTTGGGAACACATTGCCAGGTAGGAACCACCGTATGCTTTACGGGTTACTACAGTAATTTTAGGTACAGTTGCTTCGGAATATGCATACAGCATTTTTGCGCCGTGACGGATAATACCGCCGTATTCTTGGTTACAGCCAGGCAGGAAGCCAGGTACGTCTACCAAGTTCAGCAAAGGAATGTTGAAGGCATCGCAGAAGCGAATAAAACGAGAGGATTTGTCGGATGCGTTGATATCCAGGCAGCCAGCCATTACTTTAGGTTGGTTTGCAATGATACCTACGGTTTGACCATCCATACGTGCAAAGCAAGTGATAATATTGGTTGCCCAATATTGTTGGGATTCATAGAATTCACCGTTGTCTACGATGGATTTGATTACGTCTTTCATATCATATGCTTGGTTGGAGTTATCCGGAAGCAATGTATTCAAGGAGTCATCAATACGCATCGGGTCGTCACCGGTTTCTACGATAGGAGCGCATTCCATGTTATTGGAAGGCAGGAAGCTCAGCAGGTAACGGATCTGTTGCAAGCAATCTTCGTCGTTTTCTGCAGCAAAATGTGCAACGCCGGAAGTGCTGTTGTGGGTCATAGCGCCACCCAGTTGTTCTTGGGTTACGTCTTCACCAGTAACAGATTTTACTACTGCGGGGCCGGTAATGAACATTTTAGAAGTGTTCTTTACCATGTAAATGAAGTCAGTCAGTGCCGGGCTGTATACAGCGCCGCCAGCAGAAGGACCCATGATAGCGGAGATCTGAGGAACTACGCCGGATGCAATAGTGTTTTCAAAGAAGATTTTGCCGTAACCAGCCAAAGCGTCAATTGCTTCTTGGATACGAGCACCGCCGGAATCGTTCAGGCCAACAAGCGGAGCACCCATTTTCAGGGACAGGCGTTGTACTTTTACGATTTTAGCAGCATGCATTTCGCCTAAAGAACCACCTTCTACAGTGAAATCTTGTGCGAATACATAAACCAGACGGCCATCGATGGTGCCGTAACCAGTAGTTACACCTTCGCCAGGAAGTTCTTTCTTCTCTTGGCCGAAGTTTGTGCAACGATGTTTTACGAAACGATCCAATTCAACAAAGGATCCTTCGTCGAGGAGTGCAGCAATTCTTTCACGTGCAGTCATTTTGCCGGCTTCGTGTTGTTTTGCAACGCGTTTTTCGCCGCCTGCAGCCAGAATTACTTCGGACTTTTTGAGCATTTTCTCAATTTTTGCTTGAGTAGACAAATCTTACACCTCCATCATTATTGGGAGAACCTTATTTTATATACATCTACGCGGATGCAGACTCTTTGGTCCGCATCCGTGTAGTATGTAACAACTTAAAATAAAATCTTCAAAAGATTTTTGTAATTCCGTATTTTACGGAATTATTTTTTTGCCGGAGCGCAATACTCAAGCAAAATACCTACGGATTTCGGATGAACGAAAGCGATATCCATTCCGCCAGCACCGCCACGAGGAGCTTTGTCGATCATAGCAGCACCTTTTTCAATAGTGGTATCAATAGCTGCTTGAACATCATCAACGCGAACAGCGATATGTTGGATACCTTGTCCATTTTTAGCGATGTATTTGCCGATAGGGCCATCGCCATTTTCAGTGATATCAACAAGGAGCTCAAGCAAAGTTTCGCCACAGGGAATAAATACGGTTTTTACACCTTGCTCAGGAACAGCTTCTTCACCAGTGCAGCTCAAGCCAAGAACTTCAGTGTAGAATTTCTTGGAAAGATCCAGGTCTTTGCAAGCAATACCTACATGGTCAACACAAATTGTTTTAAACATTTCAAATTCCTCCTAAAAGTAATTTTGGTTGTTTTATCTTAAAACTTTACCAACAATGTCAGCGACAACAGAATACGGCTCAATTTCACGAATTTGAAGTTTTTCAACTAAAATATCAAATTCTGAAGTAGCTACAACATTCTTGTCGATATAACGGTTGACCCTGTCATTAAGCATAGCAGTAACTTCGTTTTTAATACGAGCTTTGCGTATTTTGCTCAATTGATCAGATTCAATCAAATATGCTTTGTGCTCTTCAATAGAGTCAACAACAGCTTCTATACCTTCACCCTTGCTGGCAATGGTCCGATTGATCGGAGGACGCCAGCCAACATGTTCGGGATTTAATTCCAACATCATTTCAATCTCAATGTTCAGCTTGTCCGTACCTTCACGGTCAGCTTTATTGATCGTGAAAAGGTCACCGATCTCAAGTATACCTGCTTTAATAGCCTGAATGTCATCGCCCATACCAGGAATAACAACAACCATTGTAGTATCAGCAGTTTTAACAATATCTACTTCAGATTGACCAACGCCAACAGTTTCAACAATAATAACATCAAAACCATATGCATCCATCAATTTAACAGCATCGCCCGCTTTTTGGGATAATCCACCCAAACTACCGCGAGTAGCCATGGAACGAACAAAAATGCCTTCATCGGCAGTAAGGTCCAACATTCTGATACGGTCGCCTAAAATTGCACCGCCGGAGAAAGGACTTGTAGGATCAATTGCGATAATACCAACTGTTTTACCGCGTTTACGATATTCTTTAGCAAGCTTGTCGGTCAAAGTACTTTTGCCAGCGCCCGGAGGTCCGGTTATTCCGATGACATAAGCATTACCGGTGTGGGGATAAATGGCTGTCATTATTTCAACAGCGTTATCATACTCGTTCTCTACGGCAGTAATAGCTTTCGCTAATGCTAAACGAGAATGGTTTAATACGCCTTCAACAATATTCAATGATCACACCGCCTTGTTGAGGTCCAATAAAAATTGTATTATGCAAGCCGGGACAAGCCCGGCCTGCAAAATTTTTGAGAACCTTAATTATTTTACGTTAGCGTTGATGAATTCAACAATGTTGCCAGTCGGAGTGCCAGGAGTGAATACTTCGGCAATGCCAGCAGCTTTCAAACCAGGAATGTCAGCGTCAGGAATAACGCCGCCGCCGATAACCAGAACATCAGTCAAACCTTTTTCTTTCAGCAGTTCAACTACTTTCGGGAAAAGGGTGTTGTGTGCGCCGGAAAGCAGGCTCAAAGCAACAACTTTAACGTCGTCTTGCAGAGCAGCTTCAGCGATTTGTTCCGGAGTCAGACGAATACCGGTGTAAATAACTTCAAAACCAGCGTCGCGCAATGCACGAGCTACAACTTTAGCACCGCGGTCATGGCCGTCCAGACCCGGTTTTGCTACTAAAACTCTAATATTAGACATTATTTCTTACCTCCCTATTATTGTTGGCTCTAAATTACAGAGCAGTATGAGATTGATATTCGCCGAATACTTTTCTCATTACGCCGCAGATTTCGCCTTCAGTTGCATAAGCACGTACAGCGTCAAGAATCAAAGGCATCAGGTTAACGGATTCGTCAGCACAGCCTTTTTCCAGAGCAGCTAAAGTTTCTTCAACTTTAGCATTGTCACGACGAGCTTTAAGGGCAGCAATCTTATCAGCTTGCAATTTGCCAACGGAGCCGTCAACACGCAGCAAGTTTTTCGGCGGTTCTTCTTCTTGTTGGAATTTGTTTACGCCAACAATAATACGGTCGCCTTTTTCAATGTCCATTTGCCATTTGTAAGCGGAGTCTTGGATTTCTTTTTGGATATAACCTTTAGCGATAGCTTCAGGAGCGCCGCCAATTTCGTCAATCTTTTTGATATATTCCCAAGCTTCAGCTTCGATTTTGTTAGTCAAAGCTTCAACATAGTAGGAACCACCCAACGGATCAACGGTGTCAGCCAAGCCGGATTCGTAAGCAACGATTTGTTGAGTACGGAGAGCGATGGTTACAGACTCAGTGGTCGGCAATGCCAAAGCTTCGTCTTTGGAGTTAGTATGCAAGGACTGCGTACCACCCATTACAGCAGCAGCAGTTTGCAGAGCAACACGAACGATGTTGTTGTTCGGTTGTTGTGCAGTCAGCATGGAACCTGCAGTTTGAGTATGTACGCGGAGCATTTGAGATTTCGGTTTTTGAGCGCCGAATCTTTCTTTCATAACTTTAGCCCATACACGACGGGAAGCGCGGAATTTAGCAACTTCTTCGAGTACGTTGTTATGAGCGTTCCAGAAGAAGGACAGACGACCAGCAAAATCGTCAACGTTCATACCAGCTTTGATAGCTGCTTCAACATAAGCGATACCGTCAGCGATGGTGAAAGCGATTTCTTGAGAAGCGGTGGAACCAGCTTCACGGATATGATAACCGGAAATGGAGATGGTATTCCACAGCGGTACGTTTTTGGAGCAATATTCGAAAATATTGGTGATCAAACGCATGGAGGGTTTCGGCGGGAAAATGTAAGTTCCGCGAGCAGCATACTCTTTCAAAATATCATTTTGAATAGTACCGCGCAGTTTGTCAGCGGAAACGCCTTGTTTCTCAGCAACTGCGATGTACATGCAAAGAAGTACGGATGCAGGAGCGTTGATGGTCATGGAAGTGGAAACTTGATCCAAAGAAATTTGGTCAAATAAGATTTCCATATCAGCCAAGGAGTCGATAGCTACGCCAACTTTACCAACTTCGCCTTCAGCCATCGGATCGGTAGAATCATAACCGATTTGGGTCGGAAGGTCGAATGCGCAGGACAAGCCGCTGCCACCGTTAGCCAAGAGGTAACGATAACGTTTGTTGGATTCTTCCGCAGTGGAGAAACCAGCATACATACGCATGGTCCAGAAACGACCACGATACATAGTAGGTTGTACACCACGAGTGTAAGGATATTCACCAGGGAAGCCAAGATCCTTCTCATAGTCGAAGCCTTCGATGTCGAGAGGGGTGTAGAGCCTGTTGGGCTCAAGGTTTGCACGTTCGGGATTTTTAGCAAGTTTAGCTTCTACGCCAGCCATGTACTTGTCAAATCCAGCTTTCAGAGTTTCATTTGCCATTCTCAAATCCTCCTTAAGAATATTGTTTTTGCACAATCCGGTTTGGACTGACCGAATTATGGTGAGAGTGTCCGTCATAGACGGTGTATATGGCAAAGCCCGAAGGCCTCGTCAACAGAATTTATTTACAGATAAGCTGTAAAGTTTGCCGGCAGAACTAGCTATCTGCCGGCAAAATATTTCAGACAACAATCTCAGTCAATCGTCTTGACTAAGAATTATTTTTCCATGGTGCCGGTTTTTACGAAACGATCATGGAAGGAGAAAGCTTCATCCATAATATGCGGAGTTTGGCTATTGCCACAAGCTTCGCAAGCTCTCTTGAAGTAATCAAGAAGCAGCGGTTGATATTTCGGATTAGCAACTTTATCAATGATAACCAAAGCGCGTTCTTTTGGAGACAAACCACGAAGGTCAGCTACGCCGCGTTCGGAAACGATAACATCAACGTCATGTTCAGTATGGTCAACATGAGAGCAGAAAGGAACTACAGAACTGATAGCTCCGCCTTTTGCAAGAGATGTAGTGAAGAATACGGTCAGATAACCATTACGAGCATAGTCTCCGGAACCGCCGATACCATTCATAATCTTAGTACCGCAAATATGAGTGGAGTTAACATTACCATAGATGTCAACCTCAATAGCAGTGTTCATTGCAATGACACCGATACGACGAGCAACTTCCGGGCTGTTTGCAACTTCTTGCGGACGCAGAATGATATATTTTTTATATTTTTCTACATTGTCATAGAATTTTTTGAGGCAATCAGGGGATGGGCTCAAAGCGGTACCAGAGCAAACGCGGAGTTTGCCAGCATCGATCAAGTCGAACATACCGTCTTGAATAACTTCGGTATATACAGTCAAATCTTCAAAATCAGAGTTAACCAAACCGTTGATAACTGCGTTAGCAACAGAACCTACACCAGACTGCAGCGGCAACAGATTAGCGGGCAAACGACCTGCAGCAACTTCAGATTTAAAGAATTCAACCAAGTTTTTACCCATTTTTTGAGCATCTTCGTCGATTTCGCCCAACGGACGAACTTTATCAGTAATATCGCAGGGAACTACTGCAACGAGTCTGTCCAAATCGCAAGGAATATAAGGAGTGCCGATTACATCTTCCGGTTTTTCAACAGGAATAGCTTTACGATTCGGAGGATCCAAAGGCACATAGGAGTCATGCATGCCTTCCAATTCTACTGGTTGAGAAGTATTTACTTCAACAATAACTTTTTCAGCACATTGAACATAAGAAGAAGAATTGCCCATGGAAGTTGTAGGAATCAAACCAACCTGACCATTGCCAAGGTCAATGATTTTGCAGGCTTCGACGATAGCAACGTCTACACATCTGCGGTTTTCCATGAAACCATAGCGAGTCATTTGAGCAACATGGCTCAAATGCAGGTCAGTATATTTTACGGAACCGTTGTTGATAGCTTTACGCAGATCATTGTTAGTTTGGTAAGGCATACGACGAGCAACGATACCAGCTTGAGTCATTGCGGTATCCATTTCAGGACCTACAGAAGCACCGGTCCAAACGTTGATTTGGAAAGGAGTTTTTTTGCCTTTTTCTGCCAGAGCAAGAGGCACAGCTTTAGGATAACCAGACGGAGTAAAACCACTGGTACCTACGTTGTCGCCATCCTTTACAAATTCTGCAGCTGCTTCGGCGCTCATAATTTTGCCGGCTACTGCTTCGCATACGCGATCTTTAATGTCGATCATGTTTACCTTCCTCCTTGTAAATAAAACAAATTGTGGCTAATGCCAGCGAAGTCTATTAACTTCACTAGTAAAAATACACTTAGTCGGCTAAATACCAACTATAAAAGCATAAAGTATTATTTGCCGAATAAGATTTTACCCATAAAAAAGGAGCACTTAGAAGTTTTGATTTACTAAAACAAAACATAGCCAAGTGCCAGCTTACTTCTATCCAAAGTGGCTACGCTCTGAATCGCAAACTGTCAGCAGGTAAAGCTTTCAGTTGAACTTCTTCGTTCTTCTGTCTACCAACCGCTAAAACATATCCAAGATATTTAGTTCTGCTTAATTTACTTCGACATTCCAACAAAAAATCCTTCAAAAAAAACTTTAATTGTGATTTCTTTTTGAACTTTTTGTGTCCAGCTCTATTATAACACATAAAGAAGCAGTAAATTTTAGGCAAAATCACTACTTTTTTTAGTTTTTAAACATTTTTTCTTTAAAACGCTATACTACATATGATATCAGTAAAACTGTAACATGGCAAGCATTTTCTTTACAATTTACAAAGAAACACCCCTTGAGCAAAACTACTCAAGAGGTGTTTTGTGGTATCAAATTAGTACTTTCAACGTGTCTGTTGGTGATAGTGCGTATGCAGTAGACTATGAGCTTTTTCTCCGAGAGGTTTACCTAACCAAGTATCATAAAGCTCTTTAATTTCCGGATTTTCATGTGATTTTCGTAACTCATTGGCACTATCACAATCAAACAACCCTTCTCTACGGGCTCTTCTAATTTCTGCATTAACGGGAATCGGTTGACCGCCGCCGCCAATACAGCCACCAGGGCAAGCCATAACTTCAATAAACTGATAATCTGCCTCACCGGCTCTGATACGCTCTAATATCTTGCGTGCAGAAGCAAGAGTATGAACAACTGCTATTTTTACAGTATTTCCTGCAATAGTCAGTTCCGCCTCGCGGGTCTGTTCCATCCCCCGCACATCATTGTAATCAACAGTCTGCAAATTTTCACCTGTTAAAACATCAGCTACAGTACGCAGAGCAGCTTCCATTACACCTCCTGTAGTACCAAAAATAACAGCAGCACCAGTACCTGTACCCAGCGGAGAATCATAGCTGTCTTCAGGCAAATGTTTAAAATCCAGTCCTGCTTCCCGTATCATACGGCCAAGTTCTCTGGTAGTAATAACAACATCTACATCACGATATCCGGAAGCATTCATCTCCGGACGTGCTGCTTCCGCCTTCTTAGCAGTACACGGCATCACCGAAACACTGACTATTTTTGCCGGATCAATACCAGCTTTTTCAGCATAATAGGTTTTAGCAATAGCGCCAAACATTTGCTGGGGTGATTTCGCAGAAGAAAGATGTGGTAACAAATCAGGATATTTAAGCTCTATCATATTTACCCAGCCAGGACTGCAGGAGGTTATCATCGGCAATACACCTCCGTTAGTCAAACGATGGAGGAACTCATGCCCTTCTTCCATAATCGTCAAATCAGCCGAAAAATTAGTATCGAATATCTTATCGAACCCTAGATTGCGCAATGCTGCAACCATTTTCCCTGTAACGATAGAACCTGGTTCCATACCCAATTCTTCACCCAAAGCCACGCGTACTGCCGGAGCTGTTTGAACTATAACAATCTTATCAGGATCATTGATAGCCGACCATACTTTTTCCGTATCATCTTTTTCCACTATAGCTCCAGTAGGACAAACACTCGCACATTGTCCACAGTAAGAACATTCTACTTTTCCAAGATCCTGTTCAAAAGCAGTAGAAACAATTGTGTCAAAGCCGCGCTCAGCAAAGCTGTAGACGCTCATTCCCTGCACATCACGACAAACACGTATACAACGTCCGCACAAAATACATTTTTCCTGATCGCGCACTAAGCAGGGGTTACTGGCGTCAATAGTATGTGCTTTACGGGCTCCGCCTTCGAATCTGATCTTACGCAATCCCAAATCAGCAGCTATATTCTGCAATTCACAGTCACCGCTTTTTTGGCACGCAAGGCAGTCCTTGGGATGATTGGCCAACAGCAATTCTACGACCATTCGTCTTGCTGCGCGGACTTTATCCGTATTCGTTTTCACTACCATACCTTCTGCAACAGGATAAACACAGGAGGCTACAAGCGTACGCGCTCCGGTAGCTTCTACGACACACAATCTGCAGGCCCCTTCCGGAGCAAGTTCAGAATGATAGCACAACGTAGGAATATGAATGCCGGCAGAACGCGCGGCTTCAAGAATAGTAGCATTTTTAGGGGCCTGTACAGTCTGCCCATTGATCGTTAAGGTAATCATTTCCATATCTATATAATCCTCCCTTAACCCTTAGTAATGGCCTTAAACGGACAAGCCGCCATGCAGGCACCGCATTTTATACATTTAGTTACATCGATAACATGTTTCTTTTTCACTTCTCCGGAAATGGCATTAACCGGGCACTGGCGTGCACATAACCCACAGCCTTTGCATGCATCAGTAATTTCATAATTGGCAAGCTTTTCACAGGCACCGGCAGGACAGCGTTTTTCTTTGATATGAGCTTCATATTCATGACGGAAATATTTTAAAGTACTCAATACAGGATTAGGAGCAGTTTGTCCCAATCCACATAAAGCAGTCTCTTTAATATTTCTGGCCAGTTCTTCTAACAGCTCTATATCGCCTTCTCTCCCCTGCCCTTCAGTAATACGTGTCAGGACTTCCAGCATACGCTTAGTCCCCTCACGACAGGGAGTACATTTGCCACAGGATTCAGATTGAGTAAAATTCAGGAAAAATTTTGCAACATCTACCATGCAGGTATCTTCATCCATAACTACCAATCCGCCAGAACCCATCATAGCACCTGCCGCTGTTAACGAATCATAATCTATAGACAGATCAAGCATTGATTCAGGCAGGCAGCCACCAGATGGACCGCCTATTTGAACTGCTTTAAATTTCTTACCTCCGTTAA
>OHKJ01000910.1_pt1 | contig 12640 bp, 12 predicted proteins | sample 1568791 | NCBI WGS metagenome assembly OHKJ01 (sample SAMEA3879584, study PRJEB24766) | human gut metagenome | biome: human-associated habitat; feature: feces | place: USA | collected 1985/1987 | reverse complement strand
TCTGAAGCTGAATCTGGATGGAACAGTGATCCCTGTACAGATAAAAGAAAAATCTCTGGACAACTTAAAGCATGAGATCCTGGAGATCAGCTTCCAGGCTCTGGCGGCAGACCAGGCGGTCAACAGCGTGATCGATATTGTGCTGGTGAACGCGGATAAGGTGACGGCGGTCCTGGAGAAGCTGAATATGAAGATTCCGTACTCGGCTCTTCCGGCAGATATGATCGATACGCTGGAAATCGACGTGGACGGTATGCCTGTGGGAACCATTGTGACCGTAGGGGATATTCCGGAGTTAAAGAGTGAGAAGCTGGCGCTTCAGGTCAACAGCGATGAGATCGTATTCCGGATCACCGACGGAAAACGCGGAGGAGGAGCTGCTTCTGAGGCAGAGGAGGCTCCGGCGGCAGAATAATTGCCTGGCTGGTGCTTGGGAATACGGGGGCAGTCCCCTGGCCAGAGGCGGAAGCCGTCTGGAAACTGAATAAGATAAAAGGGCAGCCGCCCGGCAGACTGGAAATCTGGTCTGCCGGGCGGCTTTTTTTGCATATTTTCTCTTTTGGGGTGGATAGGGGGGTGGGGGTTCTGATGACGAGATTGGGTATATAAGCCGCTTTTTTTCACCAGTACCCAAAAATCTTTGTTTTTTCTGGGAAAAATTCAAAAAGTCTTGAGATTTTGGGCATAAAACAAAAAGAGGCATTCCCAATGCCCAAAATCAGACGGAATTTTGGGCATTGGGAGAAAAAAACAGGGATATTGCCCAAAGGGACTCATTTTGGAGGTTTGAAGGGGGGATGGGGAGGAGAGGCAGGAGCTGAATGGGCTGGATATCCACGGACCGGGGGAAGCTGATGGTGAAGTTCTCCTTTCATATTATTGTTATGTTCCATAAAACGCGGTTCCTGGATTTGTGCAGAATGATGAAAAAGTGAGAATTATATACAGATATAAATATTCACCTTGACATATAACTATATATAATGATATAGTATGTTCTAGTGAAAAACATATGAAGAGGAGGAGTTCGCGTGTTTCGGTACATATTAAAGCGATTGCTGTATGCGATCCCGGTTTTTCTGGGAATTACATTTGTGATCTACACACTGATCAACCTGGCGCCGGGCGGTCCGCTTTCGGTTCTTGCGGCTTCGGGTGAAATGTCCCTGAGTGATCTGGAGGCCTTAAAGATTTCCATGGGACTGGATAAACCCATTGTTATCCGGTACTTCATATGGCTGGGAGATCTGCTTCACGGAGATTTTGGCATCTCCTACCGGACTTCCCAGGAAGTCAGTCTGATGATCTCCCAGAGGATCATGCCGTCCCTGATGCTCACGGGTACAGGTATTCTTGCGGCTATGCTGGTGGGAGTCCCCCTGGGTATCATCTCTGCCTATAAGCCGAATTCCGTTTGGGACCACATCAGTACCTTTATTTCGTTCATTGGCGCGTCGGTCCCCAACTTTTTCTTAAGCCTTTTACTGATCTATGTTTTAGCTGTGAAACTGAAATGGTTCCCCAGTGGAATGCAGTCCTCCGGTATGAGCGGGAACCTGCTGGACCTTCTGCATCATCTGGCGCTGCCGGCGTTTGTCTGCGGGATCCAGCCCATCGGAAACTATATTAAGCAGACCAGATCCAGCGTACTGGAGGTTTTAAATGAGGAATACATTAAAACGGCCCGTTCCAAGGGACTTACCAATGTGGTCATCGTTTTAAAGCATGCATTCCGGAACGCGCTGATCCCCATTGTGACTACCATCAGCCTTTCGATCCCGTTCCTGATCGGAGGAGCGGTGGTGACTGAGCAGATCTTTGCATGGCCAGGTATCGGAAGCCTGATGATCACGGCCATTACCAGCCGCGATTACCCGGTGATCATGGGTGTGGCAGTTCTGATCTGCGGTGTGGTGCTGGTGGCAAATCTGATCCTGGACTTGATCTATGCGGCCCTGGATCCGCGGATCAAGTTTAAATAGAAGGGGGTGGGAATGTGAAAAAGACCATGAAAGAAATACGGAACAGCCAGGCTATGAAAAAGTTTATCCATAACAAGAAAGCGATGCTGGGCCTGGCTATCGTAACGATCTTAGTTTTAGCAGTGGTGTTCATCCCCCTTTTTGCAGACCTGGACCCATATACCACCGACCGGGCCGCCGGGTTCAATAAGCCCCCGTCTGATGCCCATATCCTGGGAACGGACGATGTGGGCCGGGACCTGTTTGCAAGGCTTTTATATGGAGGTCGCATTTCCCTGTTTGTAGGGATCACCTCCACGATCATCTCCGTACTGATCGGCATTCCCCTGGGACTGATCGCCGGATATTTCCGGGGAACAGCAGAATCCATCATTATGCGTACAGCGGATGCATTCATGTCTTTCCCGTCCATGGTACTGATCCTGGTTCTGGTGGCAGTGTTTGGTCCTTCGATCCTTACGGTAACAGTTGTCATCGGTGTGCTTGGGTGGACGGCCATCGCCAAGCTGATCTATGGAAACGTGCTCTCGATCCGGGAGCGGGAATATATACAGGCAGCCAGGGCTGTGGGAGTCAGCACAAAGAAGATCTTATTTTCTGAGGTTCTTCCCAACGCGATCCCGCCGGTCTGGGCGAATATCTCCTTCCGGGTGGCGGGAGCGATCCTGACCGAGTCATCCTTAAGCTTCCTGGGCATGGGCGTGCAGACACCGCAGGCTTCCTGGGGAAACATTATCTTTGCCGCCCAGAACCTTCTGGTGCTGACTGCCAGACCCTGGGTATGGCTTCCTCCGGGAATCTGCATCATCCTGGTGGTCATCGGCTTTAACTTCATCGGAGAAGGCGTGCGGGACGCACTGGATCCGAAAACAAAGGAATAAATAAAATGATTCAATAAAGTTAAGGAGGAAACAAGATCATGAACAAAACTACACGAAAACTTTTAAGTCTGGCCATGGCATCAGCTATGGCGGCCAGCCTTCTGACTGGCTGCGGCGGAGGCGGTGCCGGGGAGACGACGGCAGCGGCCGGAGCTGAGAAGACAGAGGCTGGAAAGACAGAAACAGAGGCCGGCTCCACAGAGGCAGCGGCAGACGCCGATTATTCCCAGGATGTGATCACCTACGGTATGACCCAGGCGTGGGATACCATCAATCCCTACGGCTCCTCTTCCGGTTCCATTTACCAGAACCTGGTCTGCGACAAGCTTTATGACCGTCTGGCTTTTATTGAAGAGGCCGGAACCGATGTAACTCCAAGGGGAGCAAAGTCCTGGGAATCCGCAGACGACGGAAAAGCTGCTGTTTTCCATCTGGATGAGAATGCCAAATGGCATGACGGAGAACCGGTTACAGCCAGCGACTGGGTGTTCACTGCACAGCTGATCACCAACCCGAAATTTGATTACGGCTTAAGAAGTGAATTCAATACATGGGCCGGAACGGACGACACAGGAACAGAAGAAAGTGAAAAATCTGTCCAGGTAGAAGCTGTGGATGACTACACCTTAAAGATCAACTTTAAGAGCGTGATCCCGGTGGAGGACTGGCTGATCCTTCACAACAAATATTTCTATGTACTTCCAGAGCATCTTTTAAAGGATATGGCTCCGGAGGAGATCAAGACCAGTGATTTCTGGAAGGCTCCGGTGGGCTCCGGTCCCTGTACCTTCATCTCCGAGCTTTCCGGAAGTGAGCTGCAGCTGGGGTCCTTTGCAGATTACCATATGGGAGCACCGAAGTTCGGCAAGCTGGTCTTAAAAGTGATCGCTGCCACCAATACGATCACCTCCATTGCAGCAGGCGAGATGGACGGCTTCTTCCAGGCTCCCACTGTGGACGATGCCCTGGCAGCCAAGGATATGGGGCTTAATGTAGAGCAGTCTGCAGAGCCGACGACAGTTGCTGTATTCCTGATCAACAACCAGAACGTACCGGATAAGAAGGTACGTCAGGCCATGAGCTATGCCATCGATAAGCAGATGCTGATCGACCAGTCTCTCCAGGGACAGGGCGTTCCGGCAACCACCTGCATCATCCCGGGCTCCCAGTATGAGTTTGGAACCAAATGGGAAAGAAATGTAGATAAGGCCAAAGAGCTTCTGGCAGAGGCTGGATGGGATTCCAGTAAGACGCTGAAAATGGTCGTTACCTCTGCCCGTGAGAGCATGGCAGCCGTGATCCAGCAGAACCTGGCAGAAGCAGGCATTAACATTGAGGTACAGACTGTGGAGCTGGCTACCATGTTTGCAGGTCTTCAGGACGGAACCTATGATCTTGGCATCTGCGGCTCCACAGCCATGGACTACCCGCTGTGGATGTCCGGCTACTATGACAACAAAAACGCCACATACTGCCAGATCACAGATACAAAATATGCAGAGATCCAGGATGCCATTGCAGCAGAGCTGGATGAAGCAAAGAGAAAAGAACTGATCAACGACTACCAGGAGCTTCTGTATGATGAAATGCCGCTGGTGATGCTGTACAACGGTTACAGCTTCAGTGTAAAGTCCGACCGTTTCCAGGGCTACAATGGATTTGAAGGCGGCGTAAACAACCAGAAGGTATGGGAGTGGTCCGTAGCAAAATAAGGATTTGGAACTATAACGCGGGAGCCGGGGCTTCTCCGGCCCCGCGGGAATATAAGCAGGAGGGATACAAATGGAGGAGCGATTGCTGGAAGTCAAAAACTTAAAGGTTTCTTTCAACGTCGGAAAAAAGAAACTGACAGCAGTGGAAAACGTGGAATTTTCCCTGGATAAGGGAAAGGTCATAGGCATCGTGGGAGAATCCGGATGTGGAAAGAGCGTGACAGCTACGTCGATCCTGCGGCTGGTCCCCCCTGCTGTAAGTATCATTGACGAGGACAGTCAGATTCTTTTTGATGGAGAGGATCTGGTGAAGGCGCCGGAAGCCAGAATGAGAGAGATCCGGGGAAATGAGATCTCCATGATCTTCCAGGAGCCCATGTCTTCCCTGAATCCGGTATACCGGATCGGGGATCAGATGCTGGAGATGATCCGCACCCACAACAAACAGATCTCAAAAAAGGATGCGCTGGACCAGTGTGTGGAGATGCTGAAGAGGGTGGGGATCCCGTCTCCGGAACAGAGGATCAGGGAATTTCCCCATCAGCTTTCGGGAGGGATGCGGCAGCGTGTGATGATCGCCATGGCACTGCTCTGCAACCCCAAGCTGCTGATCGCAGATGAGCCGACGACGGCTCTGGATGTGACGATCCAGGCCCAGATCCTGCGGATCATCAAGACTCTGACGAAAGAATCCAATACCTCTGTGATCCTGATCACCCATGATATGGGCGTGGTAGCAGAGGTGGCAGACCATGTTATGGTCATGTATGCAGGAAAATCTGTGGAATACGGTACGGCAGAGGATATTTTTGACCATCCAAAGCATCCGTATACCATCGGCCTCCTGAATTCCATTCCAAAGCTTGGAAGCGGACAGGAGGAGCATTTATACACCATCGAGGGAACAGTTCCCGGTCTCGATGAGATGCCTGAGGGGTGCCGGTTCTGTACCAGATGCCAGCACGCCACGGAACAGTGCAGGAAAAAAGATCCGGGAATGCGGGAAGTGGACGGCCATATGGTACGCTGCTTCCTGTACGGGAAGGAAGGTGAAAACTGATGGCTGCTCCGTTGCTAGAAATACGAAATGTGAAAAAGTATTACCCGGTAAAAAAGGTGAGGAACGGCGAGGATATCTCCGTGAAGGCGGTGGATCAGATCGATCTGACTGTGAACCAGGGCGAGATCGTAGGCCTGGTGGGAGAGTCTGGATGCGGAAAGTCTACCCTTGGGAAAACCATCCTGAAGCTTCATGATATCACCGGAGGCCAGATTTTATTTCATGGAGAGGACATTACCAATTATACGGAAAAGCAGATGCGTCCTTTGCGTGAAAAGATCCAGATCATCTTCCAGGATCCCTATGCCTCTTTGAATCCGAAAAAGAAGGTCGTTCAGTCGGTGATGACGCCGCTGGACGTATCTGGAAAATATACAAAAGAAGAAAAATTGAAAAAAGTCATCGATATTTTGAATGAGGTGGGGCTCAGTGAGAAATTCCTGGAGAAATACCCCCACGAAATGTCCGGAGGCCAGAGACAGCGCGTGGTGATCGCCAGGGCTCTGATCAATGATCCGGAACTTGTGATCTGCGACGAACCGGTTTCTGCTCTGGATGTTTCCGTCCGTTCCCAGGTGCTGAACCTGCTGAAGGACTTACAGAAGGAGCGGAACCTTACCTATATTTTTATTTCACACGATCTGAGTGTGGTAGAATACCTGTGCGACCGGGTAGCTGTCATGTATCTGGGACGGATCATGGAGCTTGCAGACAAAAAGCAGCTCTATGGAAATCCACTCCACCCCTATACACGAGCTCTCCTCTCCGCGATCCCGGTCCCGGATATTCATGCAAAAAAGGATGAGATCATCCTTCAGGGCGAGGTTCCCAGTCCCTTGAACCCGCCTAAAGGCTGTCTGTTCTCTACCCGCTGCGCTTATGCAACGGAGCGGTGCCATAAAGAAGCGCCAAAGCTTGTGGAGCTTACAGATGAGAATGGAGCAAAGCGCAGCGTTTCCTGTTTCCTGTACCATTGATGGAAACAGAGGCATGTAGTATAATGGAGGAAAATTGAAAAGAAAGAGGAAAAAACCATGGGTAAGATCATTCTTGTAACCGGCATGCTGGGGAACAACAGCCGCGGGGTGCCGTCATTTATTTTAAATACAGCTTACATGAATGCCATTGTGGCTGCCGGAGGCGTTCCGGTGATGATGGGAAGCACAAAGCTGGCTGCGGAGTACGCGGAAATGGCTGACGGTCTTCTCATTACCGGAGGAGAAAGCGTCCATCCCTCCAGGTTTGGCGATACCTTCAATAACCTGGCTGATGGAGATGCCAATGTGGCCCACAACCTCAAGGCCGGATGCAATGTGATCCGGGATGAGATGGAATTTGCTGCCTTTGAGGAGTTTTTTAAGAGGAAGAAGCCCATTATGGGGATCTGCCGAGGCCACCAGCTGGTCAACGCGGCCCTGGGCGGCCACAATATGCTGAATTTTCCAAGAAAGCATGCAGTGGAGCACTCGGAGGGGATCCAGCATGAGATCGTCGCAGAAGACGGATCGATCTTAAACCGCCTTTATGGTCCAAAGCTTCTGGTCAACAGCTTTCACCGGGACTGCGCAGATGCAGTGGGACCGGATGTAAAGGTGACTGCCAGATCTCTGGATGGGATCATTGAGGCCATTGAACACAAGGCACTTCCTGTTTTCAGCGTCCAGTTCCATCCGGAACGGATGCGGGGAGATGCGCCGAATCCGGCTTTTGGGCCGGACGGCACAGAATTATTTAAATATTTTGTAGATCTTTGTTAGTGGAAAATCACTGACGCATTTTGAGGAGGAAGAAAAATGACAAAAACAGTAAAAGAAATCGTAGCCGAGATCAAGGAGACCCTGGATAAAAAGGGCGGTCTTAAGCATGTTTATTTTGTAGCCTGCGGCGGCTCCAAGGCAGCCATTTTCCCGGGACTTTACCTGCTGCAGAGCGAGGCAAAGACCTTCAGCGCCACCACCTACACCAGCAATGAGTTCGTTCATGCGACTCCCAAGGAGCTGGACGACCGCTGCGTGGCTGTGATCTGTTCCTTAAAGGCGACTGCAGAGACGGTAGAGGCTGTGAAAAAGGCCAACTCCATCGGAGCCATCACTATTGCCATGACCGGAAATATGGATACAGGAATGGCAAAGGTGGGCCAGTATGTGGTTACCTACTCCAATGGAGACGACCAGGTTTACAGCGATTCCAACCAGGCCAACTCCTTACGGATCGGCTTTGAGCTGCTGCACCAGTTTGAGGGCTGGGACAAATACGATAAGGCCATGGAGGCATACAAATACATCGATGAGATCGTGGCAGAAGGAAAGGAAAACTGCCTGGCAGCCGCAAAGGAATGGGCAGATAAGGAAAAAGACGAGCCTGTATTCTATGTACTGGCTTCCGGTCCCAACTATGGCGTAGCCTACTCCATGTGCTGCTGTCACTTTATGGAGATGCAGTGGAAGCACGCTGTCTGCCTCCATACCGGCGAATATTTCCATGGTCCCTTCGAGACCACAGATAAGAAGCTTCCGATGATCCTCATTATGAGTGAAGGCCGTACCCGTGCCCTGGATGAAAGATGCCTGAAATTCTTAAATACATATGCAGAGAATTTCATTGTCATTGACTTTAAGGAATTAAACAAGGGCCGTATCGATGCCGACGTGGCAGAGTTCTTCAACCCGGTGGTACTGATCCCCATCGAGCGGTATTATGTGGCACAGATGGCCGAGGTGAGAGGCCATTCCATGGATCACAGAAGATATATGTGGAAGGTTGAGTATTAATGAAAACGAAAGTCATCGGCATTGGGGATAATGTGTGCGATAAATATTATCCTGCAAAGATCATGTATCCCGGCGGCCAGGCCATGAACTTTTCGGTCTATGCAAAGATGCTGGGAGCAGATGCGGCTTATATGGGCGTATTTGGCCGGGATGAGGTGGCGGATCATGTGATCCGGACTCTGGATGAGCTGGGGGTGGACCATTCCCGGTGCCGCCAGTATGACGGGGAAAACGGCTATGCCAAGGTACGCCTGGTGGATGGCGACAGGGAATTTATCATGAGCAACAAGGGCGGCATCGTTAATGAACATCCTTTGGAGCTGACGAAGGAGGACCTGGATTATATCCGGACCTTTAAGCTGATTCATACCAGCTGCAACGGCCATCTGGATGGAGAGCTCCATAAGCTCCGTGAGGCGGGAGTTCCTATTTCCTACGATATGTCCGGCCGGTGGAATCAGGAGTATTATATTGAGACCATCGGGCCCCAGGTGGATATCGCCTTTGCCTCCTGCGGCGACACGCCGGAAGAAGAGATCAAAAAGCTCTGTGAGGCTCTGAAGGCCAGGGGCTGCCGTATGACCGTGGCGACCAGGGGCGGAAAGGGTTCCCTGATCTATGACGGAGAGCAGTATTACACCCAGAAGCCGAAGCTGGTGGATGCGGTGGATACTCTGGGAGCCGGAGATTCCTTTGCCACAGCCTTTCTGCTGGCCATGCTGGAGAAGAAGGATATCCATGCGGCCATGGAAGCGGGAGCAGAGTTTGCGGCAAAGACGTGCCTGGTGAACGGCGCGTTTGGCCACGGCATCGCCTTCCAGGAAGAATAAACGAAAAATCTCATATATGTCTGAACCCGCGGCAGGCCGGATCTCCGGCATTCCTCCTTGTTGCCGCGGGTATTCTTTTTTATTTGACTTGCCATTTTGAATGCTTCATATTAGAATAGGGAAGGTATCACGCGGGAGTACATAGAAAATATGGAACAGGGGGATAAACGTTATGCTGAAACAGGATGCGATCACGCCTTTGTATGTGCAGCTCATGGAAGAGCTGGAAACCAGTATCAGAAACGGCGTCTATAAGCCCGGCGATAAGATCATGACCGAGGCTGAGATGGCCAAAGAATATGGAGTCAGTCTGATCACGGTGCGTAAGGCCGTGGGCTCTTTGATGGAAAAGGGGCTGGTGGTGCGCAAGCAGGGAAAAGGAACGTTTGTCACAAAGCCGAAATATTCAAGAAACATGAAAAAGCTCCAGAGCTTTACGGAAATGTGTGAGCAGATGGGCGTGAAGCCGGGGGCACAGGTCCTGGAGAACCGGCTGATCATGGCGGATAAAAAGGTGGCCGACCGGCTGGGGATCGAGCCGGGCAGCAATGTGGTCTATATTTCCAGACTCCGCCTGGCAGACGGAGAGCCGGTCCAGGTGGAGAAAAGCTATTTCCCTTTGAAATACGCCTTCCTTCTGGAGGAGGATCTGAATAATGGGTCCATGTTCGAGTGCCTGAAGGAAAAGGCCGGAGCAAAGGTTGCCAGCTCGGAAAAGATGATCGAGCTGTGCCGGGCCACGGCGGAAGAGGCAGCTCTGATGGATGTGAAAAAGGGGGATTACCTTCTGTTTGTAAAGAGCACGGCTTATGATGAGAACGGAGAGCCCATGTATGCCGGGATCCAGCTGATCAACGGAGACCGTTTTTCCCTGTATGTATACGAGTCGGGAAAGTAGGGAGCGGATATGAACGTACTGATCGTCGGCGCCAGAGGCGCTGGAAAGACTACCCTGATCCGGCGGGTCCTGGAGTCTCTGGACTGTCCGGTATGGGGATTTGAGACAGAAAAAGAAGGAGATCAGGTCCATATTTATGATGCGGGGGCGGAGCATGTGCCCACAGAGGAGAATCTGGTGGGCCTGTGCGGAGAGACCCGTGGGTTTCCGGTGAAGGAGGGATTTGACCGCTATGCGCCGCGAATCCTGGCTCCCGTAAAGGCTGGCAGCGTTATGATCATGGACGAGCTGGGATATCTGGAGTCCTCTTCAGAACTTTTTTGCAGGGCTGTTCTGGAGCGCCTTGGGGGGAGGGGGCCGGTGATCGCAGCAGTGAAGGACAGGGATACGGCCTTTTTAAGCAGCGTCCGCTCCCATCCCGGCTGCCGGTGTTTTTTCATCACGGAAGAAAACAGGGATGCGCTGTATGAAGAAGTCCTTGATTTTGTAAAGAAACAGTTCCAGATAACTGTTCGGTCATGGGGAGGCCTGGACGGGGAAAAACATTGAAAATATGCTTTTATAAAGCATTTTTCTCTCCGTATCTCCATATGGAGGATGCCTGGTGCTTCTTGTCCGCAACAGACGGACAGGAAGAAAGATGTATGGCTGGATGGTTATAGTTTCCAGGGTAAAATGACGAAAAAATCTTGACAAAATGGTCTGGATTGGTATATAATGACGATGTTCATAAGAATACTTTGTTGCACGAGTGGCTCAGTGGTGGAGTATCGCCTTGCCAAGGCGAGGGTCGCGGGTTCGAATCCCGTCTCGTGCTTTTTTTATTTGCAGAAAAAGATAAAAAAGAGTCTGAAAGCACGAGACAGTCTCCGCCCCCGCAGGGCTGACGCCCAGGTCCGAATGCCCTCGCTGCGCCCACTGCCGTGGGCTGCGCTGGGGCAGACCCTCCCGTCCCGAGCTTTTTAAGAGAGTGCATTTCAGCGGAGGTCCCGATTTATAGGGACTTCCGCTGTTTTTGTGGGTCCCGCTGGCAGAATGCCTCGGACTTGTATAATGGCTGCTTTTGTGATATGATTGGCTTCATAAAAATGCAGCATATAAGGAGATGACCTCATTGATGAAGAAATTATGGATAGCAGCTCTTCTGGGGCTTATGCTGGCGCTTTCTGGATGTGGCGGAGAAAAGGCAGAAGATGCGGAAGAAGATGCTGCGGTGGAGGAAGGGCAGTATAAAATTGAAATTTTCACGGCTGAAAGTACGGCTGTGCCTGTAAATACGACGGAGGACCCGACTGTGATCCAGAAGCTTTTGGAATCTCCGGAGTGGGAACGGATCACGGAGGTGCCAGGCGATCTGGTGCCGGAGTTTGGACTTAGGATCTGGAAAAAAGTAGAGGTAAATTATAATAAGACAGAGGAAGGTGAAGAGCCGGAGTATGAGGTGATCGAAACGATCACGACCTTTAAGGATACGGATTGTATCGAACGGGTATATTCCAGTAACGCCGTAAAGGGAGCCAATATCCCGGTTTCAGTGGCCGCCTTCTATTATAAGGTACCCCAGGAATTTTTAGATACAGTGAAAGAACTGGCAAAATAAAGTGAAGCCGGGGCGATCCAGAAATGGAGGCCCCGGCTCTTGAATTATTTTAAGAAATCCAGAACAACGGTTCCGTCTTCCTTTTTAACCACAGCATTTTTAGTCATGTTGAGACTTTCGATGGCTTTCAGATACTCTTCCTTAGAGGCAAAGCGCGGTTTGTTTTCCGCAAGGACCTTTTTCGCCAGGGCTGCGTCATTGGAAAGAAGGCGGTCAGCCATGATCAGCAGGCATTTAGCCGGAGCAACACAGGCCCGTTCCGGATCGGCAATGTAATAATCCATGCCGTGACCGGTTCCAATGGCTCCTGCGCCGTAGGGATGGACCGCCGGCATGATGGAGGAAACATCTCCCATATCGGTGCTGCCAGTATCCCAGTGATCGGTCTCCTCTACGCAGCCAGGGCCGCCAACAGCCTCCATGGCCTCTTTTGCCAGAGCGTTCAGGTTCTTATCGTTATTTAATGGGAAATAACCCGGGCGGTCCTCCAGAAGAACGGTGGCGCCGATGGCTGCGGCGGATCCGGCCATGGCCTGGTTCAGCTTTTTATTGTATTCCACGATCGCCTCATAGGATGCGCCGCGCACATAGGTCTCCACCTTGGTCCTCTCGGGGATGGCGTTTACGGCTGCGCCGCCCTCGGTGATGATGGGGTGGAAACGGATATGCTCATTGTCCAGGAAGGTTTCGCGGAGAGCGTTGGCTGCGGTCATGGCAGTGGTGGCTGCATACAGGGCGTTGATGCCCTTTTCCGGGGAACCGCCGGCATGGGATGCCACGCCCTCAAAGGTCACATTCTTTACAACACAGCCGTTGCAGCCAGGGTTGATGGTCAGGTATTTTCCTTCCGGCATGTTGCCGGCGTGGATCATCATGGCCATGTCGACTCCGTCAAAATAGCCGCGG